>QQTW01003056.1_pt1 | contig 12302 bp, 8 predicted proteins | sample 1904831 | NCBI WGS metagenome assembly QQTW01 (sample SAMN09435610, study PRJNA476489) | Subsurface metagenome, whole genome shotgun sequencing project. | reverse complement strand
TTAGAGTTGATGCGAGGCCGTCTGGAAACCCTGCGGTAGCATTAAGGAGTCTTCTGAGTTGATCGTGACTGACATCATACTTCACATGACGGCTCCGTCGCCTTACAATGCTGATTTCAATGCGAAGCACGTGGTACTTTCAGAATGCCTGTCAAGGTCTGGTAAAGTACCTACCTAGTTACCTTATGGCTTCCAACTCTCGTGGTGTTGGACCCGCTCTGACGAAACGCCTCTGATCTGAACCTCCAAAGAAAGCATAGTTGAGCGCGACCTTTCCATATCATTGGTATATGACACTTCCGTCAGCTGGAGTCACCACAGTCGTTCTTTGGTAGAAGCTGTATTTGACTCTCTAAGATGATTCTTAGATAGAAACCTGTCCAGAGCGATTTCCTGCAGAGCCGCAGAAATGAATATACTTGCCCAATAAGGCGTACAGCAGCATTATTTTCCATCATAATTTGGACGGGCTAAGGGAGAGAAAAACGATGCGAAGGTGCGCGGTGTGATGTGCAGGATTTATCTTGGCAGTCAGATATCATCTTTAGGCAGCAGCATTTTCCTACGAAACCCCGACTTTTCTCTTGTCTTTGCTTTCAGTCAGATCGCAGGTTTGAGCCTGGTACAATTTCCGTTCCTGCTCAAGCAATAACGCGTTGGACAATGTTACCCACAACTTCTACATTATCTCAAACTCTACGTTCTATCACGGTCACCAAAATACGTGAAATCGAAAAACAGCGCCTTGCCTATGAAGAGAGAAAGTCTCTATTCCTGGATGAGACCCAGAGCGGCGAAGACTTACGAGACCGTATTGCCAAGCTGCTTTCTGGGGTTAAAGATATTTATCCAGAGTCTTCCAATGATATCAATGTTTCGAATATTGCCCGATGGCTGGGACAGTCTCGTCATGATGCCACAATCTCCAGCGAAACGCTTCAATCTTTTGAAGATCAGCTGCTCTCGAAACTCAACATCAAGAGTCGAAAGCTCGACATGGCCGATTTGTACTCTCGATTACTCACCGAATGGATGAATTCGTCGGCATCAGATGACCAGCAAGCGGAGGTGTCCGGCTCCGGAGAAGACTCTTACGTTGTCATCGAGAGGCAGAAGGAAAGACTTCGCCAGTTATGCGATGATTTTGAGCGCGTTGTGTTCGAACCCCTTGAGACGGACGAAGTCGAGATCGACAATTTCCTGCGGAGCCTTTTTGAAGGCGACGGGGGGCTCAAAGCACTGGAAAGAGTGAGAAGCACAATGCGTGGCTATAGCACAGACATACTGGACAGAAAATCACCCTTCGGCAAAACTTCTCTGTCTTGGTGCATTAAAGGCCTCTTGGCCGAGGACCTTCTTAGTGAAGATAAACAGAGCATGCTGCACGAGTTTCTAGAAAGTGACGTCGTGCTGGCGGAGATAGCTGATGTGCTGAACATGCGATACGCTGATGTCAAGAACTGGGAATGGGAGGCAGGCGACAAGGGTATACCAGTCATGCCCCGACAGCAATTGAACGGTAAATACCGAATTTGGATGGACGAAGACATTCTCCAAGCAATCTTCATACACTACATTGGTGTTACTTGGTGTATCGCTTTGAAAAGCGCTTTGCGCGAGTTGATCAGGGACCGCAACAACATATGGAGATGGACAGAGAGAACAATGACACAGGAGGAAAGTGATAGGTACCAGTACTGGATGGGATTCAAGCATATTTCAGGTTGGTTCTTCTCGAGCAGATTCGGGGCGGCATGCTAACATTTCTTGGAAGAATGCAATGTGAGATTTCAACGCCAAAATGAATACGACGCCAACTTCTTCCTTGCCCAATTGCCCGCATCAGTGAACGCGCTTTGGGCGGGAGGCGGAGGATATGACAACGACGGACTGGATAATAAAGACATGAGAGGCAAGAGCGTGAAACAAAAACTTTTGCGGCACTTGACGACCGAGATTCTGCTTGCACGTAATCTGCATGGTAAAGTTGCAGTGGCACAGACTGACCTTAAGTGGTATGCGACTGGTCTCCCGCATGGCACGATCTTCGCATGCATGAGGTTTATCGGATTCTCGGAGGAGTGGATCACTTTCTTCAAGAAATTCCTTGAAGCACCACTAAATCTTGAACCATGTGGGGAAGGGAGACCGTCTTTGGTACGCATCCGAAAACGGGGCGTCCCCATGGCTCATGCCCCAGAGAAGTTGCTTGGCGAGCTAGTGTTATTCTTCATGGACCTCGCGGTCAATAAGAGTTCGGGACTTCTCGTATACAGACTCCATGACGACATTTGGCTCTGCGGTGACCCAGAGAGATGCTCGACGGCATGGAGTACTGTCGAGGAGTTCTTGAAGGTGATGAGACTGGAACTGAACATCCGCAAGACAGGATCAATATATATTACGAAGGATGAGAAAGACAGGAATCCTCAGATCCAGTCAGCCCTGCCAACAGGAAACGTATCCATTGGCTTGTTATTGCTGAACGAAAGCGGCGAATGGGCTATCGACCAAGATCTAGTCACCGCCCACATGCAGCAGTTGCACAGACGACTTGAAGCCTCTGAAAGTGTGATCTCTTGGATAAGAACGTGGAATGGGTTCATGGGTCGGTTTCTGAGGTACAATGTTGGCCATCCATCATATTCCTTAGGACCTCGCCATATCGACAATATCCTTGAGACCTATGCGCGCATACAACGCACTCTCTTCGATGCCAAGGATGGAAGAGGATCTGACGTTGTCAGCCACCTAAAGCAGCTGATAGCGTCACGGTTTGATCACGACGTGCCGGACGCGTTTCTCTTCCTACCCGAACAGTGTGGCGGGCTTGGCCTCCAGAATCCCTTCGTTTCTTTAGCTCTCGTTCGCAGTCAGCTTGACCACGATCCCCAGTATTACATTCAGCAATTTCTTGGGCACGAGAAAAACATATATGCATCCGAAAAAGAACGTTTCGAAGCGTTAAGCGGACAAGAACGGCGAAATCGCTCTCGCTCCGTGTTTTCGGATGATGGGCCGAAGAGCGTTATCCGACCGGAGGAGATGGACACATTCATGAGCTTTGAAGAGTTTTCAAAGTGGCGCGAGTCTGCGAGTGTTCTCTTCGGCGACACGTACACACAGCTCCTGAAGGTGCCGAGTAATCATGCAATACGCACGACAACAGAGGTACGAGATGCGGTCAGAGTGCTGAATGACTCCATTGGAGACAATGATCGCTTTGACGATGAGAAGGAATGGATTCTTCAGTATCATGCCGATGAATTGTTCCAGCAGTTTGGGGGACTGCAATTGGTCGACAAGGCGTTTCTTCCTTTGGGCGTCTTGACGATGATGAGGAACAAGAAAGTGAAATGGCAGATGATATTGTGAAAACTCTTCATTTTCATGCGCTTCGATTTAGACTTATCACGGAAATACATAGCTCAGACCGAACCAATCTCCGAGTGTGAATTTGATTTCCCGAACTCGATTCGAGCTTCAAGGATGTTAATCGCAGTTGCCCGGCACAGACTTTATGGTAATCGCGATATGAGAGAGGGAGTCGTTAATGTTATGGAAGTTTACTTCCACAATCAGCGCTCCAGCGAGATGCTCCGGCATAAACAGCCCACCTGACCGTAACTAACGAGCAGATCAAGAATGATGGTTCTTGGTTGCCCATGGTAAGACAGCTTTCCAGCGGAAGAGCGTAGGACACGGATTATGTCTTGCTGTGCTAAGACACAGATTCTTCATCAGCATTAACGCGCTTCGAATATTCCTTGGATAGTTGTCAGAATCTCGAGCTGGCACGCGCCTGTTTAATATGGTATACCGTCTGTAAAGCGAGCAATCGCAGGGGCAGAACCCATAGGCACACCCTCCGCTTTTACCTTACGTCGCGCTCATTATCAAGATCTTGAGCGAGAGCGCGGCCGTAACCACCTCTACCAGGATCGTATTCATCGCGGTATTCGTCCCGGACTTGGCCGCCTGACTTTCCCCGTCTGCAGATAAAAATCAGCCCTGCCCTCCAGCGCCGCCGTTCTGGATACGTACCCGTACTGTCTGCCTTCAACGAAGCCCTCATCCAGATCAGTCCGTATGATTCGCTCGTCCAGCTTTGTCCCCCCGATATATTTCATGCAGTCCAACGCGTCCTGGTGTGTATAGTATTCCACGAAGCAGAAACCGCAAGGCGTCTTCTGGAATCTATCCAGACCCATGACGAGACGTTTTATTTCGCCACATCTAATCAACACCCAGTGTCAGACATGAAGTGATACCGGCAGCTCAAGGGTCGTACTTTGCGAACAGCTCGTGAATCTGCTCTTCGGTGGTGTAGAATGACCTTGATGCAATCAGTCGCGTCGCTTGAGAAATTCCTGCTTGCACATACAGATTCCCGACGTAAAGTGTGGTGGCGTCCTTTAACTTATCCTCAACCTCTGTGAATCCGTCACGGTCTCCATCGCCTGCTTCATCACCGTCTCTGTGAGACTTTCGTCTCCTGTTCTTGGCAACGTCAGGTGCTTGACAGCATAATGAGTTTGTGATTGAAGACTCACTTTACTGGCTGTGTAGGAGCTGGGTTTGTCCAGACGATCGACGGTGCATCGTAACGGGGGTGCCATTTTGTTGTTAACTTGAGGGACGTTGAGAGTTGCACGCGCTTAAGAATTTCCCGCGAAGCTTTGACAACATTAAAACGTTTCGATCACTACCGCGACTTCATGCAAGCTTCCAGGCGCAAACTTTCCTTCTTCATAACTTGTCATCAATCCGACATTGAAACAAATATCTGCGCTTTCCCAAGCGCTGATCTGAGACGCTCCCACTCCGATTACAGCGCAACCAACGGGCATGCCCAAGATCATTGGATACACGCCGGGATGGCTCTCAAGGCCGTCACCGGGGTTCGAGATGTTTTCTCCTTCGCGTCCTGGGAAACACAACGACTCAAACTCACAATCGCACCATGATCGCACCCCAAACCAGGACGGCCGGCCTCGCCAGCTTATCGCTCATCGTGGTACGGAGATATTTGTTGCTGTTGGTACGGAGATTCGATGGTCGGACCTCGTCTTGCTACGCGATCAGGGCATAGCGCCTGACAATGGGACGCACAGGAGAAGCTCCCGGGCTGACCGCAAGGGGCTTGAGAACAGCTACAGAGTACGATGAGCGAGTATCATGGAGCTGCCAGAGCTGATGACCTTCAGGTATTGAAATCGCCAGTCTCAGGTCAGATCATACAATTGGTTATATCCCCTCAAGGAGATTATCTCGCCATTGTCACATTACACACCGTGCATATTGCCGTCTTGCCAGACTCAGTAAACCTCACTACTCAAGATGGTGGTCCTCTAAAGCTGAAGACATTCCACCTCGGACCGACTACGCATGTGCTCGAACAGCCACCGATTGCTTCAGTCATTTGGCATCCACACGGCTACATGGGCAGGTGTCTTGTCACTGTTACGACGGATGCAATTGTTCGAATCTGGGAGTTGAACAAAAGCGACAGGTGGTCCTTCTCTGAGCCTACGCTCGCGGTTGATCTGAAAAAGCTGGCGGATGCGGTGACGTCTGACGATGATGTCGGCGCATCCATTTGTGGTGCCCCGAGGGTATTCTCCCCTGATTTTGTCGAGATGGAAGTGGCCTCTGCCTGCTTTGGAGACATTGGAGGGGAAGGGAGAGCGGACTGGGCATCATTGACTCTATGGGTGGCGATGAAGGCAGGCGACGTCTATGCCCTTTGTCCGCTCTTACCGAGCAAGTGGCAGGCCTCTCTATCTCTGGTCAACGCGATTTGCACTTCCGTCTTGGCCGAAGCCGATGATATCAATACTACCGAGGGGGAAACCATCAGTGTCAAGCAGCGATTGCAATGGATAACGGAAGTTGGGAACCAGGAGGGCATTGTTGACGCAATGGGTTCGGTGCTCAATAGGACCGAAGCTTACTCTCGTCCTTCAAAACCGGGAGCTGTTCCCCAGTTACAAGGACCCTTCCTCTTCACGCCTGATCTGGATGATGATGCCGATCTCGTCGATATCCACGCTGTTGGGGCTGTGGCTCAAGCCGGTGATATGCTGTCTTTGGATGACTGGGATGCGGCGGCAGAGGAGGAGGTCTTGTCTGTTCCCCTCTTGTGCCTCTCAACAACGAGTGGTAAAATTCATATCTGCACGACTTTCGAACCCGTGCAGGCGAAGTGGCTGCCACCCATGGTTAGTGTCTACGTCTTTTTGGCTTTGCATACGCTGACACGATCATGCGCAATCCAGGATATGCCGCAGGACCGCGACGATGACTTGCCTACTCTGCTAACCCTAGAAACAATCAAAATATCGTCCCCAACCGACTCTAATGAAGCGTACTATCCAGTGTTCACCGCTGATGCGGTTTCAAGATATAATCTCTACATCACAGACAAAACCGCCGTTTTTTCCCTCTCGCTTTCGTCACTCGCTCGCAGATTAGAAGAGGAGCTCAGTGGCATAGAGGAGGCTGGCACGGATTTCCGAATCAACTTGTTCCTTGACGGCATCAGACCAGCGATACAGCATCTTGTCTGCTTACCGAGGGAGCAGCAAGACAGGTCACATAGCTCTCCGTCTTTGGCTTCGTGCATTGTACTCCAGGACTCTGACATCGGCTACTTTGTCCTTACGACGGACGAAGGTCAGCCCCACGCTGTGACGCTCCTTGAGCCGGAATCAATTATGCACAACGGTGACTCGAGCGTGAATCAATCATTAGGGGCGGGCAGTACGGACCACGTCATTCCGGAGTCGCGGTCGGCGTATCAACCCCCACAAGTGTTTTGGTCCGGCTCAGCACTACCGTCCTTTACAGAGACACGGCTGCCACCCCGGTACAAAAGACTCATGAAGGATGAGATCAAGTTGTCGCCGGCAATGCTCGAAATCATGACCGAGGCGCACCGTATCTTGAGCCACGAGACGCATCAGCTCGGCCTTGCAGCCGCAGACCTTTTTCGTCGGTGTGAGCGGCTGAGAGATGAGTTCACCGATCAGATTCGGCGGACGGACGAGGTCGCGAAGAGGATAGAAGGGGTGGTAGGGGATGATGAGGATGAAGAGCCGGCAAGTGAGGAAGAGTTCATCGGCGACAGCAAGTTAGAGAGGCGGCTCGAGTCAGCCAAGAGCAAGCAGAGAGAAATCTCGTCACGGCATGAAAAATTGAAGATCATGGTGCAAAGACTGGGGGGTCGCGATCTCAGCGACCAGGAACGAGCCTGGCTTAACGAAGTCAGAAAGCTCGAGAAGTCCGTCATGCACGAGGGAGATCATGCAGGAAGGGAGGGTGACGATGAATCAACGCCAGCGTGGAAACGACTCGAGGAGGTCAAGAGGCTCAAGGATGAGATGGTGTCCCAAGCCCGGGGAACTGCCAGTGAAGACGAACCCGACGATAACGAGGAACGGCATGGGAGGGGTGCCAACGCCGTTAAGGTGCCGTCGGAGTTTCGAAAAGAGAAGGTGGCGCAGGTCATGGAGCTCCTGGACCGAGAGACGGCGTTGGTGGAAGCCACAACGGAGCGTCTGAACCGGCTGAGTATGCAGGCATTTTGATGTCTTTTGTCAGGCAGCATAGTTATACTTCAAGTATGTTCAGTGCCGATGCCATAAGTATTGGATCCGCAGACGTAACACGAAGTCAGTGGGAGTCTTGCAGGCTCTGAAAGGAGACGAAAAGTGGAATGTATCCATAGGTATCACAGGCTGTCCTAAGCCCATGATCCGCGCCGAAGATATTACGCATAATCCAATCGAGATTGATTGTTCAAAAAGAGCCGCCTTCGTCAAGAAGCCGCGCACGCTTGCTCATGACCGACGTAAAAAGCTCTACCCACAGAGGTAGATGTGGTGAGTAAAGTTAGCTGTTCGAAAGTGGCTCACGCAGCGATTCTTAGTCTGTGTCTAAAATTATGTTGAAAGATGATACCTCAAGCCAACCTGGGCAGGCGGGCCTCCCAACACCTCAATCGACAGCTTCGTTTTGGCATAGTGAGCCGTCAAAGCTGCTTCTAGGTCATAGGACAACCCATGAGCTTCCGTTGCAGGTCGACTTTGTGATAGTCGGAAGCGGCATCACTGGTACCTCGGTGGCCAGATTCCTTGCGCAAGATGATAGAGCCCAGGGAGCGAGCGTTGTGCTATTAGAAGCCAGAGAGGCGTGCTGGGGAGCTACCGGGCGAGTATGCATTTCTGGTTGACTCTCTCTGCTCTTACACACAAAGCACGCTTGGTTACCAACGGCCCGAACTCGTGATTAATGGGTTGCCAGACCTAAAAGTATGGACATCAACTGCTCACAAATGCTCCTCAGAATGGAGGACATTGCCAGCCTCTTCTCTTCGACCAAGCCCCGGAAATCGGAGCCTTCGAGCTTCGCAACTACGATGCAGTCAGAGCATACATCGAGGCCAACGAGATCCCATGCGAGTGGCGGACTCTCCCAGGTTGCCGCACGTTCTGGTCCGAAGAGGTTATGAAGGATATAATGCGCCGCGTAGAGGAGCTCAAGAAGCATGCACCGGAGCTCGGCAAGAAGGTGACTGTCATCACCGATCCCGACGAGCTGAAGAAGCATCGAGTGGTCGGTGCCATAGGCGCGACAGTCACTCACATGGCAGGAAGTCTTTGGCCGTACAAATACGTCACCTGGACACTGGAGCATCTCATAAAGGAAGGGAAGCTGAATTTGCAAACGAGCACTCCTGTGTCAGGCATCGAGCCATATTCAGGAACAGAGGACCAGGAAGCAGCGTCTCCTAGATATGTGCTCCACACCCCGCGTGGCTCAATCACAGCAAACAATGTCATCCTTGCTACCAACGGCTACACATCGCACATTCTTCCATCGTTCGTGGACCTCATCGTTCCCGTGCGAGGCGAAATGTCGTCGCTCCTGCCACCATCCAGTTCAGAGAGATTGCCGGACTCTTACGGTTTCGTGGGTGCGCAGGGGCAGAGTGCTCACGATGACGACTATCTGATCCAGCGGCCATTCTCTGGTGTCCCAAATCCAGAGGGGCACCTCATGTTCGGGGGCGGACGGGGATTCGGTCAACTTGATACAGTCGGAGTCTCTGACGACTCTGTCATCGATGAGGGCTCAGCGGCTTACCTGAGAAGTTCGCTTCCCAAGATGCTGGTTCTAGGAGGCGGTACTTCAGATATAACGGAGCTGAAGGCGACACACGAGTGGACAGGCATCATGGGTTTCTCGCGCGACAGCCACCCATGGGTCGGGAAAGTGCCCGATATGCCTGATGGCCTGTGGCTTGCAGCTGGTTACACAGGGCACGGAATGCCGAACGGAACGCTGTGCGGAAAGGCTGTAGTCGAGATGATGTTGGCGGCGCGGGAAGGAATGGCCGCCGAACGGATATGTGAGAAGCTGGTAGAACAGGGTGAACTCCCTAGGAGCTATGTGATCACCAAGAAACGGATCAACCGAGCCAGGCAGATGCCAACAGTTGCTGTCGCTGTTGCAGAGGGGTTGTTGCATATCTGATGCGTCCCCATGGGGTGCCTCATGGGTAAGCTTTGTTCTGACATATCTTGATGACTCTCACGATAGTTTTCAATAGAAAATGACATTTTACAACTCCATGACGCAGACGAACGATTGGGAGTATGTTGAGAGAGAGGAGCCTCCAGCTCCTAGTTCATTCTTCTCTATGCAAGTGCAATTATAAGGCTTGATGGCAAATTCGTCAAGTGACTACATCTTCATTTTATTGATGCCGGTGAGGTGCTGAAGGAGCCGTGGAACTGATAGTACCCAAATGCATCTATTCTTGGACACTTATACCTGCTCATATCTTATGTCTTATTTTATCTTTTTGGTGTCCTCTCAAACATGAGCGGATGACTGCGAGTCTGCGACTCCAGATGACGCCGCATCTGCATGTCAGAGGCTAACTTTATCTGGTTAGCTGCGGGTCGCTGCATTAGCGCCCGATCGCGCCGATCCTCGGCTTATTTTCGGTGAACTTTTGCCCGAAATCTGAAATTGAATTTCTAAGCAAACCAGACGAAACGACGCCGCCAATGCAGGTTTCGCCGCTTGAGGAGGTGATATAAAGCTCCTCGCAGCAGGTCAGAGCTTTCTTTGTTCTCTTCACTATCTCTCTGGTTTTTCAGCTCGGTCACCTCACCCTCAAGATGACATCCTATCCTACGACGCACGACCAGAATATGGAAGAAGAACAAGAAGATGTCGACCTCCTTCACCCGGATGAAGCCGATGAAGAAATAGTTCAGGACGAAGATGCGCCCATGGAGTCCGATGACGATGACGCTGACGCGGCTGCTGGCGGACCAGTCGCGGAAATTCAACTCCAGAACGACAGCATTGCTCACTTCGACGGCCACCGAGACAGCATATTCTGCATCGCGCAGCACCCAAATCACCCTGAGATAGTGGCAACTGGCGCTGGTGACGACTGCGGCTATATAATCGATAGTGCATTGACCAATAACGGCCCTCTTCCAACAAGCTTTGAGAGCAGCATCCAGCCCGCCGGGCGCAAGAGCCTCCCGTCGCTGTTCAAGCTTGAGGGCCATACCGACTCGGTGAATGCAGTGACATTCACTCTACCAAAAGGAGAATATGTGATCTCGGCTGGACTTGACGGGCGTCTACGAGCATGGCAAGGAGACGAGAGTGGCCGGCAATGGAAGTTTGTCGCCGAGTCCCAGGAGGTTCAGGAAATAAACTGGATCAGTCCGTGTCCGCATCCAGACCATCCAAATATAGTGTCATTTGGCGCGAATGACGGTTCAGTCTGGGTGTACACTATCAACGCAGCAGACTCGGCATCGCCTCTTACAATCCTGCAAGCATTCTATCTGCACACGGAGAGTTGTACAGCTGGAGCATGGACGCCGGATGGGAAGTTACTCGCGACTGTCTCTGAAGACTCCAGTTTCTACGTTTGGGATGTGTTTGGAGAGGCAGCTGCTGCAGGCTTACAACAAGCACAAGGAGGCCAGAGCTTGGTTGGGCTAACGGCGCAAGATGAGAGATTCAAGGTCGACGGCGGTCTCTACAGCGTCGCAGTCGCTCCAAACGGCGCGTTTGCCGCGGTTGGCGGAGCAGGAGGTCACATTCGTGTTGTTGGACTCCCTATCTTGGCGACAGATGAACGTACGACCGCTGGATCGCGAGCAAAACCCGGAAGCGCGAAGAACAAAGGAGCTTCCAAAGGTGGAACTAAAGCATCTTCCGGCGGGCAAGCAGGTCAGATTCTTGCGTCATTACAAGCTCAAGGCGATGGCGTCGAGACCCTGTCATTCTCAGCTCCGCCTCTCACTCTCATGGCAGCCGGAAGCGTGGACGGCTCCATCGCTCTCTTTGACACAGCGCATCGATTTGCCGTGCGACGGCACATCCGGGATGCTCACGAAGAGGAGGCGGTCATCAAGGTCGAGTTCGTCACGAACAATCCCACCGCCGCATGGCTGCTTACGTCGTGCGGCAATGATGGCGTTGTCCGGCGGTGGGACACACGAGGTGGAACTGCAGCCTCAGCCCACGGGTTGATAGGCGAATGGAAGGGTCATAGAGGTGGTGGTGAGGGCGGGGGAGTGCTCGGCTTCGTTCAAGGTGGCGGAGGCCAGAGAATCATTACCGCAGGCGACGAGTAAGTCTTTGCTGTGCTTGATCGTAAATGGAGCCGTCTGACCATGATGCTAATGATCTCGTACAGCGGCGTGTCACTGGTTTTTGCTGCACCGATAGCCTGATGCGGCGGTCGTACTAGATATTGCAAGTTCCTTTGAAAGATCCGCGTGGCTCGCAAACGGTGATGAAAGCGCAAGGCAGATGGTGGCAGATGCGGAGTGCGAACATTGGAAGAATCCAAGTGCCTTCGACCGAAAATGCGGAGGAAGAGCAACATACCAACATGCAAGAAGTAACTTGCTAGCTGAATCGTCTTTTCCGATCTTGGATGCGATAATTCTGAGCCACAAAGCTGAAGGATGGCATAAGGATGTCAGGATCTCCGACCGCATGCATTAACATGGCCGCAACGAAGGGTTCGATGCTAAGCAGATCATGCCTCAAGAGTTATAGGCAGATTTCGAAAATTTCCAGCTATAGCTTTGCGCCCTTCTGCCATCTGGACTCCCTCTCCTTATCTCTCAGCAGCCGTCTCAAGATCTTGCCGCTAGGACTCTTTGGAATAGCGTCTACGAACTCAACTCCGCCTTTCAGCCACTTGTGCCTCGCTTTAGACTGTTCCACATGTTTACATATATCTCTGATCACCA
>QQTW01003055.1_pt1 | contig 12306 bp, 10 predicted proteins | sample 1904831 | NCBI WGS metagenome assembly QQTW01 (sample SAMN09435610, study PRJNA476489) | Subsurface metagenome, whole genome shotgun sequencing project. | reverse complement strand
GTCAAGTTGCCGAATCTCATATTGATTCAATCATTAATGCCCGCCACAAGGAGACCAATACTTCTCGTTTAAGCTCAGGATCAGGTAGACTGAGATTTGTTCCCTAAGTAACGACTGCAAGTGCAGCTCAAAGAATTTGGCTTAATTTCCTCGGCGATTGAATGCAACGTAGTATTCAGAGCGATAGAAACTGCTATACCGATTAAGGTGATTGAACAGACGATTGGTCATACAGCAGCAATAGAAGAGCGGGTATCGCAAGCTGCCATCCTCCTTGGTGATCTGTTTGGTAATTGCCATGAGTCTGTGGTCAAGTGATTCAATGGGCACTGTACTTAAGAATCTGGTTAACGGGTTGAGTAGACAATGGACATGCACTGGGTCAGTATTGGCAAGTACCGAACAGTGCATCAATTACAGCAGCCAGACAGCGAGTCGGGTGTCGGGTTATGAGTCAGTTATTTGAGCGGATTGTGCGACCTTTAGCTACCCCGGAAACACGGGGAGCGTTTTTAGGCGGACTGCGAGTGATGGCAGTAGATGGAACGGTGCTGGATGTACCAGATAGCAAAGCGCTCTTCCAGAGTGTTTGGCTACCCAACCAGTCGTCCTGGCACCAGAGCCGCATTTCCGAAAGTCCGATTAGTGATGCTGATTGAAACAGGAACTCATTTGATAGTAGATGCCTTGATGTGTCCTTATCGCATTGGTGAGCGGGTGTTCGCTGTAAAAACTGCTACGTTCAGTGACAACGGGAATGCTCCTGATGTGGGATAGAGGACTACATTCTTATGCAATGGTCAATGCCACGCGGGCGCAAGGATGCGATTACCTGGGTCGGATACCTAAGAACGTCAAATGTTCGGTGGAACTCGTCTTAGATGATGGCTCTTATTTGAGGAGCGATTGCTCCAGACGGCAAGTCCAAGAAAAAAGGCTGTGGTTTGATTCAGGTGCGAGTGGTTGAGTACACCATTAACGAAGCTGGTATACCACAGACATATAGATTGATTACCAGTTTGTTGGATGTTGCCGTGTTTCCCGCCTTATTGCTAGCAGCAGAATATCATCAACGTTGGGAAATTGAAAACACGATTGACGAACTCAAAACTCATCTCAACGGGCGCAAAACTCCCATCCGCTCTCTCAAACCGCGTGAAGTTGTTCAAGAAATCTATGGTTGGCTGTTGGGACACTATGCCGTGCGGTGTTTAATGTTCCAAGCTGCTCAACAGGCGGAAATATCTCCGTTGCGATTGGGTTTTACTGGTACTCTCAAGGTTAAACGCCCGTGCGATTGGTGACTTTCAGGATCTTCAGCGCGCACAACTCCCCTTTTTTATTCCCGGCTAATTCGGGAAATTCTAGAGTCAAAGATTCCGCCTAGACAGGGAAGAAGCAATCCTAGAGTTGTCAAAAAGTCCCGCTCAAAATTTTCAGCTAAAAAGCCAATACATAGGGAAGCGGGATTCAAAGTCAAACCGCTAGTTTTTACTATTACTAATAGTGCTTAAGACTTAACCGAGAAGTATTGGAGTGTGAATCGCATTCAACGCTTTACGGAGAAAGCGTTTGGCTGCTTGTGCATCTCGCTTCGCTGTGAGCAAGAAGTCTAAAGTATTTCCCTCGGAATCTACGGCGCGATACAAGTATCTATCCTTCCCTTTCACCTTAATATAGGTTTCATCCACCCGCCAAGAATCGTTAGTTGGCTTCAAGTGAGGACGGCAACGCTTGTCTAATTCTGGAGCATACTGCTGCACCCAACGAAAAACGGTTGTATGGTGAACATCCAAGCCCCGCTCATTCACCATCTCTGCTACTTGCCGCTTGCGCCTGCGGCCCTTGGAGACACTGACCGGAGCTGGTTTCACCGTTGAGGGACGCTTGCCACTCATGACCTGTACTCCGGGTGAAGAGCAATTCCTTCCCGTTCCCCCAGACATTGAACTAATTGTGCCCGTTTCAGACGCTGAGCTGCTGGCTACTGTTACGGTACAAAACGAGGCTTATGGAGATTCTGCACCAAGCCCCGAAGACGGTCAACGCCTGAGCAATAGTCTGGCGGCAGGTGGAATCGCGGTACTTGCACGCGCGCGCGACAACAGGCGAACCTGCGGGGGCTGGAGTGTGTTCCGTACCAGGAAATCAGACGACAGAAATTGCTAGTATCGGTGTGCGTGTCCCTTTCCGCCGACGGGGCATAGCAGGAGCCTTGACAACCAGACTGGTGCAAGAGGCTTTCAATGCGGGTGTTACGGTTGCTTTTCTCATGGCGGCGCATGAGGAGGAAGCACGAATCTACACCCGTGCTGGATTCTCTGCGACCGGCGAAATTTTGCACCTGAGCGCTCCCGCGCAAGTAGCCCCCTCTCTAGGCGGCGCTGCTTGCGTTGCCATACCACAGGCTATACGCTCATTGAGGAGTGCCGAAATCTCCAAAACTTAAACAGTGTAAGCATTTCCAGACCAGATTGCCGGTTTTTACAAGGCTCTCGGCTCAATGCCCTTATAATCTCTCTCCCATCTCACCTACAACTCGTTCTGATTGTCTGTAAAATCAGCTACATTTTAAGGTGCGCTTACCCTGCGTATCAAGGAGGAGAGAATATTACGACTCCCTATAAAAAGCCACGAAAAGGAGAATTAACTGCAAAACAAAAAGCAGAAAATAAAGAGTTCTCCAGTCAACGCATTTTTGTTGAACACGTAATTAGATTAATCAAAATTTTCCAGATTGCACGCCAAAGGTTCCCACTTAATTCTCGAACTTATGAGGAGGTTATTCTAACCATTTCTGGATTGGTTAGGATCAGGATTGGTGCGTTAGTTTTGCCATCTTCACAAAATTTGTAAATCTCAGGTAAATGAGGAATTAGCTATCAACATTTTCCCAGATAGTTGCTATTAGTAACTATCCCCAACCCTTATTCTTACATTGGATCTGGTTAACAGTCAACGCTGTCCAAAGCCAGGCTCAGAGGGTGTTGCAAATTTTCGGACGAGTCTATTGACCTGTCGGGTAACTACCGAGGATTAGTGCAAAAGTTGTTGCCTCAAGCCGAGATTGTGGCTGACCGATTTCATGTCACTAAGCTGGTCAATCAGGAAGTCAATACAACTCGTCGGGCAGTTCTCGCTCGCCAATGACAATAACCCTGATCAAGTGGGTCCAAGGAACTTACTTAAATTTGCGACTGCCGTGTATTAGGATCCCTCGCTACGTACAAATATGTTAAGTTAAACGGCCTGACAAATTTAAGCAGGTTTTGTGTAGGGGAAAAAGCACGGCTTCAGGAGGCACTTAAACAAAGTAAATATGCACTGCTCAAACCCGAAGCGCATCTTACCCCGAAGCAGCAACTTAAGTTAGCTTCGGTCAAGGCGGTTTCTCCACTGCTGGCCGAAATCCATCAGCGAAAGGAGGCATTTCGAGACATCTTTGAAACCTCAGCCAATTGGACAGAGGGAACGCCCTCGACTGCTCGACTGGTTAGCCCAGAGCCAAACACAATTTCGCAGCAGTGTTGGCACCATCTGTCGCTGGTTTGGAGAGGTGACCGCTTACTTTGACCATCGCACCACTAGCGGAGCAGTCGAGGGCATTAACAACAAGCTCAAGCTCATCAAAAGGTCAGGTTACGGGTTCAGAAACTTTGATAACTTTCAGATTCGTTGCCTCATCTGTTGGCATCTCGACATCAGCTCAGCATAGTTAATACGATAGAGCCAAAATTTGAGACACGAATTCTACTTGACCCTTGATGTCACCTTTTTCGATTCCCTGAATCTGTCCCTTGCGGATCATGTTCATAGCCTCGTAACCTCTTATCGTTCGCCTCGCTGTGTTAAATGAGCCAAATCCCATTCCTGGATTGACCAATCGTTTAATGAACCGATGGTCCTGTTCCACAATATTATTGAGGTACTTGACGGGACGGAGTTCAGTAATTTCAGAAAGAGTGTGATCGGCTTTGAGTTCGTCAATCGCTGGGGGATAAGCCGCATTCTTATCCACATTAATAACGCGTGGATCCTGGTTATGCTCAGCATTCATTACCTTACGGAAGAATCGTTCTGCCGCGCATGCATCTCTTCTGGCGCTGAGCATAAAGTCCAGAGTGTTGCCCTCAGAATCCACGGCTCGATAGAGATACTTCCACTCTCCCTTCACCTTGATATACGTTTCATCCACCCGCCAAGAGTCATTAGTTGGTTTCAGATAAGCTCTGGCTCGTTTGTCCAGTTCTGGAGCATAAGCTTGAACCCAACGATACACCGTTGAATGATCCACCGTGAGTCCCCGTTCCAGCATCATCTCTTCGAGGTTGCGGTAGCTGAGCGGATAGCGCAGATACCACCGGACGCACAACAGAATGATTGAGGATTGGAAGTGATGCCATTTAAACGGTTGCTTCGGGTTCATGGATCGGGTGTCGGTGGCGAGGGGCAGTGAGTATAAATCCTACCTTTACCAGACTATCACCAGGAGTTGCAACACAACCCGTTTTTGTGAATGAGCAGATCAAGCAAGCCATTGATGAGGCGATCGCGCTCTATTGGCACAATCGTTTCACCATGAAATACATCTCGTAGGATCACAAAATGAATCAGCGTTCCCACAAACGTTCGGGCTGCCACTTCCGGGTCAGCAAGCTGAAGTTTAGGGTGCGCTGCAAAGTACTGCGCCAGAAAGTCAAGATTTGGTTTTTCAACCGTTTGAGCAAATGCCCGTCCCAGTTCTGGAAACCGTTCTGACTCAGCAACAATGATTCTGAAGAACGTTAGCACTTGTGGGTCTTGAGTAACATCGTCCAAAAAATCAGTGGCATACCGCTTCAAGAAGACAGCAGGTTCTTCTTGCAAGGGGGGAAAGTCTTGTTGCTGAAATAGATGTGTGCTTGCTGCCATGCGTTGAATCAGGGCGGTAAACAGTGCCTCCTTATCGGCAAAATGACGGTAGACCGTGGCTTTAGAGACTCCTGCGGCAGCCACAATTTTGTCAATCCGGGCACCAGCATAGCCATGCTCTAGAAACTCCTGCATCGCTCCTCTGAGGATCGCTTCGTTTTTTTTGGGGGATAGCTCGCGATTGACACTTTTGACGTTACTCATGACTAAACTTCCTCGGTTGGCTGGGCATCCACTCATCCTATCGACTGATTTCTAGCATACCGCTTGACAAGACGAAACAGTTCAGTTTAAATTTCTTCTATGCGAACGAAACAGTTTTGTTTTGTGATAGCAGATCTGATAATGCTGCCAGTCAGTGAACCAGTCAGTGAAGGAGAGGTCAAATGTCACAGCAGGCTTTCGTTTTAGTTGAGTGATCGCCCAATCAGCTAACGCTACGCCACAGCAGTACAAACTGACCTCGATTTAATACTCACTTCTCACAAGCTCGCCTGATTGAGCAGTTTCCAATTTTTACAACGGAGGTTGAACGATGCGATCGCCAGCACGGATACCTGAAACAAGTGACAATCTGCCGATTTTGATTTTAGGCGGTGGTTTTGCCGGATTGTTCACAGCGCTTCATCTTCGAGACTTGCATGACTGTCCAATTATCTTGATTGACCAATCGTGGTGCTTTGTTTTTAAGCCACTGCTGTATGAAATGCTCAGTAGCGAAGTCAAGCTAGAAACAATCTGTCCCCGCTATGACCAACTGCTGCACAACAGCGGCATTACCTTTGTGTTAGGGACAGTCGAGACGATCGACCTGCATCAGAAACAAGTCAAACTCAGCTCTGGCTTAACTTATACCTACGGTCAATTGGTATTAACCCTGGGCAGTACGACCCGCCAGTTGACAATTCCTGGAGCGAGCAAATATGTGCTGGCATTCCGAAGCGCATACGATGTGTTTGCGTTGGGGCAACATTTACGCAACCGCTTGCAGCTTGCCGCTCAAACCGCAAATTTAGACGCTCGTCGGGCGTTGCTGACAGTTGCGATCGTGGGGGGCGGTGCATCGGGGGTGGAACTGGCGGCAACGCTGGCGGATTTGTTGCCAACCTGGTATAGCCCGCTTGGTGGCGACCCGCAAGACATTCGGATTGTAATTTTGCAGCGGGGGGCTGAGATTCTCAAAGAGTCTGCAAACGATCGCCTGCGTAAAACGGCACAAGCGGCACTGCAACAGCGAACTGCTTCCGTCGAAGTGCTGCTAGAGTCTGAAGTCAAAGCCGTGCAGCCGGGAGCCGTCGAGTTTGAGCGCAATGGGCAACGGGAGCAATTAGCTGCCGCTACGGTGGTCTGGACAACGGGAAACGCCACTCATCCGGTGATCGACGCACTACCGATCGCGCCTGAAAACCGAGATCAACAGCATCGCCTCCTGGTGAAACCCACACTGCAACTACCCGATTTTCCAGAGGTATTTGCCGCAGGAGATTGTGCGATCGATCCATCCAATCCCCAGCCTGCAACGGCTCAGGTTGCCTATCAGCAAGGCGCGGCGATCGCTCACAACCTTAAGGCGCTAATGGCTGGAAAATCTCTTACCCCTGCGGCTGTTAACCTGCGGGGAACGCTGATGAAACTGGGGCTGCACGAGAGCGCCGCAGAAATTTTTGACCGCTACGAAGTCAAAGATCAGTTGGGTCAAGCCATTCGCCTCGCCAGCTACCTCGAACTGATGCCGACTCCAGCCCGCAACTTTGTCACTCGGACGAGCTGGTTTACGGAGGAGATTTTGACGCGGCTTACGGGTCTTTAACGCAAACGTCAGTGGCAACCATCATCGTAAGAAGGGCATCGTCCTATGAATGCATTCTCTCTTGATCACTCCTCCCACGCTCAGATGACACTGCCTCAAATGGCAGTACCGCTCATTCAACAGCCGAATCAAGCGCCTTCCCTGACGTCAACAAACCTGGTTGATAGTGCGGCTGGAAACCTTTTCGCTGCACTTTTGATGTGTGTTTGGGTTGCAGTCGTTTTCTTTCACATTGATAAGAAGGCTGGTCGGCGACAGACCCGCTATCACGATCGCACAGCCGTGCAGCGGCAACAAATTCAAACCTTAGAAAGAATTTGGCAACTGTCAGCCAAACGCAAAGATTGATTCCTTCTTGATCGCTTCAGTGTTAACCCAGGAAAATCTAACAGAGTGTATATTTTATGTCGTCTGATTACGTACGGACTTACGACTTGTCTGGTCAAGCTCAGGAACCTGAAAGCAACCCTGCAAATAGCTCTGATTCGGTCTTAGCGTCAGCGTCTACCGAGCTCAATCAAACTGACGAAACAACGGTTAAGAAACCTCGATCGCGCAAGGTCTGGCTTTGGGGCATCCTCTCCGTTCTCCTGCTTGGCGGCGGTTTTATAGGTTGGAGATCGATCACCAGTCGAGAAAATCCGGCTGCTGCTCAAGCCCCGCCACCACTCCCGGTCAAGGTGCAGACGTTGGCATCGGATCAAGTGCAATCGACGGCTGAGTTCGTTGGCAAATTGGAGGCACAGAAGCGCGTTTCTCTCCAGCCTCAAATTCAGGGGCGTGTCGATCGCGTATTGGTTGCCAGTGGTGATCGCGTCACGCAGGGAACACCAATCCTGACGCTGAGTTTAGATCAAACGACAGCCGATGTCAGCAGCGCCATTGCCGTAGTGAACTCCAACCGGGCAGCGGTGGCAACGGCGGAGGCACAACGTCAGTCCGCGATCGCCGATCGCGCCAAAGCCGCGTCAGATGTGAAATTACAGGACGTGCAGTTCAAACGCGTTCAATACTTAGTGGCACAAGGCGCACAGTCGCAGAGCGAACTCGATACGGCGCGAAACAGACTGGAGACGGCGATCGCCACGTTAGCCGCTGCTGATAAGCAGATCGCTGCCAGTCAAGCCAGCGTCAATCAGGCACAGTCAAACGTGGAGCAGGCACAGGCTCAAGTTGCCGCCAATCAAGTGAACCTAAACCAAAAGCAGGTGGTTGCACCGATCGACGGCATTGTGGGCGATTTTTCCATCAAAGCGGGTGATTACGTGAGTGTGGGGCAGACCCTGACCTCGATTATCAAAAATGACGCGCTGGATATGCGAATTTCGGTGCCGTCCAATAATGCCACGCAACTACGTCAGGGATTGCCTGTGGAATTGCTGGATGCTGAGACAGGGAAACAGTCAACCAGGGGCAGCATCAGCTTTATCTCGCCTCAAATCAATGCCGATGCTCAATCAATTCTGATTAAAGCTCGCTTTGGCAATGCGGATGGCAAATTGCGCGATGGGCAGTATGTGCGTGCCCGGATTGTCTGGAACCAGAAAGCTGGCATTTTGATTCCCACTGAAGCGGTGAATCGGATTGGTGGACAGAGTTTTGTCTATGTGGTGGAAGAAGACAGATCAAAGGAAAAGCCGCAATTCGTGGTGCATCAAAAACCCGTGAAGTTGGGCGATGTGCAGAACGATCGCTATCCCATTCTCGAAGGTGTGAAAGCGGGCGATCGGGTCGCCACTTCTAACATTCTCAAACTCCGTGATGGGGCACCCATCCAGCTGGAATCTTCCCAGTCTCCGCAATCTCCCCAATCTTAGGAGCCACTCATCATGTCGATCGCAGACACTTTTATCAAGCGACCTGTCTTATCAACGGTTTGCACCCTCCTGATCTTGCTCATTGGGATCATCTGTATTCCCTTGCTGCCGATTAACAACCTGCCGGAAATTGCCCCGATTCAGGTGCAAACCACCAGCGTCTCGATCGGTGCCGATGCCCAAACCGTTGAAGATACCGTCTCCAGGGTGATTGAGCGGCAGGTTAACGGGGTGGAAGGGATGCAGTATCTCACCTCCACCAGTGGGAACGACGGCTCCAGTTCCATTTCGACCCAGTTTGATCCATCCAGTAATCGCAACATCAACCAGGTCAACGTGCAAAACCGGGTGGCGATCGCCGAACCCACCTTGCCCGCTTCGGTACGGCAAACCGGAGTCACCACCCTGGCACGGTCTAACAGCATTTTACTGGTCTATGGTTTTTATGCCGAAAATAGCGAATATGACAATATCTTTTTAAGTAACTATGTGGATCTGTACATCACCGATGCAATCAAGCGGGTTCCGGGTGTGGGTGATGCCACCCTGCTAGGAGAACGCCAGTACGCGATGCGGCTCTGGCTCGACCCCAATGCCTTAGCCAGTCGGGGCTTGACGGCAACCGATGTCAGCGACGCGCTGACGGCTCAGAATATCCAGGTGGGGGCAGGAGCGATCGGACAAGCGCCCACCAAGACGGATCAGAAAGCGAATTACCCGTTACGGATCAATAGCCGCTTTAAAGATGTCAGCGAATTTGAAAACTTGGTGATTAAGACCCAAACCGGTCAACCGAACCAACCTAACCAAACGGGTCAAGCGAATCAAACGAACCAGTCTGACAGCTCACTGGTCAAACTCAAAGATGTCGGACGAGCCGAGCTAGGTGCAAGGGACTACACCACGTCGGCAATGGTGCAGGGTAAACCAGGCGTGGGGATGTTGATCTATCAGCTTCCGGGCAGCAATGCGCTGGATACTGCCAAAGCTGTCGAAGCGGAGATCGCCGAGATAGAGAAAACCTTTCCGCCCGGTTTGAAAGCCATCATTTGCTACGACACCACCAAGTTTGTAGAAGTCTCGATCGAAGAAGTGGTCAAGACGCTGCTGGAAGCCATTCTTTTGGTCGTGCTGGTCATTTTTGTCTTTCTACAAGATTGGCGGGCAACCATCATTCCCGCGATCGCCATTCCCGTTTCGCTGATTGGTGCGTTGGGGATCGCCTATGTGCTGGGCTTCTCGCTCAACACGTTGACTCTATTTGCTTTAGTACTGGCAACGGGTCTGGTGGTAGACGATGCGATCATCGTGGTGGAGGGCATTGCCGTCAAGATGGAACAAGGTTCGCCCCCTCAACAGGCAGCGTTTGAGGCAATGGGAGAACTATCCGGCGCGGTGATTACCACGTCTCTAGTGCTGATGGCGGTGTTTATCCCGGTGTCGTTCTTTCCGGGCGCGACGGGCATTATGTACCGACAGTTTGCACTGATCATTATTTTCTCGATCGGCATTTCCTTGTTCAATGCCCTCAGCTTCACCCCCAGTATGTCTGGACTCTTCCTCCGTCATACTGACAGCGAAGGGCGTGGTCCATTTCGCTGGTTCTTTCGCCAGTTCAACCGGGGCTTTCGCTGGCTGCTAGAGCAATACGAGCGTCTGAGTAAATTCCTAATCCGCATTCGGATGATTGTGGTGGGAGTGTTTGTCCTCGGCTTGGCAGCAACCGTGTTAATCTATACTTCCGTTCCCAGTGGCTTTGTGCCAACCGAGGATAAGGGCATATTCGTCGGACTGATTCAGGCTCCTGACGGGGTTTCCCTGGCTTCCACCGAGAAGGTGACGCAGACGGTGTACCAAACCCTGGTCAAAGAAGTGCCTGAAATGGAAGCGTCGATCATTATTGCTGGCTATGGTCTGAATGGCAATGGACCCAATCAGGGTACGTTTTTTGTCAAGCTGAAGGATTGGAAAGAGCGTGAGGGTGAAGAACACTCCGTTGATGGGATCGTGAAACGGCTGACTGGCATCTTGATGCAAAATCAGGATGCAATGATCATCGCGTCCAACCTGCCTGCTGTCGATGGCTATGGTGTCACAGGCGGCTTTGAATTCCAACTGCAAGACCGCACCAATGGACAACTGAATATTGACCAATTTTTGGCGATCGCTCAACAAATGATTGCCAAAGCCAATCAAAATCCGGTCTTGAGTCAAGTGTTTACCCAGTTCACATCCAGTACGCCACAGTACGAGATTGACCTTGATCGCGATCGGCTGCAAGCACTCAACGTCGATTTTAGTCAGGCAGTGAACACTTTTGGCGCTTACATGGGTGGGCAGTATATCAACGATTTCACCTTCTCCCAGCGGAGCTACCGGGTTTACATTCAGGCGGATGAACAATTTCGGGATTCTCCCGACAAAATTAGTCAAATTCAAGTGCGATCGCGTAGCGGCAGTATGGTGCGCCTGAATGAAATTGCCAAAATCACTCCCATCACCGGACCACAAAACATCAGCCACTTCAACCTCTTTCGCGCCATCAAGATTCAAGGCAATGCTGCTCTGGGTCACAGTTCTGGAGAGGCGACCGCGGCAATGCAGCAGCTATTTAAGGAGCTTGACCAACCAGGGCTGGGCTATGACTGGACAGGGATTTCTAGAGAAGAAGCGAAGGCTGGTGGACAAGCCATCCTACTCTTTGGTCTCGGTCTGGTCGCTGTGTTTCTGATCCTGGCAGCGCAGTATGAGAATTACATCGACCCAATCATTATTCTGCTCACTGTCCCGTTTGCAATTTTGGGGGCGCTGCTGTTCGTCTCAGCACGCGGGTTAGTCAATGATCTCTACTGTCAGGTGGCGTTGGTGATGTTGATTGGCTTGGCAAGCAAAAACGCCATCTTGATTGTGGAATTTGCCAATCAATCACGAGAGCAAGGGATGACGATCTCCCAGGCAGCTCTCCATGCTGTGCAACAACGACTCCGCCCAATTCTCATGACCACGATCGCTGCCCTGGTCGGCTTCCTGCCCCTCGTGTTAGCGCATGGAGCCGGAGCCGCGAGTCGGTTGTCATTAGGTACGGCAGTGTTTGGTGGCTTATTGATCTCCACCATTTTGAGTCTGCTGCTGGTGCCTGTGCTTTACGTGGTGGTGAAGAATCTCACGAATTCTGACAAAGGGAAACACCGCAAACCACCGTCGTCAGATTCACCATCCTCGTCAAACCACCCCTCATCCGAGAAAACCGCCCATGCAAATGGAAACGGTCAGAAGCCAGCAGGAGCCGTTCTGACTCAGGGCGATTCACCTGCTTAAGCAACTTGTAAAGAGTAAGTTGATCCCAATTCTTTTTGAAGATGCACAAAATGTAGGTTGGGTTGTAGCTTGCTTCTGCATAGCAGTACAGCGTAAAACCCAACGAGTCTAGGCTTTGTTGGGTTTCATTTGATTCAACCGAACCTACATCTGACTCCTGGCTCCTGACTCCTAAATTCTGCTGTATCTCATCGTATTTTTTCCGTGAAGAGTGTTGAAAATGAATGTTTAAGTTGTTGTACAAACCATTCAGCTAGTGATTGCTCCAACGGTGATGATTACAAGCTGTATGTTGATTCAAAGTGCTATTTTGGGACACTATGCCAGCATTGGCACTCAACTGCGAAGACTGGCACGAAATCGGGGAGAGCTATTAGCAGAGGCGATTCCAGAAGTGATTTTTAGCGGTGCGCTTCCTATCGTCGATCGTGAACTTGATCTGCTCACTCG
>QQTW01003054.1_pt1 | contig 12312 bp, 11 predicted proteins | sample 1904831 | NCBI WGS metagenome assembly QQTW01 (sample SAMN09435610, study PRJNA476489) | Subsurface metagenome, whole genome shotgun sequencing project. | reverse complement strand
GCAACCTATCCGCCTGACCCGCATAGTTCCATCATATAGTTTGTGCCCCTCTCTTTCTGGATTCCTGTTTACGAAAAATGACGCTCAAAATCGACCACCAGGCTGGCTTTATTAGCCTCATGCGTCCCCATCCGTTCCGTTAGGACCGGACCTTTCCGCACCCGAGCCAAACGCCACTCGCAGGGGTTGTGCATAATAATAGCGCCCTCACTTATTACTCCGTACCACGCCGGATCCGGGGTCTGTCTGCCCCACAACCACGGCGAGTGATCTCGGTTGAGCATCTTCGTCCCACTCTTGCGTGCTACCATTGGGTATGGTCCCGCATGTCAAATGCCGGGAAACGTGCATCTTCCCTCAAAAGCTGATTCTCACGCGAAAGGGGGCCGGTGCTGCATGTACTCCGTAATTTGCTCTTTCTCAACAGCAGGAGAATATGTAGCCCCACGAATCCTGCGAGACTTTCCGAGTCTTGACTGGCAGCTTTCACCTGGGGCATGGATCCCGGTGCATGGGATGAGCATTGAGGCCACCCTTGCTTGCCTTGTGAGTGCACACACTTGGCTCTCACTCCAAGTAGCGGAGCCTCAGCATTATCCACTTCAGCAGCGAAAGGATTGTCAGCAGTTCAGCAGTTTCATTAGTCATCGTCAAGTCGATCCATTCTTTATGTCAGGCTCATCCTTTTAGTTGACAGGAAATAATTCCTTACTCGTCTTGACTCTGGTAGCTATAGCCACAGATACTCGGCTTAAGCGCTAGGGTAGAGGCTAGAGGTATTTCGCAATCAGCGTCTTCAAGCTCTCCGTGTCCTCTGCAAATTTCCTCATTGCTTCGGCCGACTTCTCGACTGCACAGGCATCCGAGTTGAAAGCCCATCGCCACGCGCTCTCGTTGTTGATATAGGAGATCTTGGGCAGATCCGCGGCCGCCGCTGCAACACGGTCAAACTCCTACTCCATTTCTCATGTGGTATAACACTTACCGCTCTCGGCTGTCAGCTGCGGCTGCACCTCTATCCCGCTCTCCTCCAGCTTGCGAAGGACGGAAGGCACGATGGTCAGATAGTCGATACCGGCTAATCGCACGACTTGATCCACGGTACGGAAGCTCGCACCCATGACCTTGGTCTTGAAGTTGTACTTGCGCAGGTAGTTCTGCATTTCTTGCGTCCGCTCGACGCCCACATCGCGACCCGAATTGTCGCCGTGGGCCCGATACCAGTCGCCGATGCGGCCGACGTACGGAGCGACACAGGTGGCGCCGGCCTCGGCGGCAGCGATGACCTGAGTGAGGCCGAAGACGACGGTGACCAACGTGCCGACGCCGTGTTCGTTTTCAAGAATGCGAGCGGCCTGGATGCCTTCCCAGGTGCCGCTGATCTTGATCCGCACAGCTTCCTTAGGCACACTGTGCTCTTTGTAAAGGTCGATGATGCGCAGCGCCGCGGCCACCGTCGCCGCCGTGTCGAAGGAGAAGGTGACGTCCGCTTCGGTGGAGATGCCGCCGGTGATCTTGTAGATTTCGGTTCCGAACTGCACGGCCAGATATTCTACACCTCGATCGAGCTTCTCTGCCGTGGTGAGAGACTGGTCGAGGGAGCGGATGTAGTCTACGGTGCGAGTGAGTACTCCGGCATGCTCGGGTTGCTGTGCGGCCAAAAAGAGGAGAGATGGATTGGTGGTTCCTTCCGAAGGCTTGAACTGGGCAATGTCTAGGGAAAGAGTGTCAGTGCAGTGATACAGCGCGGCTAACGTGAATGCCTCTCACCGTTGAAATCGGCCGTATCTGCAATGATCTTGGTGCCCGCTGCCAGGATCCCTTGAGTGGTGACGTTTGACATCTTGGTGACTTAGATGGTGTTCCTAGCTGGAGGTGTGAGTTGAAGAAGCAGGATATATAGGCAGCCTGATTACCGGATATTTGAACGTGTGAGGCCATCACAGCTTGGTCGTTCTTGATGGTGGCCGTGCTGCCTCACCGACCTCGGGAGCGGGGCAGTTTCCTGGTTGTGATATCTGCCATTCAACAAGACGTTCGTCTTTCCTTCGACTCACATTGGTTGAGGCTGGAGCTCTACAGATCACCGTGAAGTCGAGGGTCTAGCCACCTGGGCAATGTGCTATAACGCGTGGCTGCCAATCGAATGGTTGACCAGGTGCCCAGGTGCCCTGTTGGGCATCTGTCAGGCAATCCATGCCCAGGAGGATTGGTATCGGCTACCGGCCCGCAATAACCGCATGAGGCTGAGCAACCACGTCTCCCGAAGTCGCTTCGCTGGATATGCACTTGACATATGCATTTGACATATGTAATAAGACTTGTAGCGGAGTCCCTCACAAAAATCCTTACAGGATGCTTGATGGGCCTCGACATCTGGAGCATCTGGGCATCCTATTCTGTGGCGTTCGGAGGGGTCATGCAACTCTGCGTCAGCCAATTCAGTGTGGGACTAGCTCCGAATCCTTCGAATCCCTTGCGAGGACCCGATTTTCCCCAGATTATCGGCTACCGTCTGATTTTCTTTAAAAATGGCCCGTCCTGCGTTTGGGGACAGTAGGACCTGGGTCCCCAAGTTAAACCACCTGGCTAGCACCACAGAGCACAGCCATAGCCTTGTTTAGCATAAACCCAGCTCGGGGTTCTGAGCAAAATCAGGTGAGCATTTCTGTCGCTTCTCTGAAGCACAGCCCGAGTACTGAGGATCGAGAATCAGCCACGATGAAGATGTTCGCAAACTGGGTCCATGGGAACTCCCTCACTGTGGAGTCCCAGGACTGCGTGAGCCGACATCAGTGCGTGCGTGGAGGGACGGAAGTGGAGGTCAAGGCCGGCAAATCCACCTGGCTTCACATCGCATTGCCAACTCCAGTCATCATAGATGACGTCCGGTCTCAGCTTCAGAGGATTTTCATCCTGTTCAGTGCGCGGAATGGGGGGCACATCACACAAGTAGAGATCCATGACGGCCCAATCAAGGTCGAGGTGTTCAAGCAGCTCAGCCTGAGCGGCACTCATCAGTCTCCAGATCACGTCAACACATTCAGCCTGCCCACTTTACATAGCGTGAGATGGGGGATTTGTATCAGTTTCCTCTTCGTTGCAGATCCAGAGACGACGGGAGAGCAGGCGAGGCCTTCCGATTTAATTGTCTCGACCGCAGGCGGCGATTTCATGGCATAGCGAGCGAAAGAGCGGAAGGGGCTGGGGCTGTTCAATAACGTTTCAATGTTTGCCCGGGTCACCTTTGCGGCCTCACCTGGGCACGTTATACCGTACAAAATGAAAGCGTCACAACTGGCCGTACTTGACGATCAACCGGCCAATCCTAATGTCTCATCTCCTCTGGCTGGAGCTCGCATGCAGGATGGAGGCGGAGGGCGTGCCGAGTCCGGCCACCCCCCTTCCAAGGCCTGCCCGCCTGGTCAATGGCTTTTTTCGTATGCAACGGCAATCTGCGCGCCGCGATGGCTTACATAAATGGCCGCCGCTCCCTAGCTCGGGTTGGATTACATTGCGCTTCAGCATTCGCGCTCACCAGAGCTGGTGACGATGCATAGAGTCCGTCGTATATTGCACCTTGGGCCCTCTAAGAGCGAGAGGACCAAGAAGGATTCAAAGGCAGGACCCTCTCTCGTGCCTCTATTCATTCGTGTTACGCGCTGACCGGTAAAGCAGGCTGAAAATGTCCATAAATCCAACGATGATGCTCATTCTGCTCAACAGCCGGTGCAAAATCAAATTGCGCCGGCAAGCTTTCGAGAAGACACGGTTGATGAGCAGGGACTAAAGAGCGACCTTAAGGTTTCTCAAATCGCTGTCTCGTCCGGTTCGTCCACGACTGAAGCATCCGGAATTAACAACCTTTGGAAAGAAGCCTACAATCGGCTGAGAACCGAGAACCCAAGAATCACCCGCGCCTTTGAGAAGGATCTCTTAGCGTCGCAAGATCAAGCTTTGCTGCAAGGTAGTTCACTTCATTCCATGTCGTCCCCCATGGCCCAATGGGTTACAAATCCAACTAACGTGCTCGCGAATTTGAAAAAGATTCACCTGGTAGCTTTGCGTTTGTTGCCGATGATCAAAGGCCATCGGTAGTCGAAGCTGAAGAGGCCGAGCAGCAGGCCGAGCTCCAGCAACTGGTCAAGGTAAAGTTGCAGAGCTTGCAGTCTGCTGAGCAAAGGATCACCCTGGAGGGACGGGGAACCGTTGTCAAGGACCAGATTCGCAGGGTCATATGCACCATCCTCTCGGCCAACTACCTCATCTCTGCCGCGGTCAATGCTGCTCCACAGGCGGCCGTTGCCTGGGCTGGCATATTCGTCATCCTCTCCGTACGTTGCAGCCGTCACCAGTGCTTTCGATTGAGTCCCTCGGCCACGGCTAATCTCGCTCGCAGTTGGTGGTGAATCCGATCATACAATACGACGAGGCTGTGGGCGGTCTTCAGTATATCACGGACCTTCTCGTCCGATGCAAGATTATCGAAGATACCTATCGTCTAACAACCGAGGAGGGCCCCAGCCCAAAGTATGCTAATTTTCCATTGAGTCAGACTTCCAATTTCCTCCTGACATCATCCATCACAAAGCATCAGATGTAGCGATGCAGCACTGATCCATCATGCAGTGAGCCAAACTCTGGCATTCAGCAGCTCAGGTCTAAGGTCATTCAGCTCTATTCTCAAACACTCAAGTACCAAATCCAGCTCGCTCGACAATACGCGCGTCCTGCATTCTTCCGCTTTCTGAGAGATACCGTCCATTTTGATGACTGGAAGGATTTGAAAGGCAGCATCACAGACTCAGAGGGCGTAATCGAATCCCTTCTGAGCATGATGGACAGTAGCCACCTGAGACGCGTCAGCACCACTCTATCAGATGTCCAGGGTACCATCGAGGAATCGTTTTCCCTGCTCAAGGACACCAAATCATCTGTAGAGGTATTAGCGGCGCTCTTTCTTCTCGATCTGTTAATGCTTACTATAAATCAAGTCCATTGAACAAGCCCAACTGATTGGAAAATTACCGTCGGCAAGATACGCCGCATTCAATTCATTCAGACCAAATGACCCTCGGCCCGAATGTCTCAAAGGCACACGCATCGAGATCCTTGCCCAGATCCAAGAATGGGGCGAGTGTGGAGACAAGGAGTACATTTTCTGGCTCAGCGGCATGGCCGGCACGGGCAAATCCAGTATTGCTCGGTCCGTCGCCCGCGGCTTCATGGAAAAGGGGCTTCTCGGCGCCAGCTTCTTCTTTTCCAGGGGTCAGGAAGATCTTCACACTGCCGCAAAGCTCTTCACGACCATCGCCGCCCAGTTAGCGGCCGAAATCCCCGGCTTCAGGCCCCTCCTCTGCGAAGCCATCGCAAAACGTGGCAACATCGGAGAACAAGCATTGTGCGACCAGTGGAGGTACCTGATCCTCGAGCCGCTGTTGAGACTCAACGAGAGTCTTCTTCCGCTGTCAGGTCTGGCCCCGTCTCTCAATCCAATTGTAATTATCGATGCCCTGGATGAATGCGAGGATAGCAGCGATATTGAGGAGATTCTGAGGCTTCTTCTTGAAGCCAAAGACCTGAAGATGCTACGATTACGGATATTCGTTACCAGCAGGCCTGAAACCCCCATTCGTCTTGGCTTCAGCAGCATGCCCAAAATCGTCCACCATGACGAGATTCTGCATACCGTTCCCCGGCACCTCATTGAGCGCGACATCTCCCATTTCTTCAGACACAATCTGGCAAAGATCCGTCAAGCCCACTTGCTCGGGGACGATTGGCCAATGGAGACGGCTGTGCAGAGTCTTGTCGTCAAAGCAAATCGACTGTTCATTTACGCCGCGACCGCATGCCGCTTTCTCTTTGACGATCAGTTCCCCCAGAAGAGACTGGAGGAGATGCTACGCACCTCTGGCACCGCCCATTCGTCCGCCAAGGCACTCGACGACATGTACTTTTTAATCTTGAGCAAGCTCTTCATCGAAGGCCATGACGAGGCAAACGAAGAGATGGCTAGGCTGTTCAAGAAGATCGTCGGCTCTGTGGTCATCCTTTCCGAGACGCTTTCCATTACCGCCATTGCGAAACTGCTCGCCACCTCGATTGCCGAGACGAAACAAACATTCAAGCATCTGCATTCTGTGCTAAGTATTCCGGACTCGGAAACTGCCCCTGTGCAATTGTTCCACCTTTCGTTCCATGATTTCCTTCTCGACAGCAGAAGATGCCGGGATCCTCGACTGTCGGTCGACAGAAACACGGCTCACAAAGATTTGTTCGCCTGCTGCTTGGAACTTTTGTCAGGTCACTTGAGGAGGGACATTTGTGATCTAAAAGAGCCAGGGATCCTCATTTCAGACATAGATAAGGACAGGGTCAACAACGACATCCATGCTGGGGCTCAATATGCATGTCGCTACTGGGTATCCCATCTCATGGTAGCTGGAATTGGTCTACGTGACGACGATTTGGTGCACACGTTTCTCCAACATCACCTTTTGCACTGGGTGGAGGCATTGAGCTTGATGGGGAAAACCCATGAATGCGTACTTGCACTGGCATCTCTTCAATCTAGTGTGAAGGTAAGTAAGTCCCCTAGAGGAAGTACGTCGCGCTGACCGACACGTTGAAGCATCCAGAGGCCCCAAAACTTTTCACCTTCATCCAGGATGCCAGAAAGCTTATTCTGTCAAACCGCACAATCATCGAGGCAGCGCCGCTCCAAGTATACTGCACGGCACTTGTCTTCACTCCAGAGACCAGTACGGTTCGCCGGTGCTACCAGCATCGGATCCCGACTTGGTTTGAGAAGCTACCAGACGTTGAAGAGAAATGGAGCTCGTTGGAACAGGCGCTCGAGGGCCACACAAGCTCCGTCACTAGTGTGGAGTTCTCGCCCGATGGCAGCAAACTGGCTACGGGGTCCTACGATAAATGCATACGGATATGGAATGTCGTTACAGGGCAAGTCGAGAGGACGCTCATCGGACACTCGGACTACGTGAATTGTATCGCATTTTCCCCGGCTAACGGCAAAATGCTCGCGTCCGCATCGGGCGATGAAACAATCCGCATATGGAGCATCGCCGAAGGACGCCCTCTGCATACGCTCCAGGCCCATTCGTGCCTGGTCACCTGTATATCATTTCTGCCGGATGGCAATAGGTTGCTGTCAGGATCCATTGACAACGTCATCATCTTGTGGGATTCTGTCACTGGAAAGGTGGAGCAGCGAATCGATGGCAAAGCAGACTGGATCCGATGCATGGCATTCTCGCCCGACGGCAACCAACTGGCGATCGGGTCAGTTCGAAGCGAAGTTCGCGTGCAGCATCGTGGGGCCGAAACAGAACATAGTCTTCAGGGACATTCTGACAGAATACGAAGCCTAGCGTTCTCGCCGGACGGAAAGAAGCTCGCTTCAGGGTCTCTTGACTGCACGATACGGCTTTGGGACACCGAGTCGGACACTCGTGCTGATTCCAAAGATTTGACGCTTGAAGGCCATTCGTCCACAGTTCGCTGCGTGGCGTTCTCCCGCGACAGCACCAAAATGGCATCGGGCTCGCACGACCAGACCATACTGATCTGGGACACTGCCACCGGCCAGGTAGAGCGCACGCTCGAAGGCCACCAGGACTCGGTCAACTGCGTAGCCTTCTCTCCCGACGGAACGAGGCTCGCATCCGGCTCCGATGGTACCATCGTCCGCATCTGGAACGCATCCACCACCGAGCGCTCCAACCAACCGTCCAACAGCCACTCCGGCGCCGTCAACTGTCTCACGCTGTCCCCGACCGGCCGCAAGATGGCGTCGGGAGCCGCCGACCACTCGATCCGCATCTGGGACCTGGCCAGCGGCCGGACAGAGCAGATCCTCGCAGAGCACATCGACGCAATCATGTGTCTGGCCTTCTCGAACGACAACAAGCTCGCTTCGGGCTCGGGTGACCGCAGCATCCGCGTCTGGGACCTCACCACGGGCAAGTCGGAGTGCGTGCTCGAGGGCCACCAGGACTGGATCCGCTCGGTGGCGTTCTCGCCGGACGGGAAGAAGGTGGCGTCCGGGTCGGACGACCAGACGATCCGTCTGTGGGATCTGGCCACGGGCGCGGTGGAGCGCACGCTCGAGGGCCATCAGTACTACATCACGTATCTCAGGTTCTCGGACGACGGGACGAGGCTCGCTTCCGGGGCCGGAGACGGGACGGCGCTGGTGTGGAATGCGGCGACCGGCACGGTCGAGCATATCTGCCGAGGCCATCCGGGGCCGATCGACTGCATTGCCTTCTCGCCCAGTGGGAAGCTGGTCATAGGCTCTGATGAGCGGGCGATATGGGTGTGGCCTCTGGACACCGGGCTGGCGGAGCACAAGCTGGATGGCCGGTCGTACTGGGTTGAGAAGTTGGCGCAGTCGGACGACGGATACGATCGACAAACTCGCTCGTTGTACTCCGTGGATGGGCCGTGGGTGACGCTGGATGGTCGCAGGATTCTGTATTTGCCGTTGGACTACCGGCCTGGGAATGTCGCGATTGAAGGCTCCACTCTTGTCATTGGCGCTAAAAGCGGTTTGGTGATGATTGTTACATTTCGATCAGATGTCACGGTTGGCTATTTGTAGTATAAAAAGCGCGTGGCAAAGACTTGGGGTTAGGGTTAGGGGTATAAAGTTGTCGATATTTGGGTAGAAGAGCAGGGAGTTGGAAAACCGGAATCAGGACTGGAATCGGGACAAGGAACAAGAGTAGGAGGTCGTAAGTACGCATTCAAGGAGTACATACAGTGGCTTACATTCAATGTTGGCATGTTCGTTTCGATACATGAAATGACGAGCTTTGTATGAAATAGTTTGTTGAAACAGCCGGGTGGACTTCTACTATAAGAGTATGGATTTATCCCACAAGCGCCAAACTCCGACAGTGCGCTGGTATCATCTCCGCGTCTAAAATTTTCACAAGCCAAGACGCCCGCACCAAATAGACATCACAGAGACACTCAAAAAAGCCCCCAGTTTTTACTCCTTGTTTTCTCTGCAGAGCCTCGACGCCCCGGCCTGGAGATGTAGCGCTTCTCCCTGGCCTCGAGTTGCCGAAGATTCTCAATCTCTTTCAGAACATGCTCGAGGAGCTCCTTTCGCCTGACCACATCGAGATGCCGCCTTATCTTGGGATCCTCGCGAGCGAATCGATCGATTTCATCCTGCGCAAGTCCACGTCCCAATCGTGTGTCGAGCTCCCGAGGAAACTGTATTCATGTTAGCGCCATGTCCCATGGATTAAAGTACTAGCAGGCCACGGGATCATAGCATGGGACTAGCTCACATTGTAGTAAAACTTCGAGAGCAACTCGGCGTCCAAAAATAGGCCGGCAGTCGACGTAAGCTTGTCGGCTACGGCGTCAAGAAAAACCTCCGGACAATAATACTTGTTCTTTTTACTTGCACATTGCTTCGACTTGACGGCCATTAACCGCATTTTCAGAATCTCTGCGCGGTCGCGAAGGAAAACGGCTTGTCGACCTGTGAATGTGATCAGGATCCCTGTGAAGAGAAGCCGAGTCAGTTACTCACCTCTATCAAGCAGTGCAGAACTGAATCCTCCAGCCCCTCCAATTCCGTCGCCTTCAAGCACGACCTGCCCGCTCCTTACTCGGTCAATGAAGTGCGTGACGTCTTTCATCTTCTTTTTCCCTCCAATGTCCGTCTCGATCCGCCTGACGGCGGCTTCGCAGACGCGAAGTTCTTCCTTGAGCACATTAACCACGCTGACCCGGCCCCTTTCCCATTCTGTGTCCTCCAATTCTATTCTATATTTGTAGGGTTTGACGCAAATTTCCAGCTCGTCACTTGTGTCATACGAGAGATCTCTCAATATTGAGGTGGAAGCCTCGGTGATTGCGTTACGTGCAAATGGATGGGTTGCGAAGGTAGAGCTTGTCACAAGCCTGTCAATGTGCGCCTGAAGTGCATTTGCAACAACCGCAGTCGCTAAACGCCCAATGCCTAATTTTGTCAGAGCTGCGGTAGAAGCATCGAGTTTGAGGTGCCATATCGGATTGCTGGGGTCAGCTTTCGGCAATGCGCTCAGGGAGTCGGTCTCAGACAATGGCGGGAGAAGGTCCTCTAGTGGCTTGTTCCAATAGCGCTGAGCGAGCAGATTCAGAACTTGTTGGTCTAATTCGTGTTTAACCAACTCTCGGACTTGAGCTCCCCCGAAGCTCTCTGAAAAGTCCTTGAACGAGTGTTTGAAAGCGTCCAGGTTCTCGGCCAGGTATGATTCTGCGCTCAAAGGACGTTCGTTGTATTGAACTTTGAATTCGTAAGAGGCCTCAGCAAGCTCCCGATGGATGGCTTCAGCGGTCGTCGCAAGGCTCGCCGCCATCGTTTGCTCGAGCACGTACATCAACTTCTTTCTCAAGTTCGCCGTGCCTACGTCCACCTGCGCCTCCGATCCAAACTCGAGCGGGTGGGCCGAGAAGTAAGCGTTTTCGTTCTTGGCGATAGCATTGGCTATGCTGCCACTGCTGCGAGAGAAGAGCCCTCCGGACGGTTGAGGTATTCGAGATACAACGCCCACATAGCCAAGCCGAAGAGAGTACTTTTTGTCGTTGAGCATGCTGGCGCCCCGTTCGGGATCCACAAGGTCCATCTTAGTGATAACCCCGATTGTTCGCTCACCACGAGGATCAACTCGTCTGCTGGCCCGCAAGGCTGTCGAGTTGGCCAGATCTACATCGGCAGCTGAAATGGCCAGTATTATGTTTGGGGGTTGTATATACTTATCGCACAGTTCCGCAATCTTCTCCTTGAGTTCTGTTGGTTGGTCATATCCAGTGACTTGTATATAACCTGGCAAGTCGATGAGAGAGAGGTCAGGTACGTTGGGAGAACATATGCGGAGCTGTATGGGGTCATCTGAAACGCAGTCTCGCTCAGGCACAGCCAGGTTGAGGTCCGTAAGGGTGCGTTGAATTTGGGAAAAGTCCGTTATCCTGCCAAGTCCAAGAGTAGGAAACTCTCCGTATTCCACACTAGCGTCAGCCGTGTTGACCAACGTCAACTCGATGGGCCGCCGAGTGACCATGTTCGAGCCTTTGGGAAGGAATTCGTGGCCAACGATGGCTTCCAGAACCGAACTTTTCCCTGAAGACTGGGAACCGATGACGACGATTGATGGCAGTGTCAGCGTCTCGGACTGGCCGACGGTCTGTAGGAGACTCCGTATCTCGATCATCTTCCTTGTCAATAGCATCATTTGTTCGTCCCGTGCGATCTTCTCGTTTGTGTTTGCGTCCTTGTCGGATTCGGAATCGTAGCCAAAGGCCGCAGCGGCAGCAACGGCACCTGCTGTGCCGGCTGCAGCTCCACCGCGACTCTGCTTCGGATCTCCTCCTGAGTTCCCACCGTTTCCACCCTGAGACGAGCCGCTATTGTTTCCCAGCAAGTTCTGCAACCACTCCGGTGCTGCCATATCTGCCGTCACGTTCTCCCAGCCCTTCCGGGTCTGCCCTAGTACTCCGTTGGCGCCTTCATATATAGTCCCAGCGGCATCGGTCGCCGATTGTTTCGCGCGGGAGAAAACATCCAGAGCATAGTTTCCCGCCTCTATTCTGGATCAGCACACCCGATTGGGCACCTGTAAAAGAATTTAGCACATACGTGATGCTTGATACTGCAGATATGCCATCCCGGCAATCATGGCACCACCAAATGCGGCCGGAATCCGCACTGCCTTCAGGAACAGCTTCGGGAGCATGCGCGCGAAGGAAATGCTGCGAACAGCGGGCAGATTGTGCAAAGCGTACGTCCCGGACGGCCATCTTCGTTGTCTGAGGGCTCTCGAAGGAGCGCTCGAGCGTATGAGACCTCCGGCGCCGAAGCTCGAATACGCCCTCCCGGGTGGAGCAGCCTGCCGCGCAAGAGGTCCAAGGCGGGCAAAGGCCAACCGCCCGCTCATCCTATCGTTGCGGATTTGTATGGCACTGCTGGCCCTGAAAAGTCTTTGGCAGTCGTAGAGCTATTTGAAGCATTTCTTCATTCGGCGCTGGAGGTCGACGTTGTTGCCACTTGACCGAACGCTGGGGCCGAGGCGCAGTTGCGTCACGGTTGATTCGCGTCGCGCGCAACAACTTCACGATCGTTTATGGAAAATGTGCAGATTTCTTGTCCGTCACGACCCACACCCGTTTGATGGACTATGAATTAACATGAACTTAGGTATACAAGGGCAAGGGCGCCATTCTCCTCTCCAAGTTGATACTCGACCCGGCACATTCTATCCTGACGCAGTCCTATGACTCGCGTCTGCG
>QQTW01003053.1_pt1 | contig 12313 bp, 8 predicted proteins | sample 1904831 | NCBI WGS metagenome assembly QQTW01 (sample SAMN09435610, study PRJNA476489) | Subsurface metagenome, whole genome shotgun sequencing project. | reverse complement strand
ATGAACGGGGAATTGAGTCTCGAGAGCAGCATGACCTCTGAGAGAATGCTGGTAAGCGCAGCGGCTGATTTGTGGCTTATCTTCTTAATAGCGTAGAAACGGCCATCGATTTTGTTCCTGGCCTTGACGACTTCTCCAAATCCACCGCGACCCAGCCGCCCCGCTTCGACAAAGTCACTCGCATATCGAGAGAGCTTGGAACTTGCAGGTCCTGCCGATCCACGTCTGTCCTTGGGGTGTCGTGGAAGTTCGAAGAAGCTGGACTGTGACAGGCGAGTATCAATGGCCGGAACAGAATCAAGGAGAGGATCATCGTTGCGAAGAAACTCGCTAGGAAGCAGCTCGAAGGCCGTCGGTCTTTTCCTCGGCTCTGATGCAAACATTCGGCGGAGAAGGTCTTCCAAGGAGCTCGAGAGTTCGAGAGCAGCCATAACTGCGTTCGGCGAAGGGTAGTTTTGCACCACGTCAGTTCCGAACACCATCTGTAACAGAACAACTGCCAGATCCCAGATATCACCCTTCATGTTCCGCGTTCTGGATTCGATCTGAGCATGCTCCGGGGCTAGCCAATAAAGTGACTTGGCAGTGACCGATGCAGCTTTGGTCGTTTTATTGAGGGCATACAGATGATGCTGGTAAGAGACATCGGTCAATTTTATTGCGGTGGAGCTCTGTTTTGAAGGTAAAAAGAGCATCAGATTGTCTGGATGAATGGCCTTGTGGGCGATCCCGTGCCGATGCAGGAAGTCGATCCCTTCAAGCAATTGCACAGTCCAAAGTCTGACATTTTGCACATTCAAAGCACCAACAATTCCTAGAAAATCGGACAATGGTCCTTTGCTCGAAAACTCAGTCAGAAGCCGAACGCTCCAGAGACCAGTGCCGGCATCCTGGAGCAGGGAGTAGCCGAGAAAGTCAACGATATTCGGGTGGCGCAATTGTCTCAGGGAGTCTAATTCGGTTTCGAGGCTTTGTATGTCCTTCTTGAAATCGCTTCCAGAAGGAGATAGAACGCACTCCTTCAGTAGTAGCGTAGACACTGACTCTGAAACTACCGCTGGCAGTACAGTAAAAATCTGCGTCATCCGTCCTCGCCCTATCTTGGTCTTTCCGTACACAGCGCGGAATGAATAGGTATTGCCATCACGATCTTTGAGGGTCATGTCCCGATCGAAAGTTATCTGAGTAGGGATTTCCGCATCAGGCATAAGAGCATTAGTGTCAAGAGCCGTTGCCCTACTTTTTCTTCTCGCTTCACGAGCCTGGTCTTGCCGCCGTTGAAGCTCTACGGCCATCATCTGATCGAGCATATGATCTTCCTCGGCTTGAGCTTGGGCTTGCTGGTCATGCCCTCGCTCTTGCTGCGCCTTTGCGAGCTCTAACGCTGCTGCCTCCCGGACCGCTCTTTCGTCCCCAAGACTGGGTAAGTCTACTGTACCAGCCCTTAGCTGTACGTCGTCTTCAAGGAGCTCCTGCAACTCTGAAGCTACCTCGAAAATCATCTCTGACCCGAGCAGTGCCTTGGGTCGCTCTTGCAGAATTGTCTTGATCTGGGCGCGAGTTTGGCGACGGATGGCCCCAAAGTCTTTAATACTGAGGGATGGAAGGGTCTTAGGATAAGAGATAGGTAGAGTGACCTTCAAGGTAATGGCATAATCGCCATCAGACAAAGCTTTCAACCGAAGCTGAAAACTACGTTCTGCAAGTGTGTTCCATGCCCCTCGTCTAATTTCTCCTTCCTCGAAATCATCCATGAAGATAGAGCGTAGTGCGTCAACTTCATTTTGTTGGATTTCTAGAAAGTCTGTTGCTGAGGGCTTAGCATGTGCTGCTTGCGTTGGAGTGCTCCGCGTTTTCTCAAGCGGAGACCCCGCAATAGTAGAGCCATGTTCTTTGGAGGTTTTGTTTTTAGGGTTTGGCTGAGGTGGCATTGCACGTTTATCAATTGATTAAGATGCATGAGGCGATTTTGGCAACAAAGTGCAAAGTACTGGGTATGGGCGAGCACGACAGCCTAGGCTGCGGCTTCCTACGCATGCCTGGCCATTGAGACGGGAATAGAGAGAACGAGAATGTGTCTGAACAAAGTAAGATAATCTTGTCTATCGTGATGCAGTGAGGACCGTCGAAGGAAAGCCCTGGCCCATCAGATAGACGCGATATCTCGCTTAAAGAACCCCTGCTAGCGCTTTCCTCAAGTAGGCTAGAACATTTCTACAATGTAAACAACAAAACATCCCACCTGATGTGGGAAACACAACACTACAAGCCTTTCACATTGCCAACTCCGTGAAAGCTCGCCACATGCTCAACAACCATGCTAGAATGGCTTACTCATAGTACGCCATCGGATGATGGGTCAACGATACAAGAACCCCCAGAGACACCCGCTCCTGTTTTCGCATTACGAGCTTTCAAGAGCGCGATATTTGGCACACCACATCCTGCAGGCGATGGGGTACAGAAAGCCCCTCGACCGCTTAAGACCGATGTCTCCCACGCTGCTGTAGCTTCTGCTCAATTCATTCAGGCCGCCGATCATCACCAGTCAAGCAACACGCTATCAAGTCAGAACGCGCCGACGGGAAAGATACCTCCGTTGGCCTCTCCCACGAAAGGAATACTCCTGACGCCTGGTACTGCGAACCAGCGCCGCAAGACAGTGTCGTTCGGTGCTGCTGTGGTTGACACGAAGAGGCCGGGATCCAGTCATGCATCACAACATGGTTCCCCAGGCGACTTCTCTTCCTCGACTTCGAGGCCAGACAACCAGAACAAGCATCACCGAACTGCACTTACGAAAACCTTTTGTGATATTCGCGATCAGAGAGCTGCAACAAGGCGAGTTGATCGGGGCTCCGAAATAATTGGCGTGGCCTCGGAGAAGGGTGCTGAACAGAAAGGGAACCCGGATTCGCGGTCCGGACGTGAATTACCTCGGGATCATGATGCGGATGTTACAATTGACGTCTCAGAACCTCAGTCGTACTCCGGACAGCATTGGAAGCGCGAGTATGAACTTTACGAAAGGAAGACTAGGCACGAGATGAAAAAGCTTGTGAAGTACAGACGCATGGCGAAGTCCTATGCAATGAAGAAAGATGCCGAAGCTACAGACCTTGGAGAGAAGCTGAAGACGGAGCGCGCAAAGGTTGTCAGAATGGAGGACGAAGTTTCTAGATTAGCCGCGCAAATGGTCTCGGGTCCTGGACTGAACGGCGGTGGTAGCCCTGAACAAGCGTATCTGATGAAAGCCCTAAGTAAACAGACCGCGCTGGCTCTGGAGTACAAGCGCAAGGTCGACCGATTCGAGGCTGCCCTAGGTCATCGCAAGGATCTGGATAACGGTAGTGATTGGGCAGACACTTACGCAGACCCAAAGTTCGAGAAAATCTCGAACACGGTGGGCCTAGATTTGATGGCGTCAGCGCAGGAGGGTAAAGAGATGGCGGCTCTTCGGTCAAAAGTAGCCAGACTTGAGAGGACGGCTTCTGCAGCGGAACAGAAAGCGGCAAAACTGCAAGATGAGAACGTCTCGCTTCGAAACAACCTTGATGAGCTCAAGGAGGAAATGGATCAGTCTGAAAGGAGACGTACTATCAAAGGACAGCTGCAGAGGGACAAAGAGGAGAAACTTGAGCTTCGACATCAAGAGACAGTTTCCGCCCTTCGAAAGGAATTGGCCGAGAGAACGACAGCCCATAGTACGATCGCGGACAACATGCACCGTCAGTTGAAAACCCTACAGGATAATAGCACGTATGAAGGCTCGAATGCCGAAGGGATTTCAGCGGATCTGCAGCATCACCAGCGTAAGACGCTTGGAGAACTGCGTCAAGCGAGAGAAGAAGCTTCTACGCTGCGTCTCCAAATGGAGGCAATGCAAAAGGAGCTCGCAAATTCACGAGCAGAGGTGCGGCGATGGAAGGCTGACCCAAGATTTACGGAGACTGGATATAAGTCAGATCATTCTGTGGACATATGGACCGTGGACTTGGTCAAGGATCCGAAGCAAAGGCAATCTGTCACTGCTGCAACAAGCCGTCACCGCAACCGAACCGACAACGTGGTAGTCTCAGATCAAACAGCTTTATCAGATATAAGCGTCAACAGAAGCAACGAATATCTGCCCCGGGGCCTGTCAAAAGCCGATCCCGTCCCACCCAAGAATGACAGCAGCTTCACCCATCCACACTGGGACCTAGATAATGAGTCTTCATTTCCCGTTCTGCCCTCACCGGAGCAGTTCACCGCACCAGCAAACAAGTCCTTCAGATCAAGACGTCTGAAGCTCGAATCACCCGGTGCGGCAAGGCGCGACCCGTCCTCCAGTCCGCCCAAGTTCGAACCCTTGAGCCTGCCACTGAACACCGCTGTTGCTGCACCCGCGAAGCCCGCTCACTCCACCAGGGCCCACATACAGAACGATCACCGTAGATTCAGCACGGCAGCAGCAGGCAACGTACCATCTGGTCATGCGCTTGATGCGAGGACCACTACGTCAAGCCTTCCTCCTGAGAGGATGGCCGCTGCCAAGGCGAGGTTGGCACAGCGGAATGCAGAGAGACGGAGGGTGCAGGAGAACGAGAAAGAGAATGTGGCTGTTTAGGCGTTGCGGGCTGTGTAATGCTGGGTTGTATGCTTCACTGTGTTCTTTCGCTACCAACTAGGGTAAAGTCCTTTGTGGCAGGGGGGGAGGCGTTGTTCTTGATAGCACTATTGTCCTTATTTCTATGGTATCCATAGCTTGCTACCTTTTCTGGATCTTACAATGTCTCATACCACCTCGCTCCATCCACCCTTCGTGGCTGACCTGTCAGCACTGGTTCTGCTGCAGGTAACCAGTGCGTTATTGACTGTCCCGGCTCAGCTTTGGGGTCACCCTGAGTACACACCTTGACTATGTTAATGGTTCTATCCTTATTTCATGACACGAATAGTGCGAGCATATGTACACGCAACGTCCCACTAATAGTCTATTGAGTACTCTGCACCCCACTCCTTCGCCACACCCTCATCCCATCCCATCCTATCCCCACAAATCACCCGCCCTAATCGATCGACCTACGCCGATCCTACCTGGACTATCCTCGACATACCTTACAACTCAGCCCACATCCCATCGCATTTTCCCCAGCCTCCACCCTTCACTTACGAAGTGTACGCAAACCCTGCGCCCCGACACTTGATCCAAAACTCTTTGACAACCGCGTTAGTGGCTCTCGCTCCGCGCAGCCTATACCTCCTCAGAACACACGTCAGCCAATGCGCATAACCCAGACTTTCCCTCGCCCAACATGAGGAGGAAAACAAGAAACTCACCCAACGACCCTCCCAACCCACTCCCGCCGCTCCTTCACACTGACTCTCAGCCCCGCACCTTCAGGAAAATTCTCTCCGCAAATAGCGTCCTCAAGCCATTTCCTTGCGGCCAGTTGTTTGAAGACGAATTTCCTGAGTGGTTCAGCAAGGGCATCCAATTCGGAGCGCTGGGCGTTGCCGGATATGCCGTGGATCAGTGCTGTTGCGAGGGCCGGGCCGGTGTGGTCAATTATCGTTGTTTGGGCGGGGCTTGAGGGAAGCGACAGAAGCGTCGTCCAGAAACTCGCTGCGGAGCGTTTAGGTAAAATCTCGCTGGACGTCAGGCAGCGGAGGGTGAAAGTGAAGAGGTCCGTCACTGGGTTTTGGATGTTGGGGTTTAGGAGAAGGGCCATATGGTTCTGGAGAAGTTTGGATAGGAGGTCAATTGTACTAGACGCCACTTCCGGGTCTTGCGCGGGGTTGACGTTGAGTAACCGGATGAGGTTGAGCGCGTGGATGAGTAAGGCGTTCGCAGCGTCGGTCATAGTGGCAGATGTGTCGGAGTTATGGCTCGTGAGGAAGACGCAAGCGGTGTTGAGTACGTAGTCCAGGCGCGGAGTGATGAGCGTACAGCGGGTGACGAAGTGGACGGTGACCTCTGGGGCGAAAACGAACGGACCAGGGGTGGTCTCTTTATAGCCGGTCCGGAGGACGTCGCATGCTGCTTCGATGATTTCGCCGTCGTTGTGAAACACATCAGTGATGGCTTTTATACAGTCGACTATTCGTGATTGGAGGGATTCGCCGAAGCCATGAAACCAGGTTGAGGTTAGGGGTTCCTCGTGCTCTAGATCGATGGGGAGGTCGTCGGGGGCTTGAAGCGCTTTACCTACGCTGCTTAGGCAGCGCAGAGCGCTGAGAGCAGTTGATTGTGTGTTTTCGGAATCTCCGGCTCTGGCAAGCGTGATAGAGCTTTGTACGTCTGCTTCGATGAAGACCAGTAATCTGTCCATGGGTTGAAGTTTTTCTTCGTCTGACGGAATTGCTTGCACAATGGCCGCGATGGCTCCAATGACCCTTTCCTTGGTAGAGATATCTGTATTTGGCCATGACAGGAAAGACTCGTACTGGCGCAGGAACGTGCCTAGCTCTGAAACCAAGGTTTTCCGGCACGACGAGCATAATACGGAGATAGACTTTGACGCAGCACCCGCCAAAGCTGGAGACTGCAAAGAGGCGAAAAGGAAATCCAGTGCTTGTGGCAGAAAGGTTGTTTGACGTTTGAAGAATGCTGTGTAATGGCCCAACATGTATACGGCAGTCTGCTTGGTCTTGGGCGGGATACTCAAATCATTGTCCGACAGCACTTTGAATATTGGTGACCCAAACAATCGAGCTAGAATGCGATCAAGCGAATCCTCATCCGCAGTACACTCTGAAAGCGCATTCAGAGAGAAGAGCGTGGACTCGAGGTCAAACCATGCTCCCGCCTCCAGCGAACTCAATGCAAGGTTAGCAAATTTTTCAATGATCTCGAGTCCAAGTAAAATAAAGGAAGCCTGTAAAAGATCCTTGACATCAGCTCGAAAGGCTTTGAAGCCCGTGCGCACTTCAGAATCCCACTTATCCGCTTCGTCCTGAGCTGGGAAACGTAGCTTCACCCAGCATTCTTCAATGGCCTGAAGGACGTGCTGAATGGCCGCATTGATCCAGAGAGCTTTGGTCGTGCCGCTGTCATAGAGAGAATCAACAACATATTCTGTGAACATGTTCCAGAACTCCAGAGCTGGAGCACAAATTTCGTCCTCTGCCACGGCGTAACCGTCACAAGTCAACAGTCCATGCAGCATCTGCATTATCTTCCGAATATCTGAAGCCTCGTAGTTTCTTGCAAGATCTTGAACCGTAGCATCCCCTAGAGCAAGTAATAGTCTTCCCACGGCGAGATGATCTGTGTCGTAGTCACCGCTCTTCAATTTCATGAGCTTCTGTTGAAGGTTTTGGTCACAAAGCATAGATCTCAACAGCCTCAAGTCTTCGGAGGTAAAGAAGGCGGAGTAGTTGGTTAGTAGGTCTGTGATGCAGTCCGTCGCGATCTCGAAGGTTTCTTCAAAGTCAATACAAGGCATGACGAGCTGGGTAAGCCTTGTCAGTGGATCTAGGGCTGTCGCATGATTGATCCATGCCCGTTGAGCGTAGTCGACCCACGACTAGACGCGGGATGAATTCAGCATTTGCATGTCAATTCTCCCAAATTGCTTACCTGAAAGCATTTAATACCTTCTTGCTGGAGCCGGGTGTCCTGTTGCGAATTATCCCTGAGAGCATGGCGTATCATGATGACGGCATCGTCCAGGTTGCGCCCTAGCTTCTCATACAATTCGTTCCTATAGGGATCGGGTCAGAGGCCAAGACCTTGAGGCTACCAATCACGGGTAGGAGAGGCTTGGCTCACGTCTGCGTGGTGCTGTTGTCGGCCTTGGCTACTTCCTCCACCAACATTGAACTGAACCAAAGCGTAGTGATAGCTTGTATCTGATTGAGTGTTGGGAATATGTCTGATGTAGACGGATAACTAGTCAGAGAGTCGCTCGGAACCACTTGTGCGCTGTGAAAACAGCATATTAGATGCCTCAAACAATACTCCCAGTTGGTATTAGGTCTTAAAAAGTAAGCTACCAACGCTGCACAGACTTTTCTGACAACAAGAGAAACTTCATTCCGAGAGACAAGAGTTGTGAGCCATGTTAAAAGTCTCATCAAGAGCAATTCTGCATCTTCGAATCCGAGAGAATCCCTACAATCCCATCAGAACACCTTGCATAGGCTGTAAGTGAACATGCAGGCTTTTACCAGTCTTGATTGATCTTGATGGTGAACGTCAAGGCACCGAAGAACCGCACCTTTTCGTCGTTGCTATTGAGCAGAGCATCCGCCAACTGCCAGCCTTCAGGGCTTCTCTGCATCTGGTGCAGAGTCTGTTGGATATTCCCAATCTTCTTAGGGGATCCTGGAAGATACAAATCTTGCACGAACTGCGGTGCATGTCAAAAGGGAGCATACAGAAGGGACGGGCAAATGAAGAAAATCATACCCGCTCGGCATCCTCAACGGATTTGGCGGAATAGAAGATGTGCCCATTTGCAGAAGTGGTGGACGCCATTTCAGGCCTCAGCCTGTAGGTTGCGATGGAAGTAAATAATGGCGCTGGGAACGTTGATCAGGGCATCAGCGTAAACAAAGGTTCATTCCTTCGCCAAACAGAACATTTCTTGCGTTTCGGTAACATGTATGTTCTGCCTTTGGAAACAATTGGACAAGCTGATACGGACTTCAAATACATGGCGATAATATGCGAGTTGATGAACGCGGATGATTCTGGGCTGGTAGGGTGAATCTTCAAAGGTGACTAAGCGCAGCGGGCTTGGCGATAGGGACCTTGATGGTTCAGGGTAATTGCTTCTGCGACGCCTTTACTGTGATACTGAATCTTACCTTCAATGCAAGTTCTGAGACGTCTCTGTGTCACTCGGTCTAAACTGGTATTGCAAAATTCAGCCCCAAAGCCTCACGCAACTTGTGCGACCAGGGATTTCTCAATAAGCAGCTTGCGCGCGGCACTCGAGATGGAGACTGTGGACACCTCTAAGCGCTTGGGAAGACTGAGAGAGTTGATGAAGGAGAAAAGTATCGATGTATATAGTATGGCTTGAAAGGTCCCTAAGCAAGTATGGAACTCTTATACAATCAAAGTTGTGCCGTCAGAAGACAGCCACCAATCTGAATATATCGCGCCATGTGACGCTCGTCGAGGTTTGAAGGTCCCTTATGGGAGTCGTTGCAATGGCTTACCGCTTCTAGAATATATTTGTGGCTTCTCTGGCTCTGCAGGAACTGCGGTTGTTACCTCCGACAAAGCTGCGCTTGCGACGGATGGACGCTACTTTAACCAGGCCGCAAAACAGCTCGACAATAACTGGCATTTACTGAAGCAGGGACTAGAGGATGTCCCAACTTGGCAGGAATGGTATTCGTGCATGGACCAGTCAAGATTTCTGGGACACTGACATTTGCTAGGACCGCGGAACAATCAGAGGGTGGAAAGCGTGTCGGTGTCGACCCCAGAGTTATAACAGCTCGTGAGTGCTTCTTGATCAAGTCTGTTGTAGCCAGCTTGTTGAGACTATACAGCCGATGCCCGCAAATTGACGGAGAAGATTAAGCAGAAAGGTGGAGGTACTCTGGTTGGGGTTGACGATAACCTGGTAGACGCTGTGTGGGCGGGGGACAAACCGGCACGGCCGAATGAGAAGGTTAAGGTATTGAGTCAAGAGTTTGCCGGTAAAACATTTCAAGAGAAAATTGAGGACGTTCGGAAGGAGCTCGAGAAGAAGAAGAGCGCGGGCTTGGTCGTCTGTACGTCCTGAATTACATCCCCTGGTGCTTCTTCGATCGTTGCTGATGACCTCTATGAAAGCTATGTTGGATGAGGTGGCATGGCTGTTCAACCTACGCGGCAACGAGTATGTCCAGGTGACGACAAGAAGCGTTACTAAGTCTCAGCGGACAGCTAATGGGTGATAGCATTCCCTACAACCCTGTTTTCTTTTCATACGCGATGATAACCCCTGAAGCTGCATCACTTTACATCGACGAAAGCAAACTCACTGCAGAAGCGAGGTCTCACCTCGGTAGTAAGGTTGAGATAAGACCATACGGAGCAATATTTGAGGATTCCCAAATGTTGAGCAAATCAGGTGGTAGAAAGGCTTCAAATGGCGACAAAGACTCGAACAGTCCAACAAAGAAGTTTCTTATCTCTACAAAGGCATCGTGGGCTTTGAGTCTCAATCTTGGGGGCGAAGAGAAGGTCGAGGAAGTTCGGAGCCCTATTGGTGATGCGAAGGCAATCAAAAACGAAACTGAAATGATGGGAATGAGGTCATGCCACATAAGAGACGGAGCTGCGCTGAGTGAGTACTTTGCATGGCTTGAGGAGCAGTTGGTCGAGAAAGGTGCCACACTGGACGAGGTTGAAGCAGCGGACAAACTTGAACAGATCCGGTCGTATGTGATCACAGCGGACTTCACGGGAATTAAGGGTCAACTAATCGGAACAGGAGAGGAGAGCATTTTGTTGGGTTATCCTTCGACACTATATCCTCAACCGGCGCGAATGCTGCCGTAATCCATTACAAGCCGGAGAGAGGTCACTGTGCAGTCATTGATCCCAAGGCCATATATCTCTGTGATTCAGGCGCTCAGTATTCAGACGGAACAACTGACACGACGCGGACAATGCACTTCGGCGAGCCTACTGCAATGGAACGAAAGTCATATACGCTAGTCCTTAAGGGTTTGATTGCCCTTGATAGGGCAGTCTTCCCGAAGGGTACAAGTGGGTTTGCTCTGGATACCCTCGCCAGACAGTTCCTGTGGGCGGAAGGTTTGGACTACAGGCATGGCACTGGTCACGGTGTTGGATCATATCTGGTAAAGCAATGTACCAAGAGCTGCATGTCCTTACGATACTGATATCTTTCAGAACGTACACGAAGGCCCGATAGGTATTGGCACACGCATCCAGTACTCCGAGGTCCCACTATCTCCTGGCAATGTCATTTCAGATGGTAAGCAATTCCTTGGGATGCTAGATTTAGAGTCCGTGCTGATCCTTACAGAACCCGGTTATTACGAGGATGGTAACTTCGGCATCAGGATTGAGAGTATGGCACCAATCCCACCCTCGCGGTTTGCCCTAAGCTAATGTTTAATTAGACGTCTTTATGGTGAAGGAAGTCAAGACAAAGCACAGATTTGGTGACAAGCCATACCTTGGATTTGAACATGTCACCATGGTCCCGATGTGTCGAAAATTAATCGACGAGCAACTCCTTACTCCGGTCGAGACGAAGTGGCTCAATGACTACCATGCTGAAGTACTGGCGAAGACGAGAAGCTATTTCGGTACGGATGATCGCACAATGAGATGGCTGCTACGGGAAACGCAACCTCTCTGATCTATTTTTACCCTGTGTTATTAGAACGCCTAGAGCAGTCAAACCAGCTGGGTAAATCGGAATGATTTCATGCGAGGTTCAGCGCCAGGGCTACAATGTTATATCATGCGGAATTTCAAATATTTGCGCTGAAAACGTTGCTTCGATCCTGGCTCTCCTATCGCTCAGCCACGGCTCCTTCCCGATCGCCTTGCGTTCCTATGAGCTTGAATTGTCAATTTTAGACGGCGAAGCCTAGCAAGACGGAGGGGAGCCCTAGCGAGCTCCGTGGGGCTTCAAGACTGGATGAGAAGCCTAACTCATGCCCTCCCCCTCGTTGTTTTGTACGAAGCTCCACCCGCTGCCCTTGTCCGTTCCGTTTCTTCCTCTCTACCGTGCTCCCATTCTTTCGCCAACTGTTTGGCAACACGTCTTTGCCCTTAGCAAAATATAGCTGAAGGAGACCTGGGCATTCTTGCCTTTGTCACTTCCTTCCCCTAGCCACCGCTTTGCTTTACACTCTGCACTCCACCTAAATCGCTCTTCTCGACGTCCCAACTGCCGAAGAAGTCCCCGGAAAAAGTCTTCCAGCGAGCTCGTGAGGATATCTTTAGCGGAATGTAGCCTGCTATCTCTCGCAAAACGAAGACGGGAAGGCCGAGCTTGCGGACTAGGCTACGGAGACGCCCAAATATGCGTAAAGCTTTCCTGATGATTGATCTGGGCGGGATACTGGAACACTCCATACACGAACGTCTAGAGCCATAGCCACCTTGATACAATCCGGCGTATGATGCGTTCAGGGACAACGGCATTATGAAGCAACTGCTAGAGATCGAGCCGCCACGATGAGATGTATCGTCTTCGGCAGAATGAACGGGCACTCGCGAAGTCCTCTTTTCACGTCGTCTCCACTTGCGACCTAAGACAATGTCGACACCTTCGGCAGGCGTCTCAGCCAGGTGGGAGTGCCGTTCATCATCGAGGGGTCGCTATCGCGCCACAACCGGACC
>QQTW01003052.1_pt1 | contig 12319 bp, 18 predicted proteins | sample 1904831 | NCBI WGS metagenome assembly QQTW01 (sample SAMN09435610, study PRJNA476489) | Subsurface metagenome, whole genome shotgun sequencing project. | reverse complement strand
ATTCCGTTTCGTCTGCGGTCACATCTTCAAGCATTGATATAGTTTCTTGAGCCGCTAACAAATAAAAAGCTGCTTCTTTTGCCTCAAGAACACGATCCCCTAATTGCGTATGCCACATTTTCCATAATTCGATGTTATACACTTATAAATTCAATGTACAACTGCTGTTACCTTACGTGCTACTTCAACCGAAACTGATGCTTTTGGTGTTGTATCGCGCAGGCATCGCCCCATAGCTACAGAGGTACGGTCGGCAAACACTTGGACTAGATACTGTATAAGTGGAATTTGCGCTACTTCGGGGATTGGCTTCATGTCTATCAGTCATGAACTAATGATATTGGCGATATTTGAAAAAGGAGACGAGTCAAAACGAATTATTAAGCGTAATATCTTCAGTACCTTTTGGTTTTTTGGGGAGGGACTACTCTATGGGAGAAATTGCGTTGTTATTGCGCCAATTTCAGTGCGCGACCTCATTGCCCTTGAGTTGAAAGTCGCATTTAGTAATTACAAGTAAGAGTAGTAACGTTTTGAATAATTTAACTAATGCTAGTGATAGCCATCAAATATAGTCTTCGCCAATCTTTGATGGCTACATATATTGTGTTAATGCTAATCAATCTAGGCGTAGGGATCTATAACATTTTCGTCTTGCTAGAGCTTTTTGCTCGACAAGCCAATACAAAAGATAAACTTCTTTATTTAGAAATACCTCAATAATTCTGCTTAGAAACAGGTAAGCAATATCCAAGCTTCATGTAAATTGCCGTATTAACTCTGATGTTGTTAGGAGTTACCCAAGTTGAGAATAGTAAGTAATTCATCACTCTAATTTACTTGTTTTATTTTCAGCATGAAAACTGTAAAATTATTAATGACTTCTTTATTCCTGTTAAATTTGGGTTCTATTAGTTTACTACCTCAAGTGGCAAGAGCCGCCGTTTCTTGTGAAGCTAATACAGTTAATAATTACTTGAATGGCTCATTGGCAAATTGTATTTTAAGCATTGATGCCAATATCGGATTGAGCAATAATCACTTTGTTTGCCAGCAAAAAGAAACCATCTCTTTTGATGAAAAAGGGCAGTTTAGAAGTTGTAATCTTGCTCAAGAACTACGGATTAGAAAAGGCAACGAAGTTACTACTTGCCTTACTAAGAGTGAAGTGTATGTAAATATTTTAGATAATGGAAATCAATCAATTAGCTGTTCGAGGATTGCAGCTAATTAGTTAATGCTTTCTGCTGATACCCCTGATACTGCTTGTCTTTAACTTGCCAATACTTCCCTACTGTCTCACGCGCTCTCTGCCTGCTCTAGCTCTGTCCCTTGCTCGGCTAACAATCGCACTTTCACCTGCTTGCGTAAGTTGGAAATAATCTTGCCATTAACCTTTCTTGTCTGCGCCCAGTCTAATATTGTTACAGGATACGGGCTTTCGTTCAGATATGCTCCATTGAGGATTTCTGGCAAACTATAGCCGTGCAGTTCTTCAACCCAGTGGTAGATAAACTTTACTTCGCCGTCTTTTTCCTCTAAATTTTTATTCGGGTTGTAGATTCGGAAAGTGCCAGACAGTGGATTAGTTACTCCTGCCTGCATTTGCCATTGCCAATTATCGATTGCTAGATCGGCATCGATTAGTTGCTGCATATAGTGTTCAGCCCCGTGATGCCAAGAAATGCCGCAATTGATGCACAGGAAAGTAGCGCACATCGCCCGCATCCGAAAATTCATCCACCCCATTGTTTTGAGTTGACGCATACTGGCATCTACTAAGGGAAAACCTGTTTGTCCCTCCTTCCAGGCGGCAAATAACTCCTGCTTTTCTTCGTCTAGCTCGGCAGGTGAGTAATACTCATCAAACTCCCGGTAGCGATTGGTATCTACCAATTCTGGATGGAAATACAGGCGTTGCGTAAAACTATCGTGCCAGCGCAGGCGATCGCGGAAAGCTTTGAGAGAGAACTGGGCTTTAGGATTATTAGCTAATTCGGCGGCTTTAGCTTTCGTACTTTGATAGACTTGCCTTACTGAAATAGTACCGAAAGTCAGATGAGGAGATAAGTGAGACGTAGCACCTTGCCCAGTCAACCAAGGGCGCGAGATTTTCCAGTGGTAGCCTTGAAAACGAGAATCTAAAAACGAGTTTAAGGTAGCGATCGCCTGTGTCTCGCCGCCACTGAAATAAGTATTCTCTATGTCCCAGAATTGGCTGTACTTTTGCTTCAGTTGAGCGAAGGTAAGCTGTGGGATATTCAGGTTTAGCTCAGGCGTATTGATGTGTTCTGGCGTTGAGTGCAACGGCTGTCGCAAGTAGTTGTAGTATTCTTCCATCCAGCGATCGCGGCGTTCATCATCAGTTTGAAGAAAGTTGTTTAGCCCCTGGTAGTAGTCAAGGTTGTGTTCGCGGTAAAAATCGATGATTTGGCGATCTCGTTCTATCCCATACTGCACCATTTCATCATGATTGAAAAACAGTTTAGGGCGATCTTCTAGGTTTAGTAATTGGCGTGTAAGTTCCCGAATTACGCCAACGCTATTTCCCTCAAACAATTAAAGTTGACTGCCTCGCGCTCTAAGGTTTCTATCCAGGTCTTCTAAAGACTCAAACAAAAACTTGACCCTGGCTTTGCCAACTTCTGATTGCTGGTAGAACCAAGGGTCGATGATAAAGCAGGGCAATACTTCAGCGTTATCAGCTGTAGCTAAAGCGACTATTTTGTTATCACTCAAACGCAAGTCTCGACGGAGCCAGAGGATGTGCATTCTTAGTTTGTACTATTTTTGTACTACCTCTCTATTATCCTAACTTTTCGTAAGCGATGCAGAAGGAGGTATGCTCGTTTGCGTTCATACTATGCAGTCGCTTTGCGACCGTTGCTCACTAACGCGTGAACAATTTGCGCGGGTTAAGTCAAGATAAAATTACTATACCAAGTTATATTCAAATCTTATGTTTCGAGTTGCTACTAAAGGATTTTCGCAGGAGTTTAAAAGATGGACAGATGCCGTGAATACTGCCAATTCTCTCAAACCTAAATGCAAAAGCTGGTTGGAAGATATCAGGGTTTTTGATGATGAAAACTTGGTATGGGTTTACAGCTTGTCTCATACCTACCCTCAGTACATTGGGGCGGGAACTTATAGAAGATTAGCAGTTTTATTTTTGCAAGAAGCCGCAGAAGAACAGGAACAAGTAGCCGATGAATAGTAACAACAATCCTCTGTAATCGAAGTATTCGTGTGCAAAAACCGCGTTGACATAATCGATGTACGGTGAAGTTTCTACAACGCAGGTCTTGCATTAAACGGCTGCTAATGCTGTCTAACCCTCATTTGTCACTTTCGGAAGATTAAAATCTGGGACCTTTTGTGAATAAGGATTTTGGCAAAGTTGACATAAGTGAATTCATCTGTGGTGAAATTAAGCTTGAAAGCCTTACATTACAAGCTTGTTCAAGTCTTGGTTTATTTTGCGCTCACCCAGAATGACAAATGAGGGCTAAGATAAATTAGATTCCAGTAACCTAACTATTCTGGACAGTTCTGTGATAATGGCATGAGAGCATTTCAAGGAAGTGGTACATGACTTTATGTATCGTTGCAAAATTCCTATTTGCGGAAAGCATCTCCTCGGAACTCTGAACATATTTTCCTGCAACTAATTTTGATGCACTATTCTCAATCATCTGCCGTACACCTTGCCGATCGACTTCCACGTGAAATTGCAAACCAAGCACCTTGTTGCCGTAGAGGAATGCTTGATTGGCACAGCCCTCACTATATGCAAGACGGATGGCTTTCTTTGGTAACTCAAACGTATCCCCATGCCAATGAAAAACGGTCAGTTCTGAGGGTAAGAATTCAAAGTTTTTGAATTGCTGAACTGCTTCTGTTGTTTCGATCGGAAACCATCCAATTTCTTTGTGTTGACCCAAATACACTCTTGAACCTAGAGTATCTGCAATCAGTTGTGCTCCTAGACAAATACCAAGCACTATTTTATCTGTCTCGATCGCCTGCTTAATCAACTGTTTTTCTGCAATTAGCCAGGGGTATCGATCCTCCTCGTAGATATTCATAGGTCCGCCCAGGACGACCAACCAATCAAAATCATTCACGGTTGGTAAGGGATCGTTGGCATAAAGTCTAGTAGAGGATAACGAATAGTTTCGATCGGTCATCCAAGTCGAAATACTGCCCAATCCCTCAAAGGGAACATGCTGTAAATAGTGAATTCTCATTATTGTTTCTCGGAGAGGTAACTTTTCAATAAAGAGCGTGTGGGCGTACAGGCAACCAGAAGAATCTCAGCGTCTTGTTCTCCAGTCGCAGAGATATCGTGTGGGAGAAACGCATCAAAATGAGCCGCGTCGCCCGGATTGAGTAAAAACTGCTCGTCTACTAGCGTCAGGATTAACTGACCGGAGAGAACATAGAGCCACTCTTCACCGCTATGCTGATAGTGCTGTTCTCCTTGTCGATCGACAGGTACGACCACTCGGAGTGGATGCAAATCAGCGAGATGGTTTCCGCCAGCTAGGGAAGTGTAGCGCAGTCCATTGCCTTCTTGAAGCAGACGATCGCTTGCGCGAATCACAGCGCCCGCAGAAGCTTTCCGTTCTGAAGCCACTAGCTTTGAGTTTTCTGAAGTTGAGCCAAACAGGTCGGGCAGTGAAACTTCATATACCCGTGCCAAGTTAAACAAAACTGCCAGTGAGGGCTGTCGTTCGCCACATTCTAAGCGCGACAAGTACGCCTCAGACACATCTGCTTGTTCGCTCAGTTGGCTTAAAGTCCAACCTCGTTCAGTTCTTAAAGCACGTAACTGTTGTCCTAGTTTGGTTAATTCAGACTTGAGGAGGGTCTCGATCGAATTCCCCATAAGTTTGCCTATCAAGCGACTTATTTCATTATATTACCTAATAGACAAGTTAGCATTTTTTTGGAAGTACTACAGCAATTATTTGCTATTCTCCAGAACCAAGTGATTGCAATTGTTTTCTCACTTTAATTGTTCTCGCCAACTGAAACTCAAAGCTGAAGACTAGCTTTAATTAGAAAAGTAGCTTGACAGTCAGGCAACATCTCTTTTATTATTTAGGAGTCCTAATTATTTAGATGTTAACACGGAGGGTTGAATGGTCGCCCAAATTCTTTCGATTCAGGTTGGATTACCCAAATTGCTTGGTATTGCAAATGCACCAGATCCAATGGCTCGTCCCTGGTCTACTGGATTTTTCAAAGAATCAGTTCAAGGGAGAATCTGGCTTGGAAGCACCAACTTAGCTGGAGATGGTCAAGCCGATCTCAAACATCATGGCGGTGTTGAAAAAGTAGTGCTGGTGTATGCGGCTGAACACTATCCCTCCTGGCGATCACATTTGAATTTGCCTAATCTCTCCTACGGAGCCTTTGGGGAAAATTTTACAGTTACTAATCAAACTGAAGCATCTGTGTGCATTGGAGATATCTATGACATTGGTGAAGCTCAGGTTCAGATATCCCAACCTCGCCAGCCGTGCTGGAAATTGTCGCGTCGCTGGCAAATCCGGGATTTAGCATTACAAGTTCAGCGTACTGGACAGACAGGTTGGTATTTCCGTGTGCTGAAAGAAGGCGCGGTTGAGGCAGGGATGGAACTTGTGTTGCGCGATCGCTCCTTTCCACAGTGGACGATCTCACGGGCAAACCAAATCATGCATCACAATTTGAACAACCGAGAAGCAGCGGCTGAACTGGCAAGTTGTCCCTTGCTAGCCTCAAATTGGCAACGCACTTTGCTAAATCGTGCCGCTAAAAATATCAACCCTAATTCCGCTCTTCGACTCTGGGGCGAAAACTAGCAACAGCAGCGAGTGGAACGGGCGAAATTGATGCTGTCGAAAACGGATTTGGCAATTACCCGAAGGGGAACTTGCTTCGCAAACTGCAGACATTGCCTTACAAATCGGGTTCTCCAGTCAAAGTCATTTGACGCAACAGTTTAAGCGAGTCACCGGACTGACACCAAAGCAAGTTTGCTAACACCATAAGAATCTGATAAAGCGCCGTGAGAATCTGAAAGACGTTGAGCATTGGAACTTATTACACTTTAGGTACAAAGAATCAGGAGAATCCCATACAAACTTCCCCGCGTATAGAGCAATATACAACGGCAGCTAGGCAAAGATTCTCGCACAACTTCCTTGACAGACTGCTGATAAAAATGTAATTTATTTAGGAGTCCTAAATAAATTATGGCTTTTCTCTACTTATGCCGTGTTCAGTCAATTCTTAAAGCATTCTGTCTGACATCATACGCATCCACTAATCACTAATTGCAAGGAGATACATCAATGAACGCGATCGCAGGTTATACATTTGGAACTGAACAAACAGCTCATTCACCGTTGACACTCAACGACTTGGAACTGCTCAAACAGACCGTTTTGTTTACAGACGAAGATGAGAAATATCTGCGGATGGCAGGAGAAGTGTTAGAAGACCAAATTGCTGCGGTACTAGATGTCTGGTACGGCTTTGTTGCTGCCAACTCGCATCTTGCGTATTACTTCAGCAATGCAGGGCAGCCAAACTCTGACTACTTGACTGCTGTTCGCAAACGTTTCGCTCAATGGATTCTAGACACCTGTAATCGACCTTACGATCGGGATTGGTTGAACTATCAGCAGGAAATCGGTCTGCGTCATACTTATGCCAAGAAAAATCAGACCGATCGAGTTGAAGCCGCTCCTCATATTGGGATGCGGTACATGATTGCCTTCATCTACCCGATCACAGCCACCATCAAGCCATTTCTATCAAATAAGGGACACAGCGCAGAAGACGTTGAAAATATGTATCAAGCCTGGTTCAAATCAATCACTCTACAAGTGACGCTTTGGTGTACCCCTTATGCCAAAGATGCATACTTCTAATCTAGAGGAACTCATGGAATTTGTTGATGTTTTTCTAGTTTTCTCGCTGTCAGTATTCAGTGTTGTCGTGCTGGCGATGGGATTGTTCTTCTTACAGCTTTGTTGGTCTTGGCATCACGCTTACTTTCGATAAAAAATTCACCATCAATGATGCTTTCGCAAAGATGCCTCAGTTTTGTCCTTGAAGTTACTTATCGCTAACAGTGGACAATCAACTGCATTTCACCGGAATTGATGCTACTTCACACGACGCAAAGGTATCAACACCGTAACGTCTTAACGATATGCGCTCATAGCATTTTCTAACTATTTCCATTCGTTTCAACTCTTAATTCATACAACAGGAGGTTGTTATGAAACGTTTTTTCATTGCTTTGCTCTGCGTTGGTTTGAGCCTGACGTTGGCAATATTTCATTCCAGTCTTAAAGCTGATGCCCTTTCTACAACTCAATCTATGGCAGCGACAGTTGCACAATCGACTGCTCAAGTTGTGCCAACTCCAAAGTCACCAGATTTAGAAATTTTGAGTACTAGCGTTCATTATCTCAAAGATACAGATTTACTTATTTTTGAGCAAACTGTCAAAGGAACGGCTGGCAAAACATTGCCCAAACCCAAGGGTAGCCTTGATGGCTCACCTGTGTTAGGCTATGTCTTTCCAACGACTCTAAAACCCGAAGATGCTGGATTTGGGAAGGTCGAAGGGATTTTGGCACTGGCAGTTACGTCTCATCCAGACTTCGATGATACACCACTGTGGGATGAGAACAATAACTCGAACTACGCCGACGATGGCATCATTTTTCATAGCCATTGGGTCGTACTGGTCAAGGACGATCGTGTCCCTGGTAGCTTATCGGTCAAACAGTTCAACAAAACCGACAAAACTGTTGTGCTTCCACCCACCAATCCAGGTATGCCAATGTATTTGGATTCTCCCGGTTTCCCTGTTTTGCTAAAAGGTAACAAGCTCAGTATTTCGGTTCCGGCTCAACGCATTCAGTCTAAAACAAAATTCAAGTTTGATGGCGTTGTTGCTTATATGCAGGTGAATGACACAAACAAAAATCTCCCTATGCTTGGGGTCTATCAAGCGTACAGCGTTAGTTCAGGGGATTTAAGTCTTCCCTACAGCGTGCAACCTCAATAACGGAAAAATTAAATGGCTCTCAATGTTGAATTGCTAGAAAGCAGCTTTGCTCAGATTAAAGTGAATAGCTTAGAAGTAACTAAACAGTTCTACACAGTGCTGTTTACGGACTATCCAGAAGTCCAGCCTTTGTTTGCCAAAACCAACATGGAAAAGCAGCGCAAACAACTGTTTCAATCTCTCGTTTTTACCGTCAATAACCTGGGTAAACCAGATATCTTAAGTGGTGCATTGAGAGGTTTAGGCACTCGACACGTTCAGTACGGTGTATTGCCGCAACACTATTCAATGGTAGGCAGTAGCTTGCTTAAAGCTTTTGAGGTAAGTCTGGGTACAGCCTGGACTCCTGACGTGCAACGAGCGTGGATACAGGCGTATGAAGTTGTGGCTCAATTAATGTTGGAAGGTGCAGACTACTCACCAGAGCGTCTGATGCCAATTGTGAAATAGCAGGGTAGTAAACTTGGTCGTCTACCAGATTTACTGCCTTCGATCGTCCTTACAACTAACAGGAGAACAAATAATGGATGCGATTGCACTGGTTCCTAACAACTCGTTGATTACCGAAACACCTGAGGAAGGACGGCAATTAGCCGTGAAACTGGCGCGACTGATTATCAAACTGACTCAACCCGATGAAGAGAAGCGTAAACAGCTACGAGAAGTCTATGGTAACGATGCCATGATGTTGATTGCCATAGGACAAACGGTTGCTACTGAGTTTGCCACGATCGCTGCTGCTAATAACTATTGGAAGGAGGTGAGCAATGGATGACTATTGTTTAGTGGACTGTGGGTTTCACGATCGGCTAGAAGCCTTGGCAACGCTGCGGCAAACCTGTCGGATCTCCTACCGCACTGTAACTGGAGAAATCGTTGAAGTTCAAGATCGGATTGTGGATGTGTATGCTGCGAACCAAGCCGATTTTTTAAAGCTCAAAGACGGAACAGAGATTCGGCTCGATCGCCTGATTTCTGTTAATGGCAACCACATTCGATTTGCTTAGGAGTAGCATTATGGCAATCCAACTCAAGATCGATCGCGTCTTACAAGGTTCATTTGACCTCAAAGCGCTGAATCTTCTGTTTGTATTTCAAGTCAATTCCGCTGATTTGCCCTTTACTCAAAATCGTTGGCAAACGATCGAAGATGTTGCGAATATTACAATGCTTTCGGTTTACTGCACTCTGGATTTTGCCCGAAATTGGGAACTGTTAGTTCGGGAATTGGGGCTACTAGCACACGCCGTTTATGCGATCAAGCGCACGGATACTGTAACGTATCGAGAAGTTGTCTCTGAACTATTGAATGAACCGAATTATCAGGCTGCGATTGAAGCGCTGCAAGTAATCGAGGATGGTGCCATGCTGAAAACGTTGAAGTTTTGCTATACTACCTGGACTGATCCAGCCTTACGACCCACTGCCTTAAAAGTGGCTCTCGTTGTAGGATCGTTACTCTTCGCGATTAATCATGGCAGTGCTGTGTTACGCGGGGAAATGACCCGTGAACGCTGGTTAATGGGGTTATTCACTTACTTAGTGCCTTATACGGTCAGTATTCATGGACAGCACTCAACCCGATCGCGACATAGAATTAGCCCTTCCCCCTGAAAACCCGAATATCGGTGTCAGCGAAAATCCTTTCGATACCTCAAGCGCGATCGAACAGCATATCTTGATTGGGCTAGAAAAAATTGGGCTGGCACTGAAAAGTCAATCCTGGCAGGATGCTGGACAACAAGGTTTAACACCGACTCAAGGACAAATTTTGGCGCTTCTGATTGATAAAGGCGATGCTGGAATGCGGTTGTCAGAGGTGGCAAAACATCTTGCGGTTACGGCTGCCACTGCCAGTGATGCGGTTACGTCGCTGGTTGAGAAAGGGTTAGTGCAAAAAACGCGATCGCCTCAAGATGGACGAGCGATCGCCATCACGTTAACTCCTCAAGGACAGCAGGCAGCAACACAAACAGCATCCTGGTCTGATTTTCTGCTCAATACCGTAGACGAGCTATCAGAGGAGGAACAAGTCATCTTTCTGCGGGGGCTGATCAAAATGATTCGCAAGCTTCAGCAACAGGGTCAGATTTCAGTGGCAAGAATGTGTGTGACCTGTCAATTCTTTCAGCCCAATCAGTATCCAGAGTCAGATCGCCCCCATCATTGTGCGCTGGTGAATGCACCCTTTGGTGATCGTCATCTTCGGCTCAACTGTGCCGAACACGTTGCAGCCGATCCTGAAACCGCTCAACAAAATTGGAACTTTTATCTTTCGTAGTTTTCTCGTCGGCTGCTTTAGTAAGCGTTGCTGCATGAAGCGGGAATGCAACCTAATTCTCTTCCAGACTGTGTTCAATTAAACTGTGTTCTATTTCTTGATTGAGCTTCTCGACTGCGTTGAGGATAGGCACAAGCTTTTCGCCGAATTCTATAACATTCATTCTCTTACTGCTCAAAGATGAGCTTGAGCATTTAAGAGTTTCAACTGAACATCCGCTTGGTTCATCTATCTGCATGATCGCAATGACTGTAAACGTTACTCACTTTAGGAGATTATTATCATGACTACCCCAAACGCAAACAAAATCGCTAAAGCCGATAGTGGTCAACCCTTACTGCATCAAAATGGACATGAAATTCAACAGTACGGAAGCCTGAGAGAGTTACCAATCGCTCTCAGTTCTGATGCCCGTAGTAAAAGCTGCACTCTAGTCAATCAAATTCTGGCAGACACGATCATTCTCTATCACCTCTACAAGAAGCATCACTGGATGATGCGCGGACACACGTTTTATCAATTGCATTTATTGCTTGACAAACACGCCGATGAGCAGATTGAACTGATTGATGCACTGGGCGAACGAGTACAAACTTTGGGTGGTGTAGCGATCGCAGATCCGCGTCATGTAGCAGAAGTTACTAAGATTCAGCGTCCTCCCAATGGCGTGGAAGAAGTACCTGTCATGCTGTCGCGCTTGCTGGAAGCACATGAATTGCTCGTTGGAGAACTCAGAGAAGCGATTGACAAAACCGCAGCAAATCAAGATAGTGGTACAAACGACTTGTTGGTTAGCCAAGTGTTACGGACAAATGAGCTACAGATTTGGTTTTTGGCAGAACACTTAGTGGATACACCACTGTTATACAGCTAAAGCGCTACGGAGCAAATGAATAGCAATCTTTCCAGAATTTTTCAATTATAAGAGGAGAAAACGATAAAACTTGAAAATCAAGTGGCTTTGTTTACGGGAGCAACTTCAGGGATTGGCAAGACAACCGCTAAATCATTCGGTGTTGCAGGAGCTAAGGTGGTTTTCTCACTTCGCGAATTTATTAAGCAGGCGATAGGGATTTTGCCCATCAGTAAGCGATATACTTTAGGAGACGGCTGACAACGCTTCGTCGGGAGAGAGTTGGATGATTACCCTGCCTGAAGTCGCCATTCACAGCAAAATCTATGAGAGTCAGACTTCTCTGGTGTATCGAGGAATTAGAGAGCAAGATAATTGTGCAGTTGTTGCTAAAGTTCTCAAGCAAGATTATCCCTCTGCTCAGGAATTAACGCGCTATCGGCAGGAATATGAAATAACTCGCTCCCTCGACATTGAAGGCGCGATCAAGGCATACAGCCAGCATGATCATCAGCGTACACTGGTTATTCTCCTGGAAGACTTCGGTGGAGAGTCTTTGGAATATTGGATGCGACAGCAATCTGATTTCTGTCCCATGCCCTTGCCGATTTTTCTGGATGTGGCGATCGCTCTCACCGACACGCTAGGCAAAATCCACGCTGCGAATGTCATCCATAAAGATATTAATCCTGGCAACATTGTCTTTAACCCGAATACTGGTGCGATCAAAATTATTGATTTTGGCATTGCCACTCGCTTTAATCGCACCAATCCTACGTTCAAAAGCCCCCATCTTCTGGAAGGAACTTTTGCCTATCTGTCGCCAGAGCAAACCGGGCGGATGAATCGAATGCTCGACTACCGCACCGATTTCTACTCACTGGGTGTAACCTTCTACGAACTGTTGACGGGACAGTTACCGTTTCCTACCCAGGATGTACTGGAGTTAATCCACTGCCACATTGCTAAACCACCGATTCCGCCGCACGAATTGAACGCTGCAATTCCCCAACCCGTTTCAGACCTCATTTTGAAACTGATGGCGAAAAATGCGGAGGATCGCTATCAAAGTGCCTGGGGCATCAAAGCAGATTTAGAACGCTGCGCC
>QQTW01003051.1_pt1 | contig 12320 bp, 9 predicted proteins | sample 1904831 | NCBI WGS metagenome assembly QQTW01 (sample SAMN09435610, study PRJNA476489) | Subsurface metagenome, whole genome shotgun sequencing project. | reverse complement strand
AAGCCGAAGACAGTTTGCAGAATTTTAAAAACAGCATTCCCTACCTCGCTACACGCAAAGACTATAATGGCAGTGTGGGCTGTGTGGGCTTTTGCTGGGGCGGCGCCATGGCCAATAACCTGGCGGTGAATGTGCCGGCACTAAAAGCTGCCGTGGCTTTTTACGGCAGGCAGCCCGCAGCGGCAGACGTGGCCAATATAAAAGCAGCCGTGCAGTTGCATTATGCCAGCCTCGACGAAAGGGTAAACGAAGGCATGGCCACATACGAAACCGCGCTGAAAAATGCCCGGATAAAGTACGAGCAATATGTATACGAGGGCGCTCAGCATGCATTTCACAACGATACTTCGGCTGCCCGCTACAACGAAGCTGCTGCTAAGCTCGCCTGGCAACGAACGCTTCAGTTTTTTGGGAAGCACTTAAAGTAAATGCGTCTGTTTGCAAGAAGTTTCATAATTGCCTTGGTATGGGAATGTGCAACGCAACAAAAGCGCAACAAAATGCCAGGCGCTGCACAGCACATCTTTGCTGTACAATCTGTTTGTGAAACCAATGCTGTTAGTAAGGTTTCTAATGCCGGGCGGAGATGCTAGAGCCCGTAGGTAAGGCTTCAACTATTAACAGCCGGCGGTGCATCCGCCGGTAGAAGCGCACGGTGCTGCCCGCAACCCGTCAGGGGTTGAACGGTGCAAGCCGCTATAATTGTTTAACCCATGACGGGGTTGTGCGGTAACAGATCGGTTGCCGTTTCCCCAGGTTGCACCTGCGGCTATTCAAATTCAAGCCCTGCGGGCTTGTGATAAAACCCAACCCAACATACCTGACTGAACACTATTATACGTTTAATGGAAAAGGTTACTAAAACAAAAAAGCAGCTTATAAAAGCTGCTTTTTTGTTTGAAACGACCGCTCTGTTTACAACAGGTCGTTGTCTTTATCTCTTTTATTGCTGTCCAGTTTTTCTATATCCACTTCTGTATCCCGCACCGTATCTCGGATGGTTTCGTCGCGTTCGGTTACCTCCTTGTTCAGCGAAATTTCCTCTACCACGCGGGCTTCTTTATTCACTACCGGTACTTCTGATCTTTCCGTCATTTCTATCTCATCTTCCCGCATGTCGGCTGCTGTTGCGGCACGGTCTGCCGGTGTGCGTTCTACATGCACGGTTTCTTCGCGCAGGCTTACATTTTCCGATACTTCTTCTTCTACAATGCGGGAGCGTAAACGCACACCACCTGTTTCCACTTCTCTTTTGCCTACTTCCAGGTTTTCTTGAATCACCGGGATCGTATCGCTTTCCTGCGCGGTGCCTTTGCGGTTGCGGTACAGGTTGTCCTCATTAAAATGATCGTGCTCGTAAAAGTTGGTATCGTTGCCGGCTGTTGCAGCACCTGCCAAACCCAGCCCGGCAAATACGCCCCGGATCGAATGTTCGTGCTCCTGGCTGAAGTTGTCTTCATCATATTCGGGTAAAGACCGCAGCTGCTCGGCAGTGATGTTGGGGATGATTACATCGTCGTCTTTTTCGTGCAGTTGTGCCACGCCGATTGGAATCAGCACATCACGTTCTTCAAGGTCAAAATCATTATCATCCAGGTCCACAACCATATAGCGTACCTTACGCGATGCGGGATCAAATAAAAGATCGTCAACCTCGCCAATGGTGCGGCCGCTGCTGTCTTTTACATCCCAGCCCACTATATCGTTATCGCCGTCTTTTACTTCATAATCGCTGCTCTTGAGTCGTTGCAGGCGGTTGTTGTTATTATATTCGTTTGTCATGATTTTTTGTTTTAAAAATTCTGTTGGTTAAGGGCAGGAAGGTTATTTATTTAAAAAGAAGATCGTCAAAAACACTACTTTATCTATTTTAAATAACGCTTGTTTGCACAGGATAACGGGTGGTGTTGTTACAGGTTGGGCTGCTCTCCTGTATTTACTTTGTTGGCTTCGCCACCGGCTGCATTTGCGGCGCCACGGGCCACAATTTCTACCCGGCGGTTTTGCTGCCTGCCTGCTTCGGTGCTGTTAGAAGCTACCGGATTGGCTTCGCCTACCGGGTGCACGGTAATCTGGTTTTCGGCAATATTGCCCTGCTGCACCATCCAGTTGCGCACGGCTTCGGCACGCTGTTCTGCCAGTTCTTTGTTGTAGCCGGCACTGCCCTGCGCATCGGTATAGCCATACACCCTTATGTTGCCGCTGTTGTAACGCTTGCCAATGGAGGCCGTTATCTGCTGCAGGTTTTGCTCGGCGCCGGCACGGATCGTAGCCTTGTTCTCGTCAAACAGGATGTTTTCGCCAATGCCATAAATGCCGTAGCTATTGTTGCCTCTTACGTCAATATCCCTGTTGGTAATTTCGTCGTAGCTTACCCGTGGGGCATTAAAGTCCACATCAGCCCATCCATCGTTATTCATGGCTGCATTGCCGGTGGCATTACTCATGGTATCGGTGGTGGCAGCTGCTGCGGTAGCAACATCATCCTTGCCGTTGCGCGTCAGAAAATAAATCAACGCTATAAGCCCGAGGCCCAGGAGCAGCCAAGGTAAAATGGAACTTTTCTTTTTCGGTTGTACTTCAATCTCTGCCATAAAATTTAAATTTCGTTTAATTAAGTTGGTTAGCAGGTTCAATGTTTGTAAAATTCATGCCGGGTTTAATTACTGCCGTGCTTTGCAAGCCGCAATGATACATTGGTAACAACGCAAAGTGCTACTGCTACAAGCTGCTGTACAAAAGATTATGCATGCCATGCAATAAGGACTTTACTGCGCGGCATATCGGAGCATGTCCCTTGCCCAAATGCAGGGTAGGGTTTTTGGATGTTGGCAGCAAAATAGTTTGTTGAAAACTACACGCAGCTTTTGAATATTTGTTGCCTGCGGGTCAAAAGCACGATCTGCCCACACTGCTTTTTCGGCGTTTAACCTATAAAATTGATCCTTTCCTTAAACTAAATTTTTATTTTCCTAATATAATTGGTTTGTCATATTAATATTGCGCTTATATTTATATAGTTGATTTGGCGATAATCCTGTACCCTGAATAAAACGTCCTTGTCTTACGTGCACCTTTAACCTAAGGTACTTAGATCAGCCTCGTTTTGATTCAGTATCAAAAAAACCTTTTCCCCTCTATTATTTATAGAGGGGATTCTTTTTATAATGGTATTTCCCTTATCTTCACCTTGGTTTTTCATAGGATATTGGATTTTAAACGAGGCTGGATTTCTATCCGGCCTTTATTTTTGCGGGTAGGTTACCTATAATGCGCCCCGGCACCCGCTTGCTAAGTAGTTCTTTTTACCCTTCTTTAAGACAAACGCTGAGGCTGCCGTTTTTCTGCTTTTTTTTATTGTGTTATCCGCCCTGCTGTGCTAAGTTGTATACCGGATGAGCAAAATCCAAACCCATATTAAATCCAACATGCTATGTGGACAACCCTCGATTACGGACAAAATGTGTATGTAGGCGACAAGATCCGTTACAACAACCAGGCACTGGCCGACCACCAAAAGGTATACAAGGTGGAAAAAACCGATCAGTATTATTTTGTAATTGCACCTGATGGTGCGGACGCCCGGTATTTTAAAAACCCGCAGGAAAAAGTAGTGCGCCATTTTGATGTAGGCTACTACCTTACCCTGGAACGCTGGATGGATTAAACAGAAGCGAAAAGCAAAACCTGCCTGCTGCCCGTCCAATGCCCTATGACAAGGGTAAAAGGCGAATGTATTGCGTGCTTTCAGTTCTGCGGCAGGAATACAGGATGGCCAATCTGTTTTGGCATTTCTGGTAAGCAGCTTACCTGCCAACCGGCCGCTGCAACGGTGTTGAACAAGCCAGCGCTGGCACTACAATTTGTATCCGGCCAAAAAGCCCGGTATCACCATACATTGGGCAAGCAAAAGCTCCGTAAATTTTTTTACGGAGCAAAGCACAACCTTTTTTGATACACCGGGCAACAGGCGACATAGCTGTTGCTTTTTTTTATGGGCAGGCATAAAAAAAACCTTTGAAAACTGCGCAGTTTTCAAAGGTCAAAAACCCTATCGTTCAGGGCGCGTGTTGCGCTTTTTATACGGACCACTACAGAAAGGCTGTTTATGGATGCGCCACCCGGTAAATAACCCCATTGGTATCATCCGACACCAGCAGCGAACCATCGGTATGCACCGCAACACCTACCAGCCTTCCAAAATGAGCCTTGTTGTCATTTACCAGAAAGCCCGTTAAAAAATCGTCGAAGCGCACGGGTTTGCCGCCTTCAAAATGCAGCCGCACCACCTTATAGCCGGATGGCTGGCTTCGGTTCCAGGAGCCGCGCAGGGCCACAAAAGCATCGCCCTGGTAATCGGCCGGAAATTTTGTGCCGGTATAAAACGCCATTTGCATGGGCGCTGCGTGCGCCTGGTAAGTTAGCGATGGCAGGGTGGAAAGCTGCAGGTACTGCTGGTAAGTGGTATCGCCGGGCGTTGGCGTACCCGGGTTGTATTTGCCTTCGCCAAAAATATAAGGCCATCCGTAAAAGCCCCCCTGCCTTATCTGATTTAATTCTTCTTTTTGCTCATCATCGCCCAGCCAGTCAATACCGTGATCCATGCCCCACAGCTCGCCGGTTTGCGGGTGCCAGCCAAACCCGATGGTATTGCGCAAGCCTGTGGCAAATATTTGCATGCCGCTGCCATCGGGCGCTGCCTGTACCATTGTAGCAAGCAGCTTATTGGGCTCGGTGCAGGCATTGCAGGTGCTGCCGATAGACAAATACATTTTACCATCGGGGCCAAAAGCCAGCGTACGGTTGGGGTGCTGGCCGCCATCGGGCAGGTTGGCGAGCAACAAGGCCGGCTCACCCAAACTGCCATCCGCATTGATGGCTGCTTTGTATAGTTCCTTTACTGCCACAATATACATTTCACCGTTGTGTATGGCCAGGCCATGCGCCTGGGGCAACGTGGCAACAGTTGTTTTAGCCTCCGCCACGCCATCGCCGTTGGCATCGTGCAGCAGGGTTACGGTGCCTGCTTCGCGGTCGGAGTAATACACATGGCCGGCAGGGCTTACTGCCAGTATGCGCGGCTTCCCCAAACCGTCGGCAAATTTATTTACGGCAAAACCGGCAGGTACTTTTAACTGCTGTATGTTTTGGGGGGTGGCTGCTACCTGTGCAGGGCGAAAGATAAAGCCATTGATCTGTGCTGCGGTTGTTGTGTCTTTTGTTTCCGGAACCACCCAGTCCCAAAAGTCATCATCTTTATCGCAACTATAAACGGCGCCGCTCAGCAAAGCTGCTGCGGTTACTAATTTGACCCAGGATTTCATATAGCGATTGTTGTAAAAAAGTTTTGTTGCACGGAGTATGATACATGCAATACGCCGCGTTTGCAATGTGGTACAAAAACCGTACATATGGCAAGTATTTCAGGGCAAATTCGTTGCTATTACGCTGGTGTTTAAATCTTTGATTGTAATACCTGTATTATATTAAACGAACTCAAGCTGCGATTACAACAAAGTGGCGGTGATGCATTGGCAATGCTACATTTTTTGCTGTATATGATTGTTGACCCATGGCTGTTTATGCGTTATGCATCTTGTTGTAGCCCCGTTGTTGCAGCAGTATGAACAGGCACTGTTTTTTTCCTCAAAATCATTACTGCATATAATACCGGCTTGTGGTGCCTGCAAACACAATCAATAATACCTGTACCTGCCGGGCGCAAAGCAGTGGTGCTTGTAAACAAACCAAATTCAAAAAAAACGGCTACAGTACGCTGCTGCTTTATTGCTGCTTCAGGCTACGGCGGTAAACAAAAGCAATACAGGCAACATTCAGTATGCATACGCAGGCTTTATCAAGATTAAGCCTGCGTAGCCGGCCATTTATACATAACCTCCAACGAAAGAAAACAAATCGCCATCCATGTGCTAACGAACTGCACAGCCCTTAAATTTGCAATAACTATGCACTACGCAAAAACAGAATGCAGCGCAACCTTCAAACCTCTACCGCCAAAATGACAAATGCGTTTCACCTGTTGTTGCAAATGCCGGCTCCTGTTGCCGTTCTGGCCGGTGAGCAATTTATTATTGAAGCCGTCAACGAAAAAATGCTTGAAGCTTGGGGCAAAAGCTCCGGCGAGGTGCTTCACCTGCCTTTTTGTGCAGTATTTTACGATCATTACACTAATGACGCAGCGCACCGGTTGCAGCAGGTTTACCAAACGGGTGTGGGCTGGTCGGGCGAAGTGCATGTGCACCCAATAACTGCCGATGGTGCACCGGCAGCCGGGCATCAATTTTATTTTACCGCCTTAAAAAACGAACAGGGCCACACGATAGGGATTTTGGTTACGGACAGTGATATAACTGAGGCCGCAGACGTACGCAAAAAACTTCTGGCCAGCGAAAGCTTTAACCGTACGGCGCTGGAAAGCAACACCGATTGTGTAAAAATATTGGATACGGAAGGCCACCTGCTGTACATGAACCACAACGGGCTTTGCACCCTGGACATTGACGATTTCGACAGGGTGAAAAACAAACAATGGTGGGAGCTGTGGCCCGAAGAAAATAGGGGTTTGGTGCAGGATGCGGTACAAAAAGCCGTTCAGGGCCACGCAGCGCAATTTGAAGCTTTTTGCCCCACGGCAAAAGGTACCCCGCGCTGGTGGGAAGTAACGGTTTCGCCGGATGTGGATGAGGAAGGGAAGGTGCGCCGCCTGCTTTCCATTTCGCGGGACATTACCAAACAAAAACAGGCAATAGCCGATTTGGCCCTTACGCTCCGGCATGTGCCTTCCGCCATTTACCACCTGGATAAATGGGGCAACATTCTGTACCTGAACGATCTGGCGGCAAAACAAATGGGATACGATTCGGTTGCTGCCGTACAAGCCGAAAAAGATGTATATGCTTTTCGTAAAAAGCTGGATGAATCATTCGATATACGCGATGAGGCCGGACAGCCGCTGCCTCCCGAAAAAACATGCTCTTCCATAACCCTTGCAACCGGAAAGCCTTCGGAAGTAGTGATGTTGTTTACTAATAAAAAAGACGGTACACATTTTTGCCTGCTTACCCGTTCCGTGCCGCTTTTTGACAAAGATGGCCGGTTGGAAAAAGTGTTTACCAGCTGCACCGACATTACGGCTCAAAAAGCAGCATCGGCAAAGCTTGTAGAAAGTGAAGAACGCTTTCGTGCCATGGCAGAAAGTGCCGATATGTTCATAGCCATGGGCGATGAAAGCAGCAATGCCATCTACTTTAATAAAGCCTGGACAACCCTTACCGGCAGGCCCGCGCAGGAACTGCTTCGTTTTGGATGGACCGATTTGGTGCATCCCGAAGACCGCAACTGCTTTTTAAATATCTACCTGGATGCCTTTGCCCAAAAAGAGCCGTTCACCGGCGAATTCAGAATAAAGAATAATGCAGGAAAATACAGATGGCTCCTGGCGCAGGGTTCGCCTCGTTTTTTACCTGATGGTGCCTTTGCCGGCTACATTAGTACTTGCGTGGATATAACCGAACGTAAACATGCCGAAGAAGAACTGCTGAAAAGCGAACTGCGCTTTCGCAGCCTGGTAGCGGAAGCCCCGGTAGCCACCTGCCTGTTTGTGGGCAGAGAGCTGAAGATCGAAGTAGCCAACGATATCATGATTGGTTATTGGGGTAAAGACAGCTCTATTATAGGCAAGCCACTTGCCCAGGCTGTGCCCGAACTGGAAGGGCAGCCTTTTTTGCAGATTCTGGACGATGTGTTTACCACCGGCAACACCTATGCAGCCAATAACGCTTATGCAGAACTGGAAACAGCCGGGGTTTTAAGACAATATTATTTTGATTTTACTTATAAGCCACTGCGCAACCAGCATGGAGCAGTGTATGCAATACTGGAAATGGCTGTTGATGTTACGGCCGAAGTAATGGCCAGAAAGAAACTCGAAGAAAGCGAAAGCCGCTTCCGGGCCATTGCCAACGATACGCCTGCTTTTATATTTATGGCCGATGCCCAAACCCATACCGATTTTTTAAACCGCCAGTTGCTGGAGTTTATAGGTGCCGATTTTGAACAGGCAAAAGGCAAGGTCTGGGCAGACATTACGCATCCCGATGACGTGCCGCCGATGATGGAAGCATATAGCCGCGCCATAGCTGCCCATCAGCCCTACCAGTTTGAAATACGCCAGCGGGCAAAAGACGGTACTTACCACCACATACTCTGGAAAGGTATTCCGCGCATAGGTGCAGGTGGCGCCTTTGAAGGTATGCTGGGCGTAGGCATAGACGTTACTGAAAGCCGCCTGGCGCTGGAAGCCCTGAAAAGCAGCGAGCAGCAGTTGCAGCAACTGTCCGACTTTGTACCGCAGATAGTATGGTCTACAGACAGTGACGGCCGCCACGATTTTTTTAACAAACAATGGTACCAGTTTACAGGCATTAGCTCCGAAGAAACAAAAGCCGCCGGCTGGAAAGGTGCCCTGCACCCCGATGATTACGGCCGTGCCCGGGAGCTGTGGCAGCACTGCATAAGCACCGGCGATGATTACGGGATAGAATACCGCCTGCGCCGGTGGGATGGCGCCTACCGCTGGCTGCTGGCCAGGGCCACGCCTTTCCGAAACGAGGCCGGCGACATTACCCGCTGGTTTGGCACCGGCACCGATATCCACGATCAAAAAAATATGGCCGAAAGGCTGGAGCTGCTGGTGGCCGAACGCACAAAAGCATTGCAGCGTTCCAACGAAGACCTGCAGCAATTTGCCCACGTTTCATCGCACGATTTAAAAGAGCCCATACGCAAAATCAGGACCTTTGCCAGCCGGCTGAGTAACGAGTACGGACAGGCTTTGCCGGATAAGGCAAAGCTGTACCTGGCAAAAATGGAACAGGCCGGCGAGCGCATTTATACCATGATAGAAGGTGTGCTCCGCTACTCGGCGCTGGATGCGGCAGAACAAAAAAAAGAAAGCGTGGATTTGAATAAGGTAGTGGAACAAATAGTATCCGACCTCGAAATACCTATTGCGCAAAAAGAAGCCACGGTGCGTTGTGCACACCTGCCCCAAGTGGAAGGGCACACGGTTTTGCTGTATCAGTTGTTTTATAATCTTTTCAATAATTCGCTCAAATTTGCACGGCACCATACGCCGCCGGTCATCCATTTTTTTGCCGCCCAAACCAACAGGGAAACCGCACAAGGCCTGGGGCTTGCCGGCGGATCCGATTATATCAGCATCAGCGTGCAGGACAATGGTATTGGCTTCAGCAACGAAATGTCGCAGTCTATTTTTGCCACCTTTGCCCGCCTGCATTCAAAAGACAGCTATGAGGGAACAGGCCTGGGCCTTGCCCTTTGTAAAAAAATAGCAGAACGCCACGGCGGCGCCATAAAGGCGTCCGGAACAGAAGGCGCCGGCGCCGTGTTTACAGTAATTCTGCCCCGAAAACAACCTGCACCATGAAAAACGGACCGATACTATTGGTAGACGATGATGCGGACGACCGCGAACTTATTGCCGAAATTTTACAGCAAACTGTTTCCAACGAAATCATTTCATTCTCAAATGGCAAAGACGCCTTTGGCTTTTTGTGCAAACTGACCAGCGCAGATATACAGCCATTTTTAATTTTGTGCGATATAAACATGCCGGTAATGACCGGGCTGGATCTTCGCCAACAGATACATGACAACGAAGCGTTGCGCAAAAAAAGCATTCCGTTTGTTTTTCTAACCACATCTGCCAGCACTACAAGTGTAAACAAAGCCTATGAGCTGAGCGTGCAAGGGTTTTTTGTAAAAGATTTTGATATAAGGAAAATGAAAAACATGCTGCAGCAGATTTGCGGATATTGGCTGGATTGCTGTCATCCAAACAACTGATATTTTATAAGCGCAACCAAAGAAAAAACAATACCGGTTTGCAGGTTTGTTTTGAACGGCGGCGTTACAACCGCAATGCATCATTTACGCAAGTGCAGATAAAGTACGCAGCACCAAAGCAGGCAGCACCCCGTACCCCAATCAAGCGCCGGTAACGGCAGCTCGTTAAAAAACCAAGCGATCGCTTTGCGTCAGCCATCCCCAAAACCCCTATCTGATAAAATGAAGAAACTCAAACCGGCCATCGCCATTGTTCTGCTGTTAATGCTTGTTGGCTTTTATGCCTGTAAAGAGGCCGCGTCGAAAAAAGAAGTTTCTTTTGCACCGCAGGCGGTGCTTACTCCAGCCGAGAAGTTTGTTTTCAATTCGTTTGTGGATTGCAATATGGCAACGGTTTGGGTGGGCGATACGTTCCGCATTCTTCCGGGCAAGTACGGCGAAGATCCTTTGTGGGGCGAAGCGCATGAATTAAAGTTTGCAAGCGGCGCCACGGTGGATGAAGTGTTTTTAAAAAAGTCCGAGGCTTTTACCGAGCCTGCCATGCCGCCCAATGCGCCGGCGGGCACACCCGGGCTGCACGGAGCCGTTTGGTTTGAAACCTTGTACAAAGATGTAAAAGACAGCACGGGCAAAACGTTGTTTGCTTTGTATCACAATGAAAATTATCCGTCCACACTGCCGTACGATGCTGCTACCGGCGTTGGCTACCTGGATGTAAAATGGCCGCAGGGTTTAAGGGGCCCCGAAACAAAAACGGCGGTTTGCCGCATCGGCATCATGAAGTCGGTTAATGGTGGCCATAGCTGGCAAGACAGGGGCATACTGTTGCAGGATTACCAGCCAAGATTGATCTTAAAGCCGCACAATACAGGAATCAATTTTGCAGGTGGCGTAGGCGATCCGTCGGCCGTTGCAAACGGCGATTACCTGTATGTGTTTTTTGGCGAATACAGCTACCCGCGCCGCTACGATTCGGCCACATACAATACGGCTGTGGAATGGAGCGGCCAGTGCGTAAGCATGGCGCGCATACTTTTGTCTGATTTAAATAATCCTGCAGGCAAAGCCAGGCGCTGGGGCGGTAGGGCTTTTGACGTTGGGGCCGATGCGCCGGGCAAGCCGGTAGCCTCGCTGCAGATACCGCTGGAAGCCGGCGGCGGGCCTGCTTCTTCGCCTACGGGCAAATATTATTGGGGGCCTTCCGTTAGCTGGAACAATTACCTGCAATGCTGGGTAATGTTGCTGGCAAAAGCAGAAGGGCCTTCCTGGAAAGGCAGCCGCATTTATATATCGTTTAATAAAAATAAGGACTTGGGCACAGGCAACAATTCGCAGCAATGGACGGCGCCAAAGCTGCTTTTAGACAAACCCGGCCACACCATCTGGTACCCTTCGTTGCAACCCCTTAATACACCGGAAGACCTGGCAAAAAAGTATACTTCATTGAACCTCGGACAAAAGGCACGGCTGTTTTTCAAAGACCAGTACAATGGTCAAAGTCCCTATCTTTCTGAGTACATCATCAAGTTTGAAAAAGAATGATCGCAACGGTAATAACCATATACCGCAGCATGCTTTATTTGTAAAGAACAAGATTGTTTTCTCTTAAGATACAATCAAGGGCTTTGATTTGCTTACACTTACTGTATTGCTACTTTATTGCTTTATAAGTTTTATAAAAAAGCCGCCGCCCTGCGCCAGATGTACAGCCAGGCTGTCGCCTTTTTTTACGGTAAAACTGTCTATCACATAATCTGCCGCATAGCGGTTGGCATTCACGCCGTCTTTGCAAAGAGTGGCAGTATACCGGCCGCCTGCTTCTAAAAAATCAAAGTTGATATCCAGGTCTCTTTCGGTCCAGTTCGTCATACCGCCAATATACCAATCGCTTGCCTTGTTGCGGGCCGTTACAATATATTCGCCCACTTCTGCAGCCAGTACTTTTGTTTCGTCCCAGGTAGTAGGCACACTGCCCCAAAGCTCCATAAATTGAGGCTCCATCCATCCCTGCGAAGGGTTGCCCGCAAAAAACTGAACCGGGCTATCGTACACGGCCAGCATGGCAAGCTGGTGCGCCCTTGTGCCCTGGCTCATAACATGCCCTTCTATAGACCCGAAGCTTTTTTGGGTAGCGTTGTTGAGCATGCCCGGTTCATAATCGAGCGAGCCGGCCAGCATGCGGGTAAAGGGCAGGAGTAAATCATGTGCAGGCGAGGGCTTGTTGCTCCACATATTGTATTCCGATCCCAGCACCGCTTCTCTTGCCACGGCGTTGGGATACGTGCGGTTAAAACCTTTTGGCGGATAAGAGCCATGAAACATCACCATGATTTTGCGGTCGGCGCAGGCCTTTGCAATGCGGTGGTGAAAGGCTACGGCAAGCTGGTCGTCGCGGTCAATAAAATCGGTCATGATAAAATCAATGCCCCATT
>QQTW01003050.1_pt1 | contig 12321 bp, 12 predicted proteins | sample 1904831 | NCBI WGS metagenome assembly QQTW01 (sample SAMN09435610, study PRJNA476489) | Subsurface metagenome, whole genome shotgun sequencing project. | reverse complement strand
CCTTGAACGTCTGCTTATTCTCCTCCGTCGGATTACTCGGCGCCTCCGCCCCCTCAACATCCTCCCCGTTATCCCACTGCACCTCGAACGTAGCGATATCCAGCCTCACACCCAATCCATAGACATCTTCGTCGGGATTGGAGGGGAAACCGGCTAAAGGCCGGACGAGGTCCAAGAGTTCGTTGCTGTCGGATTTGTCGATCGACCCCTCCTTGATGATGAGGTTTTGGTTTTCAGCGCCGACGTGTGTGGTGTGTTTGATGGTGGCGGGACGGTTGTAGTGGAGAGTATTGAGGCTTTGACGAGGCAGAAGGCGAAGGAGAGGAAGACTTGAGAGACAAAATATGGCGAGACAAATAATGGCATGATGCTGGTTTTCAGATGAATATGGACAGGTCAGGAAGGGGAAATGGATTTGACGAATGCCGATCGAGTCATCTCGACTTATACTCACGTATTCGAACTAGGTATAGAAGCCGCAGAGAACTCAATGAACCATACACTAGGATACGGGTATTAACTTACTGCGTCTTCTTCTCCTTCATGCAGGTCCAATGCCGATTTGTCGACACAGAGTGATGAATTTCAGATGTTACCTGTTCTCCCACCTTTAGTAGCAGAGATATCCAAACATGTACTCATACTCTCTTTGGTTTGAACAAAATTGGTCTTTCACGTATCCCCTGAGGAGAAATCTGTTGCAACGAAGGAGGGCTTTTGCCTTTATTCCCGATTTTCAAGATACAGCGTTGAATACGAATAGGTCTTTTAGTACGGGTTGGAAGATGGCGTAACATATACGATTGAGAATCATCTCCCTAGCAGGCCAAACATCTAGCCAAGACCAGTGAGTGAGCTGATACTGCTCGAGTTGTGGACTAGGCGTGAACTAGTTGTGATTATTGTAGCTCGAAATGGTAAGATAAGCAATACAGGTGTTCAAATCAGTCCCTAATGACAAGCTTACGAATGGGAAAGGTCAAACTTGTAGCTTCTGCATTCGGAAAGCTTCAAGGCGCTCGCTATAAAAGGAGAGCCACACGGGCAGTTTTCCGTATGGGTTGTTGTATTCAAAGCATCAGTCGAGTCTTCGACTGTAAGGAGTTTTCCCAAACGCTTACACTGAAATGCTGCATCTTTATGGACTGGTGTATCTCCCCTAGTGGACAGAGTAAACACTTGAGCTCGCATGTGCAGCAGCTATGTCCTGGCCCAGGTAAACACCGAATGACTCCCGAATAGACTTGTCTGAGCTTCGTCTAACAATGTCGTGTGCAATCTGAAATCGCTTTTTTGCAAGTCAAGTAGTGCCATAATCTGTTTCGAATCCTCACTTATCGGTAAATCGTATCGTATTATATGAGGTAGCATCGCACTGAGATCAGTGAAACGTAGTTCAACTGGCATCGATAGTCACGCTACGGGTATCTCTCAGAATGGCCGCCTTTTCATCCCACCCCCAAACCTAAGGTACATCCACCAATTGCAGTAATAGCCAAGGAAGAGCAGGGCAAGCGCATATTGTTTAGGGCGGTCCATCCAAGGGAATCGGATGTTCGGTCTCTTCCTTGCCGTTCCGCTGGGCGGAGGAATGAATACCCGGTGGAATATTGCTTGACCAAGGAATGATCCGTGGTGTTCCTGAAATGGGCTAAAAAGGCGACCATGTCCACGACATCAGACCGCTGTAGACATGATCCTTCAGTTCCGGTGACCGCTTGAAAGTTTTACAGAGCCTGGACGTGCCCGTTGCTATTCGCGCCTTTAACATCCACCGTTTCTGTCACTGGGTTCCTTAAGCTGCCATCATGAAAGTGCTTCTCCTCGGCGCAACTGGCAACCTAGGCTCCCGTCTCATCCCGGCCCTCCTCGCCCATAAACACAGCGTCGCTATCTTCGTTCGCTCAGAAAGCAAGCTTCGAACTTTGGTCGATTCAGCCGTCCTCTCGAGATGCAGCATCGTAAACGGCGATGCTACAAGTAGCCGTGCCATCGAGGACGCCTTGCTCGCCTACCAATGTAATGCTTTGATCAACAGTGCTGGAGTAGCAGCCGTTTTCCCATGGCAAGCGCCGAAAATGCAGGGCATCATCGCAGCAGTTGCCACCGCCGCTGTTGAGGCGAGCAGAAAGTTGGGCTATCCTATAAGATGCTGGTTTCTAGGAGGCTTGACCGTACTTGATTTTCCAGGGAAGAAAGACACCAAGATGTCGTATTAGTACGCAGCTTCCTCTGCGCAAGATGGAACATGAACTGACAGCAACCACCAGCTTCCCCTTGTTTAAAGAGCACGGCCTTACGTTGGAGTGCATCTCGAGCAAACCCGTGCAGCATATGAAGTGGTCGCTTCTGGCTCCGAGCGCAATGACGCCAACTAGCAAAGAGATCACCTTTCTTGACGCACCGAGAGGCAATTCTTTGATCGCGAAGAATGACACGATGGTGGATTGGAGCCCGACTTATTTGACCCGTGTGCCGTATCTTGGCGTTTACGCTGATATTGTGAAGAACATGATGCGGTACAATACCACCCTTGAGGATTGTGCTGACTTTCTGGCCGCCGATCTCGCCAAGGAAGAAAGTGAGCATGTAGGGCACAAGGTTGGGATTATAGTATATCCCAAATTTCTCGAATTCCTCCCATCTTCCAGCAAGATATTCAGTAAATACCGGACGCCGTACTTGGCGCACAGAGGGTTGCTTGATCAGCTTTCACTACCTGTATCGCTACAAAGGGCAAGATTCGGCAACGCGAGGGCCTGCAACAACGCGCCTTCCAGTTTAGGATCTTTCCCAAGTCAATAATCACTCCGTCGTCATCCAACTCCTTCCATCCTCCATTCCGTCCCACAACACCTACGAAAACACACATCTTTTGAGAACCCAATTACATATTGACTTCACATCGATTCTACCTACAGTATCTTCTCCTTGACAGAACAAGCTTGCCGCACCATATCTTCAACCACGGTCAGATTCACAATGCTGTCCCAAATCGCTGTCCTTTTCCCCCTCCTTCTCTCCATCTCCACCCCTTCCGCAGCCTACTGGAAAGGCTTTAATCTCGCTGCAAACCTCCCGTCTGGCGCCTGCAAAACGACGGAAGACTGGGCCCGTGATTTTTCGATCCTACAATCCCTTCCCGGCAGATTCTCTTCTGCTCGTCTCTTTGCCTCGTCTGATTGCGGTACGCTCGCCAACGCTGTCCCTGCCGCACTCGCCTCTAAGACCACACTGCTCGTCGGTCTCTGGGCGGAGAACAACGAACACTACCAAGCAGAGAAGGCAGCGTTGGTTCAGGCAATCGAAAAGTACGGTACAGAATGGATTATCGCTGTCAGCGTCGGCAGCGAAGATCTGTATCGCGGCGATACGGATGCAGCCACCTTAGTCCGCCAGCTTAATGAGATTACAGAGCTGCTGTGCGGACGCGGAGCATGCCACATCGAGGTAGGGCATGTCGACACTTGGACTGCCTGGGTAGATCCGAAGAATGAAGCGGTCATCAGAGCGTGTGATTTTGTTGGGCATGACGGGTACGGCCTACCCTACTCATCCAACTTTACTACCCTATCGTGCTAACCTTGACAATAGTTACCCCTACTGGGAGGGCGTCAGCATCGAGCAAGGCCTCAACGCCTTCCGTGAGAACCTCGAGAAAACACGGAATGCAGTGTATCGTGCTGGTGGTCCCCAGGTCTGGGTCACCGAAACCGGATGGCCTGTCACTGGAGCCAATTTCGGCCTCGCAACCACTTCGATCCCCAGTGCCGAAGCGTACTGGAAGGCTGTCGCATGCCAGATCTTCCAGGAGATGAACGCCTTCTGGTACACGTTGCAAGACTATTCCAGCAATCCCAGCTTCGGTGTGCTGGACCCCAACTTCAAGCCGCTGTACGACTTGTCGTGCTAGGAGGAGCGGGTTGGAAGAATCAGCCCTAGAGAGCATGAAATTGACATTAGGTCGAAGGTGAGGCAGCTCGTAAGACGACATCATCAAAGGACGACATGTGGTCTTTGCCAACCGTGGGCTGTAAAACATGCAGGGCAGTCACGATAGCGAAGGATGGGACATGGATCAGGTGCCCTATGAAATGGCTGATGCTTATACGCAATAACAGAACCCGGATGAGATCATCCTCAATCAGGTGCTGACACATCGTCAGAACTCTTTGCAACAACATTGATGTTCTATCACTATGCAATCACAGAATACCCTCCGCGCTCGAACGCCCTCTTTCCTGGTCTTCCTTGTGTGGTTTCGGCTTCTCCTCGCTGACTCACAAAGCGTGTCCACCACTCTTGTCGACTTCCTCAACCACAGGCTCAACGCCTGCCCGTACACACCGTGTCCTACACGCGGGTTGTCTAACGAAGACATCCCTCTCGACCCGTTCGCTTCGTCCACTCCGTTTCGTTTTCCTCCCTATTGCTGCCAGTTCTCGTCTCTGTCTTGTCTTCCCTATGTCCGGTGGTCATTTCCTCCTCCCCTCGCTCGAGGCTGCTATCGCTATAATCTTTGCTTCGATCTTGTCGGTCCGCTGCTTGCTTTCCGTTATTCAATTTACTCGGCGGTCCAGAGTTTTGCTTGCTTTCCTTCTCCTTTACGCTTCTTTTTCCAGCCTCTGAGCACATTGCAAGCTTCTCTTGCCTAATGTCATCATCATGTGGGACTTGCGAAGGTGGACTAGCATCTAAGGGTCTAGTTGTCACACCTTCGGTGCAAGCTTCCTGACCCACACGCCTCACAGCTTCTGTCATCTGTTCTCTCGCTTCGTTCCTATCGACGATGGGTGCACGATGCTGAAGGTGGCAAGGGGTATTATGTTGCCCAGCTTCAAAAGGTTGTCGTGCTTCGGGCTTGCCTTCTTCCCGGTCAATGTCATCATGGCAATTATCGGTATTTTCCCCACGATGCTCCTTTTTGTATTCGCTGCGAAGAATTGGGTATCCCCACGGTGACATGCCTTCTGGGACCGACAAGCCATGCGCAGGGCGGTAGAGAGGATCGCTCATGAGCAGTGAGGTACGAACGTCACGAGGGCGTTGTTCCTCTTCGTTCGTGGAGGTAGAAGAGGTGGAAAATCCAGAGGTCGAAGTGCTCTGAGAGAGCGGCTCCTGACACGAAGGTGACTTCTTTTCTATGCCGGGTAAGGTAGGTGGTTGACCTCTTAAGGAAGACATCGTTGGATACTGTAAGGGCCGATGGGTGTGAAGTCAGTAGCTAGTATGAGGAGATGAGGGTTTGGATAGGCGGTGGCTAGGGAAGGTATTTATAGGTCACTGAATTCCTTTTATGTTGGCGATACGTGATGAAGGGGGCTGACGAATGAGTCATGTGCGTGTAGTTTTTGCGTGTGCTGGAGAGTGAACATTGTGATGAATGGCGGATGGATGATGTATCAACAATGGGTTTGGAGTGATGATGATGTTGGCTTGCTTAAACCTGTCGATAAAGATCAGGGTCTTCTATGGCCAGATTATGCCCATGCTGGGTGTGTAAGAGATCCAAAGGGAGAGTGTAAGTGTGCACATTTACCTTCACTTTCTTCTATATAATTTCACAGTTCAACGATATCAATATTGGTCGCGCGGCAGCTATGCTTCTTGCATTTGTTCCCCAATAAAGCTATGTAAAGGATCTGCTCTTTATATATTACGCTATCCCGGGATTTAGTCGCGTAGAAAGCACTCTATACTGTGAATTGTTTCTCTGTTGTATGTATTCTACTCTTCTATTGTACTGTATCGCTAGTAAAAGTCAGTAAGCAGTGAAATTAAGAATTTATATCAGAATCTTTCCCTTCGTTTTAGAACTGCAGAGGGGAGCTTGATATAGTTAAGGTATGTCAAACTATAGATCCTTTAAATGTTATCGCCATATTGCACCAAGACGTACTTTTAGTGAAATAGTAACAAAGTATAATACTTTGTCTAGCTATTAGAAGGTACTCTAAAAATTTATTGATGAGATCTTCGGTGCTCACTACGATTATCATAATCAGATGGTAGGGAAGTCCTACAGTTTACACAATAGAGTACCCCTGCATACCGTTCCTACCCCCCATTTTCTTTATTGTATCCGTCTTCTGTAAGCCTAGAGGGAATATATCATTCTCCGACTTCTACCCCGAACGACTGAAAACAATCATGCAATCCGTGCTAGCTATCCACGTCTCGTCCCTCCTTTGTCTCGTTGCCGTGTACTTCCTTGTCACCAGTATTCGCATAGTTCACGCATGCTATACGTCCCAAACTCGCTGAAAGTGGCGAATGCTCGGATATAGAGCTTGCGGGATCGGTCTTCCCACGGTTGTAGTCTACCTCTCTGAAAATAGGGGCCTTCTGCTCAGGCGAAGTCTCTGCTTCGAAGACCTGAAGATGCTGGTGCGGCAGTGAAGCTTGATTAACCACGGCGGTTGTGGCTTTGATGCTGAGGTCTGGGTTGTTGTTTGTTGGCTGGGTAGAAGTATTTGAAGATATTGGGGTTGGATGCCGGTTGGGTATTGTGAGGCGGAGTTTGGGTCTTTTGGCTTGAGGGGATGTGTTGTCAGCGTCTTTTTGCTCGATCTGGGGGTTTGGTTGGGACGGAGGATTTGGCATATTCAATCTTTTAGATAACTAGAGATGGTTGATAAGGGTTGTTGGGTGGGTGCGTGGTATGTGCAGTAATGAGGGGACAGGGATGGAGTGCTTTATATAAAGAGCTTCAAAATGTGTTTGTGCTGGGTGTCACGCGAGATTGAAGCAATGTGGTACTATGATAAGTGATGCTCTTTATTGATCTGTTGTCTATACAATCATAAAGAGAAACGTCAATGATACGTGGTAACTACGTATGACAGTAGTTTCCGGTGGAATTCTTTCGAAAAGAAGAAGGAGGAAGTTGGCAAAGATGAAGAATGTTAATACTGACGGAGTGGAATTTTAAGATGGTAAGCCTTCATCTGGCTCAAAGTCCCAGTAGACATGGTGATGAATGTGTAGAAGAGTCTTAAATCGTTGAACCAACCCATTAGGTAGATGAGATCAGACCGAAGGATAAAAATAGATAAATCCTAACCACGATAACAACAATACGGTAGAAGAAGGAGTATTATATTAAGATCAAATTCTTACTTTGAGACCACAATATCATCATCGCTGGCTTAGTGATCACAACCATTGTTGAAGCCGAGATAGAGTCATGCAACAATAACATGAAGGGGCATTAACAAAAAGGACGGAAAATGACATGATATGACGGTTCTCAAATCTGAATAAATTTCACTCCTGACCTCCTTAAATAAAACATATTCAAGCTAGTTAGGACACCATCAAAAGCAGAAACCCACAATTGGTACATCTTATTATTCCTAATTCTAAGGTATCGACCCCCTACAGAAAGATACATCAACGAATACGAACTAACTCTGCGTCTCCCCTGAAAGAACTTCACTACGAGAACCAGAGCTGGCTTTTGTTCAAGGGTTTCTGTGGTTGCTGCCGTCGAGCAAAGAAGTAATGTAGCAGTTTATAGGAGACGTATCTGCTTGTTGCTGAGTTGGAGGTAAGAAAAAGGTCTGTTCATAGAAGGTTTTTCTTTTCCGCTATGTACTAAAACCAATCTTGTGCCGTCGGACGGGGGAGGACGTGAGCCATTGTAAGAGAATCTAGTTATGTGAGATTTCATGTTCAGGAACGGCAATGTGTGCTATAGTTACGGAAAATGCACATTGTCTACGAGATAAATGGAGTTAATGGGGAGAAGGTATGCTTTAGATGCGGTGTATAAGGCTATGTCCTCTTCAGTATTGCTGTAAGCAGGTTGATTAACTGAGGGTAAGGATATCAACTAAAAATCATGAAAGCATACAATCACGCTACTCTTTACGTAACGAGCAAGCATGGTTTAGATGACTATTCTTCACCCTCACAGAATCATATCACTTCCCTCGCCCCGCTGTCATATCACCATCACATCCTATCCATAGCCCATTATCCTCCTACAAAGCACAAAGCCTAATCCCTCCCAAGCAAGACGACAACAACATCATCCCTCAGAGTCAGAGCCATACCTCCTCCCGCTCTCCTTCCACCTGCCAGAGTCCCATGTTCCTCGGCATAGTTCACAGACCCTCCCCTGCCTGTGGCATCTACCTCCTCCTCGGTGGCGTGGGCGGCCTCGGATTAGGCGGTCTTGGTATCGGCGGTGGAGGCCGGTTAGGAGGCGGATGCGGCGGCGGGCCGTACGGTGGTTGAGGAGGAGGTGTGTTACCGTTGGGGGGCTTGGGAGGAGGAGTGTTACCGTTGGGCGGTTTGGAATTGGTAGGCATTGTTTTTGAAGGGGGCTTCTGGCAGAAGGTCCGTTTGGGATGTACTTTATGGGGAAAAGCAGGAAAGAGACGGTGGTTTAAAGTTGTGGATAGTATGGATGAATTGGCGAGATGAGTGAGGGGTTTTTATATAATAGGTGATGGTTGAGATGTGTTTGTTCGTATTTGAAGGGTGGGTGGCGTAAATGCATGTTGTGAGGTGATGAGGTGGAGTGATTGCTTGGAACTTTGATTGCGAGTCTTGCTTCTCGACCTATTGATTACCTTGCGTTCGATGAATGGAGGTTCTGGATGATTGGTTTGGGCGACGAACACCGATATCTATTGCTGCCATGTCACGATGTTTGCCACATTGTGAAGCCCAGCCAAGGAAGCAAGGACGTGATGAAGGAAGGAACATTTGGCCTTCTTTGTGTGGCACAACGTAACACCATGAAGCCCTGACAAACTCCGATAGCATCTAGAAAATCCATCTGACGATCAACTATACTTGGGGTATCAACGTAAAAAGCACACAAGATGACGTACAGTAGCATCACAATCAACCTTACCGCGCACTGACTTCTCTTCTGCTATTCCCCTCCCTCTGGTTAGCATCATTCCTGACCCTCGTCCCCACGAAGCCCCTTCTATTCCTCCCTGTTCTGCCTCTGCCTAACCAGTTCAGCTTCAGCTCCTTTGCCAAAGCCTCCATCTTAATCTGACTTTCATCCGTTGACTGCAAGCTCGCCAACACGCTCACACACTGCAACATACGGCCTACCGTCTCTGTAACTTGCGTGCTGCTCGTATCATGTTGTTCTTGCTGCGATGGCGGATGACGGCGCGAAGAAGGGGGCGAGGCGAAGGGTGGAAGTTCAGGGGCAGAAAGATTGGAAGTGGCACGCGATCTATTGCCGTCACCAATGAGTGTTGAGCCTTGAGAATTGAAACTTGACAGGCCCGGGTCGAGGCTTGCAGCTGTGCTGGGTCGACCAGGATCTGGGTACTCGTTAACGAGGCTGACGCTCGGGTTGATGCTTTCAAGGCTCAGGCGGGAGAAGATCGCTTTGAGCGTATCGTGACGAGGGAGAATGACGTGATCACGGTACGAGAGAAGTACGATCCTGCGAACGTCGAATTCGGAGCCGAATGCGGCGTTCGTGGAGTCAGGATCTGCACCCCAGAACTCAGCTGCTTCTCGCGGTAACATGATGGAACCGTGGCCCTTGAATTCGAGGTCGAGAGGAAGAAAGACGGCTTGAACATAAGGGAGAATAGTGCCAAAGACAAGGAGCCACATGTCTACTAGATGTGGGACTATGCGATGTTCCGGGACAATTCGCAAAGAGTGATCAAGTGAAGCGAATCCCGTTTGCAGAAGATCACGGAAGTCTTCGATGATGATGTTGGGACTCCTTCTGGCAACGCAGCGCTGGATATTGACAAGTACTAACTTGTTAAGATCTTCGACTGGCATGCGGAGTTCGCCGCCTTCAGTGAAGATGATCAGCAACTTAGCTCTTAAAAAGTCCCAAGCATCCTCAGCGCTCATGTTGTTCAGACCAAAGCCTTGCAGCGTCGATTGGCCATGGATATCTGCACCATAGGAGCCATGATGGGAAAAAGGTGCGGATGTCCCGAACACGGGCCCTGAAGGTCCGGTCCCGGCCCAATCTAGCCTTTCGACTTCTGCTCGTTTCAAATCCGCTAGGGTAGGCATTGCTTTCTCTTCTTTCTTCTTCTCGCGTAGAGCACGACCACCGTGCCGTAGATCCAATCCGCTTACTGATTTAGCGAACGAAGTTGTTGAAGGACCCGGGGATGCAGGAGCGGCGAACGAGTACAACGGTTGGGGGGCTGCCGGATCCAGTGGACGGGAGTTGCTTGATGACGAGGAAAGAGGCAATGAATGCTCATCCAACTTGTCCTTGAGCTTGTTCTTTTGCCTGGAAAGGAAGTGATGCTTCCGCTCCTTTTCCTTCTCGTTCGCTGTCCCTGGGCGGTCAGCAGGTATTAGAGTAGACGTCGACGCATTATGATTGTTCGAGGTGTAGATGGACGAAGCACCAGAAGCTATCGAATCAGCAAAACTAGTGACGGAAGCATTCGCCAATTTGCCCAAGCTACTTTGCCCGGTTTGACCGATCTTGTTGGGTGATGGTATGGGCCGATCTTTGGATTCAAGAGCGCTGTTGATACTGGTTTGCTTGGGCCTGTTGGAGAACAGCTTCATCTTCGATCTCTGATTGTGCAGCCTATGCTCCTTTTCTTGGGGCAGGTCAAAAGATGTCAAGCCTGGCGACAAAGGCGCGCTCTTTGGATATGCCACATTGGCTGCCGTTGCGGCCGCGGCATTACCTAGGCCCACCGAGCCATTAGAGTATGGCTGCCCTCCGCTCGGTCGTCGAGGTTCCGAGCCCGTCTGGATCGGGGCGGGCTTGCGTTTGCTACCAGGAGGATCTGGAGGCGTTTGCGGGCTTGGAACGGTCTGTGAACGCTTCCTCATGTGCTGTGCAGCGCTGGACTGGTGTTGCATGGCAGCCTGAGCGGCGATCTGGGAAGCGTTGAGTTTGCCCGCCATAGCAGCTTGTTGTTCAGCACTGGAAGATGATGGTAATGACGGTAGAGTGGGTTCAAAAAAGCCTTGGGAGTGTTGCCGTCGGTGGCTCTTGCCGTCAGCGCCGATTAAGGGGGAGTTTCTCCGAGAGGGAAGCTCGCGGTCGCTGGCTGAGTTGGGCGGGGCAGGACGGGAGAAGTTGCTGATGGAGGTAGAGCTAGCATTCGAGCTTGGGGGTTGCTGTACTATCGAAGGGCGTTGGAAAGCTGTTTGTGGTGGAAAGGGAGAGTTTTGGGTGGCTCTTGAGCGCTCGGTGACCTGAGAAGAGCTCGAGGAATTGCTTTCTGACGTCTCGATACTCTGACTACTCTGCGCACTTTCCGGACGAGATTGAGCAAGGCCAGGGGATGATGGCGGCCGAGGGGAGAAAGCACCAGGTCGCCTTGTGTAAGTGGATGGGTCCATGCTGGATGTTGAAAGGTTTTATGTAGAGGAATGTGCTTTTGCGCCTCGGATGTTGTTGAGGAGAGGTCTTCAACCAGGATCAAGCCAGCGAGAGCGTTGTTTGCTTAGGATCAATTGCGATTCCGTCATTCTATGCTATTCTCACAAGGCCAATGGCTCGATGAGTGCCATCTGATGTTAAAAAATGCCCGAGTCCAGCTACGGGATCATCATTGCCGCCATCCGCTCCGCGCCGCCACTCGGGACCGACCTCTTTATTAACAGACTGATCATGCAACCATGCCAATGACGACCAAGGAGCTTTAACAAGTTGCACTTCAAACCACAACCCCTTAGATCCAAATCTAAACGCCACAAATGTCGCCTACTCCAAGTTCCACCGCCCTCGCCGCAACCTACACCTCACCCAACACTTCCCGGAAATTCACCCACGCTCTCCCCTCCCCCACAACATCCTCACTCGCTCAGAAGACCCAATACCTCTCCGCCCTCCGAGATTCCATGACCCAACTCCAAGATGACGTCAATGGTTTTCTGACGGCGAAAATGGAAGAGGATAAGTCGTTGGCGGTGAAGGCGGGTGTTGATGATAGGGTGGATGAAAAGAAAGAGGAGGACTTGTATGGTGAGGAGGGTGGGGATGAAGGGGGGTGAAAGATGTGGGAGGGCGATGGGATTGTGGATCTAAGACTGATGGACATGGCGATGGAGCCGAGACCTGGTGGAGGCACAGAGAGGACCAAGAGCTCATCATGCCGAGTGTAGTGGATTTTCGGGACAAGATCGACAGGCAACAGGACATGTCACAGAGAGTACATGGGCAATTGGCCAAGTGTCAAGACCCGGCACGTGTGCACGTCTAGATGGTTTGGCACAGCAAGCTTACAACCGCCGCCCTTATCGATGACTGAGAACGGAGGACGCAACAAACCGCACAGCGACTTCATACTGTTGGATTTCACTTCATTAACGTATCGACCTCTGCTCAATTCGGTCGTCATT
>QQTW01003049.1_pt1 | contig 12321 bp, 5 predicted proteins | sample 1904831 | NCBI WGS metagenome assembly QQTW01 (sample SAMN09435610, study PRJNA476489) | Subsurface metagenome, whole genome shotgun sequencing project. | reverse complement strand
ATCCCGGCAGAGGCTTAGAGCCTATAGCGGTTATAGGTAAATTATTATTAGTATATTAACGTTTTTATAACGTTAGGGAAGCTCTAAATAATTTTAATAATATAAACTAAGCTTTTTATAAGCGAGGGCTCATAATCTAATAAATATAGAAATATTATATATAGATTTATCTAGCTGCTAGGTGGGTAGAATATATATACGGGGATGCTTACTAATAAGCTTGGCACCCATGCTGCATACAGGATAGTCCAACAGTTAGTGTTCGCTTAGTAGTGGGGTACGGTAGGCTATTAGGTAGACCCTCGGACGTTACTTCGCAGAACCTCGGCTATCCTTTGCATTCGACTTTGGGACTTCACGCTTGCCTACGTGCCTACCAAACGTAACCCAGCCGAGTCGATGGCATCAGAAAGCCATGGTCGCATATATGCGGCCACGTATAGCAATGTTTGGAGCAGGCAAACTCCGAAGGCATTAGACAAATACTGATGTTACCAACAGGTTCCGGTCTATGAGTTTAGCGTCGACGGTAATCATGTCATGCGACGGCGTGCTGACGATTGGATCAACGCAACCCATATCTTGAAAGTGGCAGACTTTGACAAACCAGCACGGACACGTATTCTCGAGCGAGAGGTTCAAAAGAGCGTTCATGAAAAGGTTCAAGGGGGCTACGGCAAATACCAGGGTGTGTGTTGCTGGTTGATTTCAGATGCTCAAGCTCATCACCGTTGCTGCTAGGAACTTGGGTGCCACTGCAGGATGGTAAGGCGTTGGCAGAGCGGAATAATGTTCTCGATAAACTGCTTCCTATCTTCGACTTCGTACCTGGAGAACGAAGTCCACCGCCAGCTCCCAAGCATGCTACTGCGACGTCGAGCAAGCCAAAGTTAGGCAAAGCACTTTTCCCTGCCCGGAAACTACATGGTACGTGTAACTCCGATCCCCCATCATCAAGGCTGAGCAATCATGCCGAAGCAAAGAATTACCATCAGCCTTCAAGCCTCGCACGGGTGCTTGGATGCTATCGCATTCACCTTGACTATATCTTGCGCGCTGACCGACCTACAGTACACCGAGAGGTGGTGGAAGACAATCTTGAGAGTCGGAGCAACCAAATCAACGAAGACCAGACTCCGGACAATGCAACCGTTATATCCGAATCGATCGTGGACGATCAAGACATGGCAACACTTTCTCAATACTCGTTCAGTTCGCGGAAGCGGAAACGCAGTGTTGACCATGCGTCGCTCCAAGACCACAGACATCAACTCTGGGCTGACGCTCTGCTTGATTACTTCATGTTATTAGAGTCTGAAGATAGGTTCCCGGCGCCACCCGAACCTCCCCCAAATATCGACTTGGATCGGCCTATCGACGATCAAGGCCATTCTGCGATGCATTGGGCAGCGGCTATGGGGGATGTCGACATTGTGAAGGATTTGATAAGTAGAGGAGCCAGTATCGATTGCGTCTCGGGGAACCACGAGACCCCCATCATGCGAGCTGTCATGTTCACGAACAACTTTGACAAAAAGACTATGCCGAAGCTTATCACCCTTCTGAGCAGTTCCGTAACGAGGACAGATTTCTTCGGATCGACAGTGTTTCACCACGTCGCTGCCACCACTAGCAGCAGAAGCAAGTATCTTCCAGCAAGATACTACATCGATTGCATCATCAACAAGCTCAGCGAGAGCTGGAGTGTGAATGATATAGCGATGCTGCTCAACGCTCAAGACCACAACGGCGACACCGCAATCATGATCGCTGCAAGGAACGGTGCGCGTAAATGTGTCAGGTCTTTACTTGGTCGGAACGCTGCTGTAGATATACCGAATTGCACTGGGGAGACAGCCGAAGAGCTCATACGTGTTCTCAACAATCGGCGGCACGAAAGACTGCGTCAGACATCGTCTTCACCTTTCAGGCCGGACTCGCATCAAGTGGAGAGTGGCTCGATTGGCACTCTATTCAACGGATTCCATGCCCACAACCCGCATTACTGCTCTGAAGCTGCTACCACCTTGAAAAGGATCATACTTGCAGTTTTCTCTGAAAGGGTCGAGCGGTTGACCGTGGCCTACGAGTCAGAGATCGCAGAGAAGGAAAGAGAGTGTGCCGAAGTGGAAAGCGTTATCCGGAAGAGACAGGCCGAACTAGACACGATTCAAAAGCAAAGTACGGCGCTCGAAGCCGATCGAGAAGCCGAATCATGTGATGTTGCTCAAGGGGTTGAGCTGGAGGATGCTGTTGCGGCAAGTCGCGGCTTGATCGAGCTCGATCAACGTACGGAGCTTGGACGGCTGCTTGAAGGCTGGGAAGCAAGATCGCATCGGGACTTGAGGCAGCCGCTCGGGCGAGGGACATCAGGCGAAGAAGGAAATCGGCTCATGGCGGCAATCTTTAGTGCGCGGACGGAGCGCAAACATCTTGCCTCGGACATTGCATGGGCCGAGAGCGCTGCGGGTACGGGATCACGGCAAGTCGAGTACAAGCGCCTACTCACCGGAGCTCTCGGCGTGAGAGAGGCCGAGATTGAAGGCATGCTCAGAGATATTCTCGACGAACTCGAGGTCGACCGATCGTAACTCCATTGGAGGCGGCCCTTCTCCGGCTTTGCCATTAACGATGCCGGCATCAACATGTAGCAGGCCCGCTGCGATAGTTTATCAAGAACGTAAACGTTTTTGCGTAAACTCTCCTGACGATGCTTGAAAGTCAGGTCTCGAATGCATGAACCAGGTAAGGTGGTATGTAAATGTTCAACCACGGTTGAAGATGCCTGCCTGAAAGTCTATCTGGCCATTTGTGTGAACGTGCTATGCACTTGGGCAGAGCAATCTGTTCCTGACTTTGGAGCATCCAACCGTCCAAGCCTCTCGGCTATATATTGATGATAGCGACATCGGATCTGAAGTCGCGATTTGAAACTATTACCAATTTCAGTTGACTCCTCGCGGCGGCGCAACTTCTTGTGAGACATATGTCATATTCCCTTCTTGCTGGCTTTCTTCGACCAAGGGATACGCCGGAACGACCACTTCTGGGCTGTCTTGTGGCGGTGGGATGTACACAAAGGGTTCCATGTGCATGGTGTCGTTGGCCCCCAGCGCAGCACGGTGCTGGCCAGGAGTATCCCGGAGATATCGCTCCTCCCACAGTCGACGTGTTTTACTCTTGAATACTCTGCGGAACTCTCGGAATGCATCCTCGAAAGTACTGCCCAAGGGGCTCTGGATTTGTTCCACCGGAACGCATGATGGACGCGAATAGCAGAGATGTGTTGTGTACGTATGAGGCTTGGCATGAGATTCGTATAGCTAAGGTACCTAGGAGTAAGCCATGCGTCGCAACGTGCTACGAAGTCGGCCAATGCTTACACGTAGCCGGTAGCGCTCGTTTCGGTTGTTGGCGACATCTATGCGGGTGAGAGTGATGTCATACTCGAAATTCGTCTCATCCCGGTAGAGATGATGATTGCCTTCATCAAAACATGCCTCTTAGAAAGATATTCCGCAATGACGGCAGCTGGGAGCCTGATACGTACTTGATGAAACATCGCCTCTCGCAGAGGTGCATCCGTGCTGGAACGCGATAACTGTAGGACAAGCAAGAATCAAAGAACTGCCATGGTAGTAAAGAATCCTCTCATCACATAACCAACCTTCAGAATCATGTGTGGGTCGACGTTTCTCCCCCTTTCGACCTGGCGAATGCCGGAAACGGGAAATCAGACTATACTGGGACTCCCGCCTGTGGGTCCTGCGGTGGAGGCAGTCTTCGAGCCAGTCATAGCTCACAATCTTGACGTGCTTGTGTCTGAGCGCTGCCTTGACTGAGTTTGGATCAGATCAGATCAGAGCACACTCCTGAAACTGCGTCTCCGATCTTGGAGGAAAAGAAAGCGTACGGACCGAGAGTAACCCGTCTTTTCCAGTGAGCTTCGGAGCAGATCAAATGTGATGTGCTCTTCGAGATTGCATTAGCCCAAGTCCCACCATTTGCCTCAATCCACCGTCGGATTTTGTCGACACTAACAGAGGGACCGAAGTCCCCCGTTACTGCGATTGTACAGCCTTTGAGAGGATGCTTCATGTCTTTGACCGCGCGCGGTTCCGATCGGGGTGGGACGACGGATCTCCGTCCTGCCTCCAAGCGCAACCCTGGCTGTAAGTTGCATGTGTTGACTCACAGCGGTGCAGCTCTTTAGGACCTTCAATGATGCCTTGAGATGAAAGGTAGGGGCCTCATGCATATTCACTACGCTACTTCACTTTTATCAATTTAGGTAACTGGGTAGTGAGGAACTGAATGATAACGCGAAAAGGAGGCTAAAGAGTAACCTCAGAAGGCACTCCTTACCTATAGCTGTCAACGATGTTACATCTTAGCTATAACATTAAGCGTTCATTTATAGTATCTTGAAATAATAGGAGTCAAGTAGTCAAAGTAAAGATAGCGTGTAGGCCTTAGGAACTTACATATATAGTAGCCCCGATGGAACGGTAAGGAAATAAGCTATTCATTCTTCATATTAAGAAAAAGTAGCATAAGATAATGGCTAGAAACTATGTATATTAACCCACCCATGTATCATATTAGTTGTATGGCAGTGGTTGACAGGTCATACGGGGTGAACCTTTGAAAGTACCTAGGTACATAGTATGTTGTATCCACTAATAATATTCCAGCAAAAGACCACTCGAATATCTTGTTGACCTAGGAGGTACCTAGGTACAGAGGAAACGTCTTCAGGCAAGGTACTACTACAGCGATAATGAATGCGATGTTCTCATGCTTAGGACATGACCTTCGCGCCTAGCATGCGCTATCCTGCGCATATGCCTCCCACGGGAGAGTCAGTCTACTTTCCGCCGGTGGAGAAGTGTCTAAAAAGAGAAACACAGCTGCTGTCAGCCAAATCTAAAAACTGTACGGGGAGTCGCTAATAGAGACAGATCCTGGAAGCTTGTGTACGACACCATTTGTGAGCCAGATAAGTCGTCATCTGCCAGCGCTGTTGAGCAATTTCTCTCAGATGAGAGTAGTGTTGGGGTCCTATCTGCATTCTATGAGCCGTTTGGGCCTTCCACAGCCCAGTCAAGGTCCACACTCGAGACGATTACCGCAGCAATCAACGTGACCCCTTCAGACAAGCAGGACTACGACATCGCTCAGATCAGGGGGGATGCCTTATGGCTTTCACAAGAGGCGAGAATAGATGAGGTTTCCGCTTTGAGGATTACAATCCTGCAATGGCAGTTTGGGCACTATGCAGACCTGCTATGTGAATTTACTGGTGAGGAAATCGTCGGGCTGCATAATGTCACTAGCCAGTTCATCCCAGAAACAAGTCTGCCGTCCCTTAAATCATACGATCTGAGCGGCATCACTTGCGCCCATGTGCCGCAATCGAGTGTTGGCATAGAACCAAGGCGGCTCCGATTGCTCGGTCTGTATGTCACCGAGCGATCCCACTTGCTTCGAGTCGGCTCGTTGCTCATGCTGGCGGCTTTATCCTCCGCATCAGCGAGTGAAGTCGCCCATCTGGATCACGCCAACGGTGCCTCCTACGGCACGATCTTCCCTGCGTGGATGGAACGGCTCGGAAATATTGTCTTATCGGCACAAGAAGCAAGCAGGGGCACAAAAGCTTACTCTGACATTCTGCTTGTATGCATCGAAGCATTGCAAATTCGTATCACTCGCCTGGCAGTCGGCACACAGTGGCATAACGTTCGGGAGCCCACTGCAGAGCTTGAAGATACCTGGGCAACTGCCCAATTAGTGGAGATGAGGGACATCTTGAACGTAGTTTTGTTGCTCACCAGCGCAACGGACATACCTTTTTCGTCTGCCGCGATCTTGTCATGGACACGATTGAACAAAGCAAACAACTTCTTCGAATATCCCCTTCTCGTAAGTGCGAAGCGTCCACACCCTTTCTGATTGCCAAAAGGACTAACAATATGCCGTAGAGTGCTAAAGCCCTCTTTCAAGAGGGCTTTTTTCATTTGATCCGGTCCTTGACTGGGACCATCTCCTTCGCCATTCTCAGCTTACCTCGCTCATTGGCACGATTCTCCACCTTTCTTGACTCGGCCGATCCTTTGCCCATCGACCTCTCGCGCGATCCACTTGTTCTTCTACACCCGGAAACGGTCGAAGAGCTCATCTCCTCTCTTACAGATGCACTGTCAAGAAATCTGCGTAACGCGGGCCCCTCCATCTTCGGTTGGAGCATTCTTCTTCAAAACATGAGGGTCCACCTCAAACCCGGGGACACTGCTCTGATCTCTGACCGGCGAGAGTTGTGCGACACTACTGATAGAATCGCGGGCTTGTCGAGAAGGATGGGCGCCCTACTAGACCGGATCGAGGACGAAATGTGTGATGGAGACCCGATCCTTGCGCTTGCCAACGAGGCGGTGCACGGCCTTCGACTGTATGACACAATAACAAGCTTGGCTACAACGTTGTCTCGTGCATATACTTACTCTTATGAGTCAGTGGTCGATTGCCGTGGTCGCTTGGTCCTGCTTGATCTCATCAGGAGTGGGCTGGGCTTGATCAAATACGCGCCCGAGGTCCTTTGTGCTGTTTTAGCAGTATTGAAGGATGATCAAAAGTATTGGGATCTATTCGACGCAGATCAGGCGAACCATGACACACCCACGAGCGTTTTTCTCAACGATGGCGACGTTTTAATCCCGTTCCTGTTGCAGCAATCTCAACTCAGGTTTCCTTACGAGCTGCTGCCGTTTCTAAGGCTATGCAACGCTCTCAATGATACCACAATTTTGCCAGAAAACGGGCTGCCGCAGGTCGCTGATTTACTCAACAACATGAAGACCTTTACTCAGATGATGCCGTCTGACTTCAGAGACTACGAACCGGTCCTTGAAGACGAAAATCCAAATCATGTCAGGCTGACCCAAGGACTCCCACTTCTATCATCCGGTGCCAGGAGGGCTCAATCAAAAGGCGCAGAGCTGGACCGCGCGGCTCTGTGGTCTGCTGAAAGCGACAACAGGAACATACCTAGGGGTACACATGGTTACCTCATCAGCAGCTCGCAGTCACGTGTCATTGTCTGGGAGCGTTCCTACTCCATACTCAAATACATGTCACTCATATTATCCACCTCCATTTCCGCTATTGACGAAGTTGACTATGCGACTTCGAAAGCACTTGACAATGCTGCAGCGAGTGAGATAGTGAATCTTTACGCTACTTTGATAGTCTCACTGATGAAATCATCAAAGAGTCAGTGCGTGCGAGCGGAGGCTGCGGCACAGGCCCTTCAACTCTTGGAAGAAGCCAGCGACTCTCTGGATCAGGATCTGGATCTTGTCGGCATCGTATCTCAGTTATTCGAACAAGAAATACACTCTCAACGTAAACAACCGAGAGGGGATTTATCCCTGGGACTTCTGGTCAGCTGTCTACGGTTCATTCACGCATTGACTATGATCTCGCCTAGACGGGCCTGGTTAATGTTGTCACAGAGTCAGTTACTCGATGTAGATGGAAACAGCGGAGCCCTAGCTGCGATCGCAACATCTACGGGCTGTACTCTTGGTCTGCATGACTTTTTATATGGGTGCATTCGTCTTCTCGATGCCCTTGTGGAGGACGCTGTCACAAACGCAGTCGCGAGAAAGGTAGCAAGCAGGGTCACGAATCGGTTCGGACCTGGGTTTTCGCGTGCTGCCGGAGTGCCGGACAAAGCCATGACTAAGACTCTTCTGGCATACGTGAAGTTATTACTGGACGCGTTTCGAGGCTCGACCCATTGGAAGACCTTCTCGCAACGAGAAATCCATGAATTATCGTTCCGATTGCACAGCGTTCTCAACAAAATTCTTCGCTACACCTACGGCTTCGACGAAAGACCCATTCCCTCTCAGAAGATTACCAGCACTCTTGCTGCAGCGGCTGAGTATATTGTGGGTAGATATCTCTCATCTACAGTTGAAGACAACTCAGCAAAGTCAATCGTCGCATCCTGTCTTGCCGTAAATGACCCATCACTTCTGGCATCGATTCCGGCCGATCGAATAGCCTGGATATCAAGCACAAGGGCCGCAATCACCTTCCTGACCACTTTACTACGGGTGGGAAGATTGCTCCGCTTACCAGCATCGGTTTTGGAGCTGGAACTGTTCAAGGCGTCTCCAATGTTAGTGCGGCTGCTGGCTATGCAAGGCGTTTACCAAAATCCGGTTATTTCACTTCTGGAGATGCTAGTCAGAAGTGTATCGCGCAGTCACGAACAACCTCCTTCTCTGGTGGCTCGTTTGCATGACGACAGAGCCAACGGACTCATGGGTATGCTCTGCAGTCTTGGAGGTCCACTGAACGACGAGGCTTTGGAGACACAGATCTGGAGATTACTAACGGCGCTTGTTTGCTGTCAGCAGCATTGGTTTGCGGTGTTCCTCCTTGCAGGACATACACCACGCGAGGCCATGAAGAGCCACGACCCTTCCGTTGATCTCGAGTCACGCACAAGACCTTTCCTTACTTTTACGGTGAAATATGCGTCTGAAGTGCAAACTCTTTCCAAGCGGCGAGCGTTGGCATTATTTGCTTTCGTCGTTCAAGTCCAAAACCATTGGCCGTGGATGACCAATCGCCTAACCCAGCACCCCCTATTCCTTCGCAGCATTACAAACTATCTCAACCAAGTCAAAGTTCAACGTGAAACCTCGGGCACGCAAGATAATCCCGGCAGCGAGCTCTTACTGGCATCCCTCATGGCCAAAACACTTGCCATGTGCCTTCACGACGTGGCACTCGGCAGCGACGATGCCATATTGAAGTCTCTCCCTGCTGATCTTTCAGTGATCAGAATTCACGACTTGGGCTCGCTGGCGTATAACACTTCTCTTCATGTGAACCTCCAAAAGAACCTTGAAACAAAGTTCGTAAAATCAATACTTCAGAGTCTCAAGCGAACGGATCTAACCCGGTATGAGTTGGGAGAAGACGAGCCATACGACATCCAGTTCGCCGCCAAGTTGCTGGGCTATGACGCCGGCTGGAATAGCAACAAACAGGAGGGCTTCCGAGACGAGCTGATTCGAGCTAACAAGAATCTGTGCGTTGTAGGTGCTCAGCTGGCCCTCATTGAAAGTTGGAGGATTCTTCTTAAAGAGCTTGGAAATCTCGCGATGCATCGCCAGCAGGTCGATCAGACGCTCCTCAGCCAGATTGTGAGTGGCTGTCTAGAAGCCATTGGGATTGGGGATCTGCCCTGTCAGATATCGAGCCGCGTAATCCGGGATCGGCTTGACCTTGCATTTGTTCTCATGCAGAACATGGTCACGAGAGGGGTAAGCGCATCTACGGCTGACTTACTTGTGACGTTGGCTTGGAAAACGACTCGCAATTGCATAGAGAACTTTGACTCGGCATTCGAAATGGACAGCACCGGTCAATACCAATACCTCCTCAAGCTACTTCTGCTCTCACTCCAGGCTCGAGTTAGTGCCGGGACGTGCGGAGATACCGGTAGACGAGATCAAGCCGACGCAAACCGAGAGCAAACTGCCCTACTCGACGTGGCGGTTGGTTGTTCCTCGGAGTTAGTTGAAATCCTTGTCGAAGTTGTTGCCAAAGGGTTTGTAAATCTCGCCGGGAACTTACATCAGAACACGGAGAGCTGGGTCGCTCCGGACTTTGCTTTGATCACGGCAATCTTACGAACAATCTTGCGCATCCCGGGAATCTGGAAGATGCACTCACAGATCGCTCATCACTTCTCCGACATCAATATAGGTCGTTATGCCACCAGCTTATTCTCATGGTCTGACCAGCTACATGGAAACCTAATCTATGGAGAGCTCAGTGCCATCTTTCTCGCCGAGCTGTCAAAGATACCTCCCATGGCCGAACATTTGGCAGTTGAAGGGGTTCTCTCTCGGCTCAGTAGTGCCAGCTTGATGAACCGTTATCGGCGTCCTGTCCGAAGGGAGCCATTGGACGAATCTGCACGCCTCCAGTCGATCTGGACCCGCGGGATGCTTCCTCTCTGCCTTCATCTTCTGGAATCGGTGCAGGCCCCGATGGTGCCAGAGATCGTGGCATTTCTGAACCAGTTCTCAAGCCAGCTCACCAGTACAGTAGGGTCTCTGAGGAATCAAGAGGTGTTCAAACCGAATAGATCCAGTACGGGCTATTTGAGCCTGAGCATGACAAACAACATACTCTTGCTCGCTCTGATCACTTTGATCATAGAGCGTTTTGGCGCCGAGGTGCCGCTGTCACAGCTTGGAGAACCGGGCGCCCTGGAGTTGGCTTGGGACAGAGCCGGGCTGAAAGAGGACCTGGAAGGGCTTTTGCAAGCGAAACAATCGCTCAAAGAAAGAGTTGCCCCTGCCGACGAGCATGAGGCAGAGCTTGCAAATCTGAAGCCGTCGAGGGGAGATGGGCTAATCTCAAACAGATTGGAGGAGCATGTCATCAATAACCTTAGCCTGGCCCTGGCCTGTCTGAAAGGGGACGCAGGCAACTAAAGTGGCCGTTCTCGAGTGGTCGGTCGCATCCTGCCCGATGCTCGCTATTGATGTCATTGAGCCCTTTCATAGACGGCGTGGTTACCTCTGTCGTTTGCAAATGCTGTTTAGGTTTACAAAACATGCTTGTAGCGCCGTGGCCTCCAGATACTTACGCTCCCCCTGACTCTCAAACTCTAGTAGTGCAGAGTGCCGTGAGTGCCCACTCCAAGGTGCCTTTGCCTACCTATCTACTCCGTGTTGAATACACGCTAAGCCTAAGTCCATGCCGGGCATGGATTTGATAAGCGAGCCGTGATTCAGGAAGCTTTGATCAGGATGCCTCAGATTGCTCATTTCCTAGGATAATTGCTTTACTCCTTTGTTGTGATTTCGATTGATTCTGATTTTACTAGCAGTTTGTAAGGTGATCTGGAATCGTTGGAAAGTGTATTTAAATAGGATCAATTCCCTAGATAGTGGAGGAAGGGAGCCGTTTTCCCTATATTGAGCCATCCAACACTCCGTACCTATAGGTAGATACCTATGTACTATGTAGTAGCAAGTACTACACACTAGACTCATTTTGGCCTATTCGAGACGACCTCACCTCGGGAGAACTGCACCAGGGGGCTGATCGGTACGTACCTGTGCCTCTGGGCCAAAGGGACGGGTGTCGCCATCAACGTTATGAACACGAACGCTAATAATTCTGTATGCTCCAAAACCGGCCTGACGACAATCGAGAGCGGTAGCGGTCCCTCTCTGTCGTCAAGATAATACTTCTCTGTACACTCTCAACACCGTCGGCTTTGCCTGTCTTGTTGCGGTCGATCTCCGCCGGTTGTGAAGCGCCACCGCAGAAGTTGACGGTGATCACTTTCAACCGCACGCGCAAGAGTCGAGGACCTGGCCAGATTCAAGCCTTACCCACAAACCGGCATCCGGGCTCAGTTGCATTGTGACTGTCAGATCTCATTTCAGGGGACTTGCGGCGAAGCTGTGTGGAAGCTTCTCGAGACCCACAACCGTTGCGCAAAGCTTAATGCAGTTTCCGTTCGGCCATAGCGTCAATGGGTTTCATTCAATCTCTCGCGAAGAGAATACCGTCCTTTCCAAGGCTGCCTTCACTGAATGACTTCTCACGTCAAGGCGAGCGGCTGTCGCCGCGCCTTGCCTTCTTCCGACGCCGGATAAGACTCAAGGGGAACTCCGGCATTTCGATACCCTTGGGATTTGTCCTCCTGTTTCCGTTCATTGTAATAATACTAATCTTGATCGTTTTTGTGCGACATCCCTCTTCTCCCGGCAGGATTCTTATGCCTGCGGGAGCACCCCCTCCGATCAGGTACCACTCCTTTTCCCCTTGTCTCTGCTGCGTAAACTCTGCTTTCACTAGGATCCAAAGCTTACCAAACATCCGACGCGCAGACGAATCAGCGAGAAATATGACAGTGTCTTCGTAACCGGATGTCAAGACCCAGACACGAACGGTCCACGAGCGAATGCGGCGTTCGTGGTGCTCGCTCGCAACAAGGAATTGGAGGGTGTCATTCAATCCATCAAATCCATCGAACGGCACTTCAACCGGTGGTTCAACTATCCCTACGTGTTCTTGAATGACGGGGACTTCAACTCGACGTTCAAGGAGACTGTGACGAACTTCACCAGTGCCCCAGTTGAGTTTGGAAAGATAGACCCTGGCATGTGGGGATACCCGGACTGGGTGGACAAGGACGTGGCGCGCGAGGGCATAAGGAAGCAAGGGGATGCCGCCATAATGTACGGTGGCATGGAGAGCTACCACCATATGTGCAGG
>QQTW01003048.1_pt1 | contig 12322 bp, 11 predicted proteins | sample 1904831 | NCBI WGS metagenome assembly QQTW01 (sample SAMN09435610, study PRJNA476489) | Subsurface metagenome, whole genome shotgun sequencing project. | reverse complement strand
ACGGCTGACGCTGCGCTCCGGCACCTAACGCGCTAAAGCGCTTCGCTCACGCTCCGGCGGTAGCTTTTTCAGCTGTAACGTCGAGTTGATAATCAACTGACTCTGATGCAGTCGAGACAAAAACAAATTCATAAAAACCGGCTTCTGGCAGTGTCCCCGACCAAATGCCATCACTTGAGTCTTCAAGTATGATCGTCTTGCCGCTGGGGGAATAAACAGAAATTAAGACTTTGGGGTTTGCTTGCAGATTGAGTTTCATGTGTTGATCTTTGGCAAGACCAGCGATGTAAACTTTCCCATCACCCGGTTTAAGGGTGCCGCTGACTTGTTTACTAATAGCCCCTGGGTCAAACACAATCCTTTCAAAAGCAGTCCCGGCCAGAATGGCGTTGAGCTTGTCAGCTGCCAAAGCATGCCAAACTTGACCGATAGGCTGGTTAAGAAATTTTTTGCCCCGCTGCTGAGGAAACAGCTCAAAGAATGCAGCATCGGCTAGATCATACAGAGCGCGACTGCTTACGTGCAACTTGTTGGCTTCTACCTTCCAGCGATCACGATCGCGCGCTGTGTAGTTACCTAATTGCCGCCGCGATTCTATACTTAATCGCTGCAATGACTCCAGCAATTGGGCTGCTATCGTGTCCCACTCTGTTCTCAATGCTTCATCTTCGGGAGTACTGCTGAGGGTACGTCCTCGTTGATTGGGATACTTGTCCCAGAAAGCTTGATTCACCAGAGCGATATAGAAGTTGAAGCCAATACCCAGCCGTTGACGGCGATCGCGCAATTGATCCTTGCGGTTCTGCTCTTGCGTTGAAAACTGCGGGGACGGAACTGGCTCTGAGGTGGGCGGCGCTGTGGGAGGCGTTAAATCTTGAGGAGAAGATTGGGACTGTATCCAACTAGTTGTAGCCCCAGCTGCACTAACAAGCAGCAACAACACAAGCGATATTTTCAAGAGTGTGAATGACTGACCGCTAGGCTGACTGGGAGTAGTGGCAACTGCCACTTGCCCAGAAGAAGCTACAGCTAAAGTGGCTTGAGTGTGAGGACTAGAAGGCTTTGGGGCGTTAGATGTCCCTACGCCAGTCAGGGCTTGCAAGACTTGACTGGCAGATTGGTAGCGATCGCTCATACGTTGGGACAGCATTTTATCCAATACAGCTCCCAGCGCTGGGCTGAGGTTAACTTCCCGCTGCCAGTTCCAATCCAGCGTGTTGTCGTCAATCAGCTCTTGAGGCTCTTTACCAGTCAGCAACACTAGCACAGTTGCTGCCAGAGCATACAAGTCGCTTTGGGGATACACCCTGCCCATCTGCATCTGCTCGTGAGGAGCGTATCCTACCTTACCCAGTAAAGTTGCTGATGAGAATTTACTAGCACCTGAGGCAAACTGGGATGCAACTATGGCCGCTACTTGCTTGACACCACCAAAGTCAATCAGTACCGGCAGGTGGTCAGAACTGCGAACAATTAAGTTCTCTGGAGAGATATCCCGGTGAATCACTCCCAACGCATGGATGTACTCCAAAACAGGCAAAATCTGAAGTAGTAGAGCTGTACAATCCGCTTCGTTAAACAGCATTCCTTGCTGCTTCCGGGCGTCTAAAAGGGCGCGGTAGGTTTGACCGTCCACATAGTCTTGCACCAAGAACAGGTATCCCTTGTCGTCCAGATTCACCCGAAACAGTTCGCGGAAACGGGGAATTTGTGGGTGTTGGAGTTTGTAGAGAACACCCGCTTCGCGCTCGAACAGTTCTTCTCCTTTTTGTAGAGCATAGGTACCTTGAACTTGGGGGGCAAATTCCTTTAACACACAAGATTCGCTGAATCGGTTGGTATCTTCAGCTAAATAAGTGCGTCCAAAACCACCTTGCCCTAGTTGACCAACTATACGATAGCGATTATCTAATAGAAGCCCCGGGTAGATTCCTTTGCTGACTGGGAGTTCTAGTTTCTCGCCGCACTGGAGACAAAAGCAACTACCAGGAGAATTTTTGTGTCCTTTGCTGCAATAGGGGAAAATCATGGGTTAGCTAGCAACTCCTCAGCAGTTTTGTACCACTTTTCTCTAAAAGCAGTATCTTTTGCTCCAGTCGTTAGGCTACGTTTTCTAAGCTCTGGGTGTTTGATGTAGAATAACTTATCCACCTTAGCGTTGAAAGACGCTTCTTTAATTTTTAAGGCTTTGAGGCGTGCGCGAATTTTGTCGACGCGGGTCTTTTCTACTAACCCGCCGGAGGTACTGGGTCTCTGTGCCAAAGGTGACTGTTTTGAACGCAACATTGAGTTCATTGGTGCCCAAGCACTTGTCGCAAATAATACAATTAATCCCGCACCAACTACCTTAACTCCCCAGGGGCGAAGCCAGACGGCATGAGTGATTGAAGAAATGATTTGAGTGTTCCCCTGCTGGTTGCTATGGGTAACACTGAGGTTGGGTTGTCGCCGGGCAAGGTTAACGGTAGGGAGCTGAGATATGTTGGGCTTTGACAGGGATAAGATAGATTGTGACTGAAGGGCTTGGAGTACTTCTGCTGCTGATTGGTAGCGATCGCTTGGTTTATGTGCCAACATTTTCTGCAACACTGTTTCAAGTTGAGAGCTGACCTTAATTTCACGTTGCCAGCGCCAAGTTCCCTTGTAGCTGTCATATAGTTCTTGTGGCTGCTTGCCCGTCAGCAACACCAGCGCTGTTACTGCCAGGGCGTACAAGTCGCTGTTGGGAAAGACTTGCCCCTGCTGCATTTGTTCTTCTGGAGCGTACCCCTGCTTGCCCAACCGGGTAAGGACCTTACTCAACGCAGAATTGGCAACAATTGCTGCCACTTGCTTGACACCACCAAAGTCAATTAGCACGGGCAGGTGATCAGAACGCCGCAGTATAAGATTATCTGGGGAGATGTCTCGATGAATCACTCCTTGAGAGTGAAGGTACGATAAAACTGGCATCAAGTGGCATATCAACTGGCGCACGTCTACTTCGCTCAACTGCTTTGCAGACTTTAATAATTCGCAGTAAGTTTCTCCCTCAACGTAATCTTGTGCCAAGAACAGGCGACTTCCGCCTTCTAGCTTTACTTGAAAGAACTCCCGAAATCTCGGCAACTGAGGATGCTTAAGCTTATAAAGTGCGCCAGCTTCCCGCTCAAACAACTCTTTGGCTTTTTGCAACTCACCGCCTTGAACTTGGGGAGCAAATTCCTTTAGAACACAGCGCTCGTTGAAGCGATGCATGTCTTCTACTAAATAGGTGCGTCCAAAACCGCCCTGCCCTAATTGACTTACGACGCGATAGCGCTTTTCTAGAATATGCCCTACAGTAGGCCAGAGTGGTTCACCGCAATGAACACAAAAATGGCTGCCGGTCTGATTTTCGTGTCCTTGATTGCAATGGAGGGGCATCATTTGTTCAGATCAATCAGCACCATTATTATTATCTACTGGTGCGGCAGAACCCACAGTTTACTAAATGACATCAAGCAAGACTGTAGAATAGGGAGTAACGTTTGCGTTAGTCCGATTGGCATTAAGAATTTACGGTAATCGGCAACTGAAAACCTTGCCTGGTCGAGAAACGAGACCCACAAGCGCGCGGGTAAGAGAGGCGGTTTTCAACATTTGGCAGGGAGCGATCGCTGATTGTCGATGGTTAGACCTGTGCGCCGGTAGTGGTTCAATGGGCGCAGAAGCTTTGTGCCGAGGTGCCAGCTACGTAGTGGCAATTGAACAATCGAGCCGTGCCTGTGCCATTATCCAACAGAATTGGCAGCGGGTGCAAAAGCCCGAACAGCAGTTTCAAGTGTTACGGGCAAATGTAGTTCAGCGATTAAAAACGTTTGAACAGCAGTTTGACAGGATCTACTTTGATCCACCTTACGCTAGTGATTTATACCAACCAGTACTGGAGGCGATCGCTCAGAATCAACTTCTGGCTCCTAATGGTGAATTAGCAGTTGAACACAACCCTAATAACTGGAAAGTTCAACCAGTTCCCACCTTAGAGATTTGTCGTCAAAAAGTCTATGGAAACACATCTGTGACTTTTTATTGCCCAATTGGCTGAAAAGGCAGGGGAGCAGAGGGGCAGGGGGGCAGGGGAGCAGAGGGGAAAGAGTTTTTCCTGCCACAACTGTGTAAGACCTCCACATCTTCTGTAAAAGAAGACGAGAAATAGGTATAAGGAATCAAAATGTGCTGCTTTTAAACACGGGATTTCTCCCCTGCCTCCCTGCTCCCCTGCTCCCCTGCTCCCCTGCTCCCTGCTCCCCTACTCCCCTGCTTCCCCGGCTCCCTGCCTTTTTAAAGACCCAACTGCTGCCCGCGCTTGTACTGCTTATAAGCAGCAAAAAACAATCCAGACAGAGTTATGAACACTAGGCCCAATACAATGCCATCAAGTAGTGGTTCAATCATGTTAAATCTCCCTTATAATCAGTAAACTTTTATTGCCTGTCCCTCATTTTACTGGCTCCAGCCCAAAAAAACAGACGTTTTCTAACTGTGCTTGCGGAACACGATGAAGAACTTTTAAGCTATGTGTATGAAAACAAGAACTTTTGTAGATACCAACTTAACTTTAAACCTTTTGGATAATCAGCTTTCCAAACCTGAACTTTTGATTCAACAGCTCGCTTTGATAGCGCTGACAGTTATACTAATCATCCTTTTGGCAATTTTTACCGTTCACAGACTTCGAGTCTCAGATCCGTACATCAAAAACATTCTGTCGTTGACAGGAAACCCAGTTCAAGGCCACGCTATCTTTCAAATGAACTGTGCGGGTTGTCATGGCTTACAGGCAGACGGTAGAGTGGGACCCAGTTTGCAAGGGGTTTCGAAGCGTAAGTCTCGCTTCGGTCTCATTCAGCAAGTTATCAGTGGCGAAACACCGCCAATGCCCCAGTTTCAGCCCAGTGCAAAAGAAATGGCGGATCTGCTGAGCTATTTGAAGACCCTTTAAAACACAGGGGAGCCCCTAGCTAAACTGCTGAGCATAGAACCGGGCATAGCGACGCGAAAGTGCCAATAGCTCCTCATTAGTTCCCGATTCTACAATCTGCCCTTGCTCCACAACTAGAATACGGTCAGCACGCCGGACTGTGTTTAGGCGGTGGGCAATGATAAAAACCGTCCGGTTTTGCATGAGCCGCTCCAGTGCCTGCTGCACTAAGGCCTCTGATTCTGAATCTAGAGCAGAGGTGGCCTCATCAAGGATCAGAATTCTAGGATTGAGCAATACAGCACGTGCGATCGCAACCCGTTGCCGCTGTCCACCAGATAAATTCACGCCCCGCTCTCCTACCCAGGTGTAATAACCATTAGGCAGTTGGGTAATGAACTGGTGGGCGTTGGCAATTTCAGCTGCTGCTTGAATTGCCTTTGAATCTAACTGGGCTTGTCCAAAAGCAATATTTTGGGCAATCGTACCGGAAAACATGATGGTTTCCTGGGGTACAATGCCAATCTGCCGCCTCAGACTGTTTAAGCTCACATCTTGAACATTAATACCGTCAATCAAGACTTGACCAGATTGAGGGTCATAAAACCGGGGTAGCAGGTTGACTAATGTAGTTTTACCGGCACCGGAAGCCCCGACAAGGGCAATTCTTTCCCCTGGCAAAGCTAACAAACTTAAGTTTTGTAGTACTGGTTGACCAGAAGTGTAGGCAAAGCTGACGTTGCAGTACTCTACCTTGCCAGTGACTGGGGGAAGTGTTAAAGCATTCGGCTTTTCCACCACTGTTGGCTGAATCGCCAAGATTTCGAAAATCCGGTCAACAGAAGCTTCCCCCTGTTTGAACTCGTTGTAGTTGCTGGTGATGTGGGCAATGGGATCAATCAATTGCGCCACTGCTGCCAGGTAGCTAAAAAACTTAGCAACTGTCAGGTTGCCTTGGGAAATTTGCCAGGCTCCGACGCACAACAACATTAGTCCGCTCATGGCTTCTAGAAATCCCAGCACTGGGATCTGAATTGCCTTCAGCCGCTCAGCGGAATACTTAGCCTGGCGACTGCTTTCTGCTTCGTGGCTAAACCGTTTTATTTCGTAGTCTTCTGCGGCAAAAGCCTGTATCAGGCGGATACCACTGAACACCTCTGTTAGCAGTGCAGACAAATTAGACACACGATTTTGACTGCGGCGGGAGAAGGTTCTTAAGTGTTCGCCACTCCAGCCCATAAGAACACCCATCAACGGTGCAACGACGAGCGTGGCTAATGTCAGTTGCCAATTCAGATAGATCATGTAGGCGGGGATTGCTACTATCTGCAAAACGCAGGGGGCAAAATCATGGAAGATTTTGTTCACTACTTCCCCAACCCGGTCGATATCTTCTGTGAGGCGGTAGGATAGATCACCTGCCTGGGCAGTTTCAAAGTAGCTAAGATTGAGCCTATGCAGGTGAGCGTAAACCTGCTTACGCAGATCTAGAGCAACTTTCAAAGCGGCTTTGACCATCAGTGTGTCTTGACCGTACTGAAAAGTACCTCTCACCAGAAAAACAGCGGCACCAATACCTGCCAACCTTGCGATCGCTACCACATCTCCCTGCCCAAAGGGAGTTGCCAATCTACCTGCTAGATAGATCAACGCTAATGTGGCTATTACGTACCCCAATATACAAACAAATCCTTTCGCAATGGTTTTCCATTGGGGTTGGATGTAAGGCAACAACTGCCAGTAATTAGAACGAGCTTGGAACCGCCGGAGCGCAGCGAAGCGCTTTAGCGCGTTTGACGCCAAGAGCGCCAAGAAAAGAATTTCGAGGCTCATTTAGGACTGCTATGGAGATAACTATAATCAACAATGTGATCTCTAACAAAGTACTGAGCAGGCACTTTATTTTTTACGTTTTAGGTTGCGTTTTACGATCCAGAAAATAAATGCGGCTATGAGTGCAAGCAGTACAATTTTGGATACTGGACCAAGGTACTCGTCTACAAGCTCATACTTATCTCCTAAGAAGTAGCCTGCGTAGGTTAGCAGACATACCCATAGTAGGGTGCCGAGGGTTGAGTAAAGAACGAATGGCACCAAGGGCATGCTGCTCATGCCTGCCGGAAGTGAAATGAGGGTACGGACTCCCGGTACTAAGCGACAGAAAAACACAGCTTTATTGCCGTGTTTATTAAACCAACTCCTTGCTTCTCGGATATCTTTACTTGTTATTCCTAACCACTTGCCGTAGCGATCAGCTAACCTGGTGATCCTTTTTTCTCCTAGTGTCATGCCTATGTAGTACCATGGCAGCGCCCCTAACATGGTGCCCACTGTTCCTGCCACGACCACAGGTACAAACTCCATCCCGCCCTGCGCCACCGTGAATCCTGCCAATGGCATGATCAGTTCCGAGGGGATGGGTGGAAATAAATTTTCTAAAAACATCAACAGCCCAATTCCCCAGTATCCCAGAGAATTCATTGTACTCGTTATCCATTCAACCATTGGCTCCGGCTCCATCTCGGGTTGGTTACTTGTGCAACTGAGGCGGTACAATCACCGCACAAGCTTAACAAGGGGACAAAGTTTATCATGCCCCCTTGTAGGAGGAAACGTACAGTTAATCAGGTACCGGAAGTCCAGGAGTTGATGTATTCATCTTGCTCTGGCGTTAGGGTATCAATGTTAATCCCCATAGCTTGCAGCTTCAGTCGCGCAATTTCCTTGTCAGCCTCAGCAGGGATAGAGTGCAAGCCGGGTGCCAGCTTACCTTTGTTTTTCACCAAATATTCGCAAGCCAGAGCTTGGTTAGCAAAGCTCATATCCATTACTGCACTGGGATGCCCTTCAGCTGCTGCTAGGTTAATTAGCCGCCCTTCACCTAGTACCACTACTGATTTACCATTTTGGAGCTGGTATTCTTGGGTGAAGTTCCGCACGTACCGGACATCTGTTGCCATGCCGCCCAAAGATTTAAGGTCAATTTCAATATCAAAGTGACCAGAGTTACACACAATCGCTCCGTCTTTCATCGCCTCAAAATGCTCGGCGCGAATCACGTGTTTGTTTCCGGTGACAGTGATAAATATATCGCCTTGGGGAGCAGCTTCAGCCATCGGCAGCACTCGGAAACCGTCCATCACTGCTTCAATCGCCCGGACTGAGTCAATTTCTGTTACAATCACGTTAGCTCCCATGCCCCTCGCCCGGAGCGCAGTGCCTTTACCGCACCAGCCGTAACCGGCGACAACTATGTTTTTTCCGGCAAGTAAGATATTGGTAGCGCGGATGATGCCGTCTAGGGTGGATTGACCAGTGCCGTAGCGGTTGTCGAAGAAGTGTTTGGTGTCAGCGTCGTTGACGTTCACTGCGGGGAATGTTAGCACTCCATCCCGGAACATGGCTTGTAGCCGCACAATACCTGTGGTTGTCTCTTCCGTCGTGCCAATTAGATCAGCAATCTGGTGTTGACGTTCCTGTATGAGGGTAGCAACAACATCACTACCATCATCAATGATCACATTTGGTCGGTGATCAAGAGCGATTTGAACGTGGCGGTGGTAGGTTTCGTTATCTTCGCCTTTGAGGGCAAAGACTGGAATCTCATGATCAGCAACGAGGCTAGCAGCTACGTCATCTTGTGTTGAAAGAGGATTGCTAGCAATAAGTAGAGCGTCTGCACCACCAGCTTTGAGCGCGATCGCCAGGTGAGCTGTTTCAGTTGTCACATGACAGCAAGCCACCAAGCGAATTCCTGCTAGGGGCTTCTCTTGAGCAAAGCGATCGCGGATTTGCCCTAGAACTGGCATTTCTCGACCAGCCCATTCAATCCGCTGTCTTCCTAAAGGAGCCAGGGAGAGGTCTTTGACTTCGTGCTGTAGGCGGCTAGAAGTTACAGTCATGCAGAAACTTCCTTAATAACATTGAATTTAAGTTGTCTCAAATAGCTTAACTGCATTTTTCGTTATTTTGGATTTTCTAGCCTCAGCTTGTGAAGCGCCAAGAGTGCTGCCCGCCGTCACCTCGCTCAGCCAACGCAATATCTGTCACCTGTTACATCCAAATATTAAGCTAGAAAATCACATAGACTGAATCTTTTCTAGGGTTCTTCTACCCCTTTACAACAAATCCCGCCTTAGGAGGTTATGAAATGCGTCAGTTCTGGGCGATGCTTGCACATACCGCCTTCGGCATTGCGGGTTCAATCGTTTTCACTACCTCTGAGCTTTCCCCAGCTACAGCCCAGTTGCCATTCCTCCCCAATTTGCAACTGCCGACTTCCAGCCAGACGAGTCATGACTCAGATAGCCAAGTAGTGACTACCTGGGTTAGGTTGGATGGCCGTCCTCTGTTTCAGCTCGCCGCCCCTAGAGGAAATTTGCCACAACGTTCTGAAGACATTTACCAGCGATTGCGTAATATTAGTCAGAATTACTTCCAGAGCAGCTCTTCTAGACTCCAGGTGCAAGTCAAGACGGAAAATAATCTACCAGTCATCTACGTCAATAATGTATTGCTCCTGACTGTCACAGGCTTGGATGCGAAAATGCAAGGGGAAGACGACCCCTTTAAGTTGGCACAAAGACTAAGCCAATCTTTAGAGCAAAACCTTATAAGAGCGAAACTTGAGCGGCAATCGGCTTTTTTGGCGCGGCAAAGCGGCATCGCGGCTGGCATTTTTGTAGGGGTAGTCATAAGCAGTTGGGGAATCCGGCGCTGGCATTGGCGCTCAAGGCTGCAACCAATACCTGCTGATTCGCCGACGAACCACCCGGTCACGTCTCGGCTAAGTCAACAGCAACAAAAAAATATGCAAGAAGTCAGACAGCGACTTTTTCAAATGAGCCAAGGACTCGTTTGGGGCAGTGGAACGCTGATTATTCTGGGTCTGTTTCCCTACACACGGATCGTACAGGTTTGGATTCTCACAGCTCTCAAAATCCCTTTTATCTTAGGGGTTGTAGGACTGGTAACATATGTAACTATTCGGTTAAGCTACGCTTTGATTGACAGGTTTACCGCAGCTCTGGCGGATAATGCTTTACTCACTTTAGAAGACTCACTCCGTCTGCAATTGCGCGTTTCGACAATTTCTCGTGTCAGCAAAGGCATTACTACCTTGAGTGGGGTAGCAATTGGTACACTTTTTGCCATGACTGCACTGGGGGTTAATATTGCTCCTTTACTCGCTGGTGCTGGTTTAATTGGCGTTGCTGTATCCTTAGCTTCCCAGAACCTGATTAAGGATGCGATTAATGGCTTTTTAATCATCTTGGAAGACCAGTATGCCTTGGGGGATGTCATTGCAGTAGGAAACGTATCGGGCTTAGTGGAAAACCTGAATCTACGTATTACCCAACTGCGTGATTCTGAAGGGCGCTTGATCACAATTCCCAATAGTGAAATCAAAATTGTTGCCAATCTCTCCAGTCGCTGGTCGAGAGCCGATTTGAGTATTCCGGTCGCTTATCACACCAATATTGACCAAGCTTTGAACCTGATTGAGACTGTAGGTTTAAAGATGGATCATGACCCGCAATGGCAGGAGCTTATTCTAGAAACGCCTAAAGTTTTGGGAGTCGAGAATTTTGGCGAGCGGGGCTTGATGATTCGTGTGTGGATTAAAACCCAGCCGCTCAAGCAATGGGATGTGGCGCGGGAGTATCGCCGTCGTCTTAAAATTGCCTTCGACCAAGCCGGTATTGCAATTCCTTTTCCACAACAAGCCATTTGGTTGAATGACGCACAGTCGCTGAAGCCCCAGTTGGACGGCAAAGATTCCACTTCTAATTAGGACATAGGATGTTCTACTCTTTACAGTACATATGTACTATAATAAAAGGGTAGGGTCATTGAGCCAGCTGAAGTACTGAGCGGCTTCAGGGCGTCTTTGTAGAGAAAGGATTTAAGTTGCCTTATGATCAAGCACTATATTCTCAGCCTTAATCCGACTGCTAAGCATGACTGGGACCGATGTGTCTTACGGGACCCCATCACCGCTAAGCGTCCAGAAATTGCCAAATTAATTGCTGAAACTGTTGGAGAAAAACCAGGTACCTATCTGGTGTCGGTGAATATCGAAGTCAAAGTTTTAGAGCAAACTTCTATGCCCCAAGCGGAGCAGCTTCCTCTAAACATTCCATCTCTTGCCCCTACCCATCCTCAACTCCAAGAACTGGTCGCGTAGTCAACTGTATAAAGTTTTATGATGATGACAATGCAACTTAGTCATTACCCTGCCGCGATCGCTCAAGCTGCCCAACGGGTGAATGAACTAGACTCCCAGCTGATGGCAGTCCAGCAACACATAAACCGAGAGGAAGGCAATGCTGATCGAGTATCGGCTTTTGACTCAGATTTGAAAAACGACACTCAACGTAAGGCGCGTCGCTTTGAAGTGCTTCTGACGAATCAGGAATACCAAACAGCGCTGAACGCCTTGCTCCGATTAACTGCTGAAAAGGCAAGTGCTTTAGCGCATCTAGAGTATCTGCGCAACCAGTTTAGCGTTGCTAAGTTAGAGGCTAGAAGTGCGATCGCGCATCAACTCACCGATTTTGAATCTCGTGAATTAGTTGGTTTATAGCTGCAAAAAACTTGAAAAATAGCAGGTGTAAAAGTGTAATTCTTTTCGCCTGTTCTATGTTTTCCTTACGGCATTTACGCGCTTTATCTGCCAAGTTGCAGGCCTTCTGTAAGAGTTAAAACATTCATCTATTTTTTGATGAAACGATTGGGTGATCCGCCCCACTGGGAGGTAACCTAAATCTGAAGGGGCAATTACCAAACGAAATAGTAACATACTGCATGCGGCGAGACTCAATATTCTATAAACTCTTTCAACAATCCCCCAGTTTGCTATTTGAACTATTGACAAATCCTCCAATAGATGCAGATAGTTATAGATTTGATTCAGTCGCTGTTAAAGAACCCAAATTTGAAATAGATGGGGTATTTTTGCCGCCAGAAAATGTAGGAGCTGGGGTGGTTTATTTCTGCGAAGTGCAGTTTCAGAAAGATGAACAGCTTTACGAAAGGTTATGGGCGGAATCATCGTTATATTTCTACCGCAACCGCGCTAGATTTAGTGATTGGCAAGTAGTCGTAATTTACCCGTCTCGCAGCATTGAACAAAGCGACATTCACCCTCATCGAACCCTACTCAACGGAAACCAAGTGCATCGAGTGTACTTAGATAAATTGGGAGATATTCGTCAATTACCTGTATGGGTAGCATTGATGGTGTTAACTACGGTAGACGAGAACCAAGTACCAGAGGAAGCAAGGTACTTAGTTGAGCGTTCCTCTGCTGAACAGTCCGAAACCACAAGTCGCGCCATAATAGAGCTAGTGACGACAATAATGGTGTACAAGTTTGAA
>QQTW01003047.1_pt1 | contig 12324 bp, 15 predicted proteins | sample 1904831 | NCBI WGS metagenome assembly QQTW01 (sample SAMN09435610, study PRJNA476489) | Subsurface metagenome, whole genome shotgun sequencing project. | reverse complement strand
AGATCTCCTGAAGCGCATCTCTCATATCAGTCTCAGTCAGACAGTCCGCAGCTGAATGTTGCAAGCTCACTTTCCTCATCGTAATATTCCGAGCCTGATCGATACGCAACCCGGCCACACCCCAAGGTTGCTCAGGAGCTTTTGTCAGAAAACACGAGGAAGACCATGGGAACCCGAGATAATGTTCAGCGACTCAGCAGCTCTACGGTGAGGTGGGTGAAACGAGTAGTGCCATCGAGAGCGCATGCCCATCCAGAGGGTAACTACTCCGACGGGGGTGGAACAATCGGAGAAGTGCGAGAGGATGTCATCGTCAAGCAAGCCGGCGTAATTAGGAAGGTCCAACACGTGGAACGAGCACAGCGTGTTACTGTACCAGGAAGTGAGAATTGTTGTCCATATGGCCTAGTCCTCGTTGAATACGAGGACGATATGATTGAGCTGGAAAAGCGAGCATATCGGGATTGCCTGACCAGACGGATATGAGAGATGCGCTTCAGGAGATCTATGGACTGGTGGAAAGTACGAAGGCCTAAGGAGCCCTCGCCGGACGCCACGCAGCGTCGGAAAAGACACTCGAACCTTATTGATGTAGCATCCCACGGTGTGCTGTGAGCAAAGTGACACATGACGTATAATCTGCCCTTTGTGAAAGGTAGCAGATGTCCTGCAGAAGCACACAGCGATCACCGTACATGGAAAGGACCGCTTCCGTAGAACGGCTACATCCTTGGAAGCCTCGCAGAATCGCCTAGAGACCTTCGTGGCTATCTTTCGTACAGGAGCCTCCGTCGTGGTATTGGCGTCCTCCAAAGCTCCCCTATTTCCACCTTTCCCAGTCTGCAGTGTCGTTCCAGCGTCCATCCAGGCTCTCATACGCGTCAAATTCATCGCGTAACTGTGATCCCCTCGTCTCAGTCATGAAAACCGGCGGCACTAGACCTCACCGTTATCACCGCTCGGCAGCAGGCGTGGACGAAGAGACACACTCACAGCTACGAACCCGGAGGCCGGACGGGGGAGCTACCATCCCGGCGGCGTTCTGCGTGATCGTTGGAGTTGCTGCATCCGGAAGTGTGAGGGTGTGGGCGGAATGTGAGTCAGGGCGAAAGCGCCGTTCGGTCATGGAGCGCCTATAGTATTCGGATCTCTCGCTGTGCATCGTATCAGGCCGGCGTCACGGGTCCTTGTATCGTTGATGATTATTGTCGTCGGCGCCGTTGTCGTTGTCGCTGCTGTTTAATGGTTGAAAAAGACAGCCGAGAAAACGATCGTGTCCATTACACTTACCCATCGACAAGGGAGTTTTCAGGCTGTCGATCGCATTGCTCCTCCATTCGCTCTTACGTTGTGTAGCAATTTACAGCGGGCACTGGGCATCTTACGCATTATCTACATGTTTCCCAAGGGTCTGTTCAAATGCCAACACACGCTTACGGGCTTCGTAAAAATGCTGATGCGGTTTCCAAACTTGTCTACATACACAGCCAAGACCCCGAACCTATAATGAAAACGCCAACACAAGCTGCGCAACATACCCTTACTTCCCCCTCGTCCTACTACACATACACCGCACCACCCCTTGTCTCACCTAATACTCCAACGTGACCTTCTGCCCCTTGACCCTCCCAATCGCAATCTCCGGGGCATACTTCGGAATGACCTCGTCATCATGCAACATCTCAAACTCCTCGCTCGCATCCTTGCCCATATGGCTATACAGCGCCTGCGGCCCACCGGGGTGCTCATCGACCCAGTTGGTCAAATCCAGCACAACGCCCTTGACCGCGATCCACAGATCATCCTTCTTGTTGTGCTTCGCCACCTCCTCGAGGCTGAACTCCTTCTCGGGCACGCTGAACTCCGACACCTTGCTCGGCATGGTGACCTTGCCGGGATCCTTGCTGTCGGCCGCGGAGCCCTTGAGCACGGGCGCGGCGGAGGCTTGCTTCTGCTGCGCGATCTTGTCCTCGGTGCTGTCGCCTGCGGAGCCGGATGCCGAGGCGCTGGCGCCGGAGCCCCACTCCACGGACACCTTGCCCGGCTGGCTGGGGTCGATATGCAGGCTAATCTGGCCGAGACGCTGCGCAGCGGATGAGACGCCGGCATTCAGCACCTTCTGGAAGAGGTACTTGCTCGCGCTCTCGCCGGCCACACGGCCGTAGACGACGCAGCCGAGCAGGGACGAGCCGCCGAGACGGTTGGCGCCGTGGACGCCGCCGGCCAGCTCGCCGCACACGAAGAGGCCGTCGAAGGGCTTGCCCTCGGTGTTGAGGCACTGCGCTTCCGCGTTGATCTCGATGCCGCCCATCGTGAAGTGCAGCACTGGCTCCATGAGCGCGACGTGGAAGGTGTCGTTGACGTCGAAGGGGAGGTTGTGGAAGAACTTCTTGCCCCAAGGGTCCTTCTCCTTGCCGTCTGCGATCGCGTTGTAGGTCTTGAAGGTTGCTTGGAGGGCGTCTTCGCCGCAGCCGATCTCTTTGGCCAGCTCGGCGCCGCTCATCTTCTTCATCAGCCCGCGGCCAGAGTAGTGTCGGGTGTGGAAGTCGAGCACGTTGGAGGCTTTGGAGTTGAGGACGAGCCGGATCGGCCATTGGCCCTTTTCTTTCTCTTCCCACATCTTGCCGGACACGTAGTCGCGGTGGCCGAGCTCGTCGGAGAAGCGCTGGCCTTTGGAGTTGAGGAGGAGACCACCTTCGCCGCGGAGGGCTGGGAAGCGTTAGCAGTGGTTATTGACTTGGAAATTGACTAGGCTCATGAACATACCTTCTGCGGCCAGAAACTTCCACTTCGAACCCGGGTCCTTCGGATCTATCAGACCCGTCGGGTGAACCTGAACCTTGTCCATATCAATGCCGTTGGCGCCGATAGCCATCAGCATCTTGTGACCATCACCAGTAGCGTGTGCGCCATTCGTAGTCGCCAGGCCGAACGTATCCGGCCTGTGCTTCTTAAGGAGCGACGAGTCCGTGAAGTCGGCAGCGTAGCCACCGGTCGCCAAGATCACCGGGCCGTCCACGAAAGTCTCCTCGCCGTTGAAGAGGTACGTGACGCCGGTGGCGGAGTTGCCTTCCTTGTTGACCTTGACGACCTTGGCCTTCTTGATGAGCTGGACGCGCTCCGGCTCGAGCTCGGCGAGCTCCTCGAACCGCTGCATTAGGGCGTATGTGATGGCCATGCCGGGGAACTTGGCATCGTGGCCACGGTGGGTTCGGGGCTGGGAGTGGCCACTAAATCAGAATTAGCATCGGAAACACACGTTTTGCTGGAGCCTCGTCTTGTATACATACCCTAACCGCGAGACGAGGGTCAAATCCAGGTTGAAGACATCCTGCAGCCACTCGACGGCGGCGGCGGACTTGTATGTGAGGACCTTGATCAGATCCGGGCGGGCCTTGTCGCGCGCGGACTTGAGCGTGTCGTCGTAGAACTGCTTGACGCTGTCGGCAATCTTGTGGTCGACTTGGGTCCGGGTGAGGGCGCCGTTGATACCCGAGGTCGCCTTGGTGGAGTTGCCGCCCATGAAGTCTGGCGGGGTGTCAGAGGAGCGTGGCGGAGGCGGATAGCGCAGGACTTACTGTTCTTGTCGAGGAGGAGCACATTGCCGCCAGCAAGGTATATGCTGTGAGCAGCGCTCAACCCGGACACTGTGGAATCGTCAGTTGTCGCGTCTCAGCATGGAGTGGGGAGCAGCATACAGCCGGCACCGACAACAATGATCCGTGGAGCCATGGTGAAGCGGTCAGAGACAGAAACAATGACGGCGAGGGTATCTACGGAAGGAAGATGAAGAAACCAGAGAAGCGCAAGATGGAAAGATGGATGTCTTCGGTGTTGGCGGGCAGCGGAGTGTTTTAATGTCAGTAATCCCCAGACTCCAGACTTCCGTTAGCTGGATCGGCCAAGAGTGGGAATTGCCTCGGCGTGGAGGAAACGCAAGCTTGCCGTTTGCGGAGGATTCCCGGACCCTGCTGCGGCGAGAAGGGCGAATGGCGGCGCGCACAATGTCAGCAGCCTCAAGCAGAAGTCGTTGAAGCTGTTTACACAGGTATAACGATGCTGCGGCAAGGCTCGAGATTTAATGTTTGCATCTGCTGTGGGTTCGCGCGGGCAGCGATGGATCGAGACGGAGTTGCGGCATGTGAAAGCAGCGCGGGCGGCAATCCGGGGGAGCATGACCTTTCGCGGGGGGCATCTGGACAGCCTTCGGACACCCGTGATCACGACTCTTGTCCGTGTTTCGCATGTGAAGGACGGCCGAGCAGTAGAGCTGTCATCCATTCTCTTGTGACAGCTTGAACCAACGCATCCTGTAGACCCATCATGAACTGTTCGAGCTTCCCTCTGCATCGTGAGACTCAAAAGCCGACGTCTCTCACCCGTCTAGAAGTGGAAATCTTCGGCGAAGTGTGGGCGAGCAGAGCCCGAGCCCGAGCCCTGGGAGACAATTCTCCGACTAAAGATAGAATCTATCCACATGAGTACCACATCGGTGAGAAAAGCGTGTCGGCTCTGTAGAGTCTAGTTCAGCATCTGGCCGAGCAGTCTAGCACCTTGCTAAGGCCGGTTTGTAGGAGGTGGACTGTCTCCCTTGCTATATCGACGGACTTTGCCACAGATTCGAATCAAGCAGACAGCCATCATCCACTCGGAATTCATATATGCTTGTTGGCCATGTGCTCACTCAGATGGATGCTCTACTTTGGAATGACACATTGAGGCTTGTACTATTCAGATATAAGGGACAGTCAAGAAGACCCAAATTGGTACTTGGCACTGCACTCCATTACCACAGACATCGCACAGATACTATACAGGTATATGCGCGCTACTTCCACAGCTCAATTACTGAATACCGTACAACTCTCGCAACGGTCCCCCTCGTACCATAACTCTCCGTACCATAGCAGCAGAAAACACAATGAGTGGAAAGCGGTCTGGATCTACAAAGCGAACACAGCCATGAAGAGACCAGCGATACCGGCAGCCGAAGCACCCATCTGGACGTTGCTCGCAGCAGCTGCCGAAGACGCCGCAGAAGCAGCCGCCGAGGTCGCCGAGCTTGCACGTGAAGCAGCCGAAGAAGCAGCTATTATCCCATCATTAGCCTAACCTTCAATAACGTAGCATAACAGCAACTCACCACCAGAAAGGCTAGCAGCAGCAGACGAAACACTAGCAGCAGCACCACTCGTCACGCTCGCAGCATTGCTCGCGGCCGTGCTCGCCCCGCTCCCGACCACTCCGCCAACTGTTTGCGTGGACGGGTAGTAGCTCGCAATGCAGTTCTGCGTGCACTGGCTGTAGCGCTCCGTCGCGGCGGGCGAGCCATCGCCTTGGTCACACTGCGCAACGCACTCGTTCGTCTGGTTCACCTGCGATTCGTTCGGGCGCGCGGCGCCGACGCAGCGGGCCTTGCAGGTGACGTCCTCGACGGGGCAGGCGGCGAGGCAGGTTTGGACGGGAGTCAGCGAGACGGTGGTGCTGGCGTCGGAGAGGACGAGGGTCGAGGAGACGGACAAGGAGGTCGTGAGTGCTGATGGAGTTGCCTCCTGGGGCTGAGGAGCCGCGAGGGCGAGGCCGGCGAAGGCGGACATGAGGATGGTGGTGAACTTCATTGTGACGATGGGTTGATGCGTGGAATGCTTAGATTACGATGCTGTATTAGAAGTTGATGATTGAGAAGAAGATGGACAAGCGAGTGTCAGAAGAGAACTTTCGACGGATTGCGAGACAATGACGATTAGTGGAAGGCGCGGTGGAGAAGAGACGGAGAGAAATCTGGGGAAGGAAGGGGGTATTTGTTTGGTATCACGGCCATGTTCGTGCCGAGGCGCGGTATTGGTTAGATCGACGCCCATCCAATTTTGTTCTCCGAACCATTTCCCCCCAACAACTCCGATAGGTGCGGCGCTGCCACTGCTTTCATATGGTGGAAGTCATGTGTCATGGAGTGAGCAAATGCATTGACACTGGTTGAGGCATCGTGCATCTCGAGTGCCTTTTTAAGCGCGCAGGCCCGGTCGAGACGGGGACTTTCCCCAGATATCTAGAGTTCGTTCACGGGCTAGCAGCGCCAAGCGGCGGCCGGGCTGCATGACACCGCGCGTCGACGCGTCCGCTCCAAAACCACCACCGGCAAATACCGCGATGCCTACGACAAGGCCGTAAAGCAACTTCTTCAAAAGCAGAGGAATGGACGGCAGCGATGATTTCGGAGACTTTGACGATGAAGAGCTAATCGAGGCTGCCACTCAAGCAGACGTTCCTGATAACTCGCCCTCGAGGGAGAAAACTCCTAAGCCGCCGAAGCACAAGATACACGTGCCGGCGAATGCAGTGGCGATACAAGATGTCTACTACACACAAGCGCCGCCTTCAGCCTCGATGCCATGGCAGATTAGAGGACCCATCTGGCAGAAGGCGTCAGCGTCCAGCAAAACTGGAGTTGGACGATCGCCACTCCAAGTTCGGAGAAAATTTTTAAACGACGATATCGTCTCGGATGAAGAAGAGGCGTTCGATCCTCCTAGACTGCCACCTGCTTCCAAGACTCCCACGAAACCTCAGCAGTACCCTGTGCAAGACGATGTAGTCTCGGACGAAGAAGATGCTTTCGACCCTCCCATGCTCCCTCCGAAACCAGCGAGGCAGCAGTCAGTACTCCACCCCAAGGGAATGCAGCCCGTGTACGGTATTTCGCAAGTGTAAGCCATTTTTCGCTTTTTGCTATGATCAAGTGCCTTTCAGACAGTCTCTCTTCAACTCTCCGCCACATCCGAGCATTTCTACAACCAAGAGCACTTTCTCGTAATCTGCATATTGCACTCCGGTTCTCTTTCCATCGCTTTCGTGCTCGGGTGCTTCAGATCCACAGTCCTGACCGAGACGCAGAAATATTGCAGCTCTGGATGCCACGGAAGAGCTTGCAGATCTCCCCTCGGATGTATTTTCTTCTTCAGCTGCTTCCCCTGAGGAAGAGCCAGACGAGGCTACCCCTGTTACGACTCAGGTTCGGCGTCAGACTCTGGTTGCTCCGCAGAATGGGCTACGCCAAACCACGCTCTTCGGCAGAGACACCGCTCAAGGTCTCCCCGCATCGCAGGTTAATAAGCGCCATAATTGGCCTTTAGCCAACAAGGCTGAACCGCCAACCCACCATAAGCTGAACGATGCAGCTACAAGGACATGGGTGTACCCCACCAATCTCGGCACGATTCGTGACTACCAGTTCAACATTGTCGCAAGAGGACTCTATCACAACCTTCTCGTCGCCCTGCCTACTGGGCTTGGAAAGACATTCATTGCTGCGACGATCATGCTCAACTGGTTTCGCTGGACTAAAGACTCCCAAATCGTATTCATGGCTCCAACGAAACCGCTGGTGTCCCAGCAAGTCGGCGCTTGTTTTGGGATTGCTGGTATACCGAGATCAGAAACCACAATGCTCACGGGTGGCATTGCGACCGGCTTGCGAGCGGAAGAGTGGCTTAGCAAACGGGTATTCTTCATGACGCCCCAGACTCTGTTGAATGATCTGAAGACCGGAATCTGCGACCCAAAGAGAATTGTGCTCCTAGTGGTAGATGAAGCTCATAGGGCCACTGGAGCTTACTCCTATGTCGAAGTAGTCAAGTTCATCAGGCGTTTCAACGAGAGTTTTCGGGTCCTTGCGCTCACTGCCACACCCGGATCCGACGTGGAGTCTGTGCAGAAAGTCATCGACGGACTGGATATTTCCCGTGTTGAGATTAGGACGGAACATTCCATTGACATCCGTCAATACGTGCACTCCAGACAAACGGAGACGTTCGTCTTTGACCCTTCGGAAGAGATGACCATGTTGATGGATCTCTACTCGAAAGCCGTTGAGCCACTGTTGGGGCAACTTTCCAGAATGAATGCGACTTGGAGCAGAGATCCACTGTCGCTGACGCCGTACGGGCTGACGATTGCCAGACAACAGTGGATGAATTCCGATGCGGGAAGAAATGCGAACTGGGGGGTCAAAGGCATGGTCATATCAGTATTCTCACTACTGGCGAGTCTCGCCCACTGCATGGAACTACTCAAAAATCACGGTATTAGTCCGTTCTACCATAGTCTCCTCAACTTTAGGAAGACTCTGGACATGAACGAAAAAGGAAAGCCATCAAAATGGAAGAGGCAGATCAGCGAAGATCCGAATTTCGAGAAGATGATGGGAACACTTCGATCATGGACGCATAATCCAGACTTCATCGGCCATCCAAAGCTCGAGTTTCTTCGCAGCGCTCTATTAAATTACCTAATGGATGCCGGCGAAGGCAGGGGTGCTGATAGAGGCCCACCTTCTAGCACTAGGATCATGGTGTTTGCTCATTACAGAGACAGCGCTGAGGACATTGTCAGGATCTTAAAGAAAAACGAACCAATGATCCGCCCGCATGTGTTCGTTGGGCAAGCCGGCACCAAGACCTCCGAAGCCATGAACCAGAAAAAGCAGTTGGAAGTGGTGCAGAAATTCAAGGATGGCATCTACAACACGCTTGTCGCCACATCCATTGGCGAAGAAGGGTTGGATATTGGCGAGGTCGACCTCATCGTTTGTTACGACTCAAAGGCGTCGCCCATCCGTATGTTGCAGCGTATGGGAAGGACTGGCCGAAAGCGAGCTGGAAAGATCATTCTGCTGCAGATGCGCGGGAAGGAGGAGAGCGACGCGATGAAAGCAAAAGACAGCTACGAGAAGATGCAAGCGTTGATCGCCAGTGGGACCCAGTTTGCCTTCCACGAAGATCTCTCGCGCCGCATTCTACCGAAGGAGATTCAGCCTGTGGTTGACAAGCGGATCGTCGACATCCCGCCAGAAAATTCACAGCCGGATCTGCCAGAACCGACAGCAAGAGGAAGGAAAGCGCCGAAGCGGCCGCCAAAGAAATTCCACATGCCCGACGGAGTGCGCACAGGCTTCGTTTCAGCGTCTCGACTTGATGCTAGCGAGGGAGATGAAGAGGACGAGCTTGCGGCTGCGCAACCCAAGAAGAGGCGAAAGCGAGCGCCAGCCGCAAAGGAGCCACCAGAGGAAACCGTTCAAAATCCATTCTTGAGTGACGTGATACTCAACAAGGTGCAAGAGAAGGAACTGGAACGCAAGTACCAGAGCGTCTTCGACGGAGAGGAGATGCAGACAGTAGCCGCTCCTCGTTTGGATGCGCATCCTGCACGGCAGCGTAAGCTCGGTCGGACCAAATACATCTCCCACGGAAGACGAGCGGTCGAAACAGTCGACATGCTGAACCGGATGCACCGCGTAGATGACGCTTACCTCAACACACTTAAGCAAAACCTTCACCTGTCAGACATTGAAAGCGAGCTGCCTGGTGTAGTGATCGATGACGAGGAAGACGAGGAATCAGCGCCATATGCCGACGCCACACCCCTCCGCAAACCGACCCGCCGTCCAAAAGCAACCTCCCACTACCGCGACGTCGATGTCGCAGCCGAAGGTCAAAGCAGCAGTCCGCCGCCGACAGACCCTCGCTACGCCATCCGCTCGCAGGCTATCACGCTCGGCTCGGAAGACACATCCGGCGAGGACGATGAAGAGATGCTCGACCCAGAGTCTGAGCTTGCGGACTTCATCGTCGATGATGCTGAGCCGATCCCGTTGCACACTTCGCAAAGCTTTCCGGACGATGAACCGCCTGAGTCATCGTTACCGGCTGTATCCCTTCAGCCGAGCACGGTACGAGGATTGCACGTATCTCGGGAAGATGAAAAGAGCGATGAGGATGAAGCAGATCTACCCACTCTCAGCACATTGGTTGGCAGCAAGCGGACACAGCCGAAGCCGCCAGAAGTGGCACCGGCGCCGGCTGTGCGGCGAGGCAGGAAGCGGAGGGTGATCGAAGACGATGACGACGAAGACGAATAGTGTAAGGTCTTCATGACCAGTTATGCGATCCTTTATTCAAAGGGATGGCGAGACTGGCGTCGCTGGAGCTTCTGGATTCTTGGGCCGGCGCCGGAAATGTTGTTGTTTATATCATCCAGTGTGTGTACTCACATAGCGACAACCTGTCATTGCCCCTAATACAAAGTACCTTAATCGTGATTGTAGCTTGAGGCGATCGTGGTGCTTCGTGTCTTCCCTCTCCGGATGGGACCTCCCTGTGATTTTGCCATACGATCCCATCTCTTAGCAGTCCACATGGAACGGCACCATGCGCCGCATATCGTTTGTGAACGCATGCCATTTCATCCCCCTTGCTATGAGCTTTAGTTAAGCAGGCGCGGAACCTAGCATCTGCTCTTATTACCAGCTATGCAGAGCGTGGACACCCTCGTACGAATGCAGAGAGCTTGAACCCGTTCTCGTGATGGAGCATGGTTACTCTGGAGGCAACGCGATCCTCCTGAGCTGCTCCACTCATGACCTGTATGATGGTGAAATGGCCTACAGCTTTGTGTCCTTCTCCCTGGACCTGTGCGTTTGCGCAATCTGCCAGACAGGGTTCAAGAGAGGTATCCTTACCTCTAGATACCTGGTCAATGACAGATTTCCCCAATACAATGCTCCCTATCTCGCCTCCTTAAACCTTCTCTATAGCGTTGCGGCAGTCACTTGTGGTAGAAGTAACTCAGATTTCTCAATAATTAAGAGGTTGTATTTCGTAAAACCCAATGCTTCTTTCAGCTGAGTAGCTGCAACCAATCGTTTCATGAAGTTCAAACCGGGTTTACTCGGTGGTGAGCTTCCTCAGCTTTTGCACCGGCCCTGCATTTTAGGCAGCTGCGTCCCGAGTGACACTGTTCGAACACCGGCTGAGGATGCTTTTCGCTTTAAGATCCTCGTTGTGTGTTTTGAACGGAATCTTGTAACACATTGGTGGTAAACGGGGAAGACCCGTTGGAGATGACGACGTTCCTGCTGGCAACCTCACTTCCAAAGACCAAATATCCTAGTTGATGCGTAGCCTTTTCGAATCCTGCAAAGTCCATAAAAGAGCAACATTCTTATCCGTAAGATCGTACAATCATATCCCAGAGACTTGCAGCGCCCGATGAACGCAAGCGCCGTCTAAGACCGAAGGAGATCCCATCAGATGTAATGCAACATTCTGCTCAACATCCTTGGTTGCGCCATACTACTCAGCAACCCACTCCTCCTTCCAAAACTCAACCACAGCCCTCGCCTCCTCCTCCCCAACCATCTCAACCAAGCCCCTCATCGCCTCTTCGGCCCTGGCCACACTCCCCTCATCTCTCCCACAGACATCCATATCCACACTCCCAAGAGCCGCCACATCCGTCAGCCTAATAACCGTCGCCTGCCTCATCGGCGGGCTCGTCGTACAGAACGGCAAAAGCTCCATCGCCGCGTTCGGCACTTTCTGCGGCACTGCAGCCGGGTTGGGCGTGCACAGCGTGCTCACATACGTCCGCAGGAGAGGTTCGAGTGACGACAGCTCCGACAAGGGAAGCAGAGGGATGCTGGGAATATCCGCATGCATTAGGAGGGAGGCGGAGAGCTGGTGGTAGGCGTGGAGGCCGGAGACCGGGCTTGAGGTCGCGCTTGGAGGGTGCATGCTGGACGCGCCGTTACGCGTCTGTTTCGTGGGTGGTGAAGGCGGGGAGAGGAGGAAGACGATGGCGATGTCGGTGGCGCCGGTCAGGGCGGCGAAGTGCTGGATACGAGAAAGAGTGGCTGGGAGGGCCGCGGGGGTGGTGGCGGTGGAGGAGAGCAGCAGGAGACGAAGCGCGCGGGACGCGTTGGTAGGTGACGGAAGGGGTAACGAGATGTCGTGTGTTTTTAGTGAGCTCTCTGAAAGGCGGGAGATTCAGCATGAGCAGGAAGGTGGGAGTTTGGCCTCTTGCCTCGAAGTTTTAGCCCGCTCTGTGAGGTCAAGGCTGGAATGACCTGCGAGAACGAGGCGCGCCGCTGAAGCGACGAGCAGAACATCATGGACGATTGGCTGCTTGTGATTGTGATTACATGCCCAGACAGACTCTTGACGGACAGTACATCTTTGGGGCGGGCTCGAGTCGCTGTGAGTCATCCAGCATGGGGTTTCTTGTAAAATGCAGAGAGAAGGGGAAAAGGAGAAGCGAAGTCTCAGTAGAGTTCGAAACATGCGGTCACAAAAGTAACAAAAGAGCCAAAAAGTAGTCATAGACCACGTAAACTCGCCCAAGCGTACCGAAAGGTATACAGCCCAGGCTTGTTTTAGCCAAGCTAACGCAGCATTCACCAGATTTTAATGTGTCTGAACACCACTGCGCGCTGAGGACAACTTGCAGTTTGACGATTGATAAAGTGAGAACACCACGTCCACCTTCAAG
>QQTW01003046.1_pt1 | contig 12324 bp, 9 predicted proteins | sample 1904831 | NCBI WGS metagenome assembly QQTW01 (sample SAMN09435610, study PRJNA476489) | Subsurface metagenome, whole genome shotgun sequencing project. | reverse complement strand
AGGGTGCAAATGTTTGGGATGTAGATGGCAATCAATACATTGACTACGTGGGTAGTTGGGGTCCGGCGATTTGCGGTCATGCCCACCCGGAGGTAATCAGTGCATTGCACGCGGCTTTGGATAAAGGCACTAGCTTTGGCGCGCCCTGCGTCCTCGAAAACGTCCTTGCTGAGATGGTAATTGATGCCGTTCCTAGCGTGGAAATGGTGCGTTTTGTTAATTCCGGCACCGAAGCTTGTATGGCAGTCTTGCGCTTGATGCGAGCCTTCACGGGACGCGACAAAATTATCAAGTTCGAGGGCTGCTATCACGGTCATGCGGATATGTTTTTAGTTAAAGCTGGATCGGGGGTAGCAACTTTAGGTTTACCAGATTCTCCCGGAGTACCCAAATCGACAACGGCGGATACTTTAACAGCCCCTTACAACGATCTCGAAGCTGTTAAAGTTTTATTTGCCGAGCATTCCAACCAGATTGCTGGAGTAATTTTAGAACCCGTAGTAGGAAATGCTGGTTTTATTGCTCCTGATGCTGGCTTTTTGGAAGGTTTGCGTTTGCTGACGAAAGAAAATGATGCGTTGTTAGTCTTTGATGAAGTAATGACGGGCTTTCGGATCGCTTACGGTGGCGCTCAAGAAAAGTTTGGCGTTACGCCGGACTTAACTACTTTAGGTAAAGTTATCGGCGGTGGCTTACCTGTAGGCGCTTATGGCGGTCGTCGCGATATTATGTCAATGGTTGCCCCTTCTGGCCCTATGTATCAAGCAGGGACGCTTTCTGGCAATCCTTTAGCAATGACGGCGGGGATTAAAACTTTAGAATTACTGCAAAAGCCAGGTACTTATGAGTATCTAGACCGAATTACCAAAAAGTTATCTGATGGTTTATTGCAGATTGCTAAAGAAACCCATCATGAAGCTTGCGTCGGTCAAATTAGCGGGATGTTCGGTTTATTTTTTACCCCAGGTCCCGTTCGCAACTACGAAGATGCGAAAAAGTCCGATCTAAGCAAGTTTAGCCGTTTCCATCGCGGAATGTTAGAGCGGGGCATTTATTTAGCGCCTTCGCAGTTTGAGGCGGGTTTTAGTTCGGTGGCGCATACGGAGGCGGATATCGATCGCACTCTAACTGCCGCACGGGAAGTTATGTCTAGCCTTTAATCTGTTTGAATTTCACCCCCATCCTTTCCCTATAAAGGTTGGGGGTTTTATTTGAGTTTAAAACGGCGCTTAAAAATAGCGAGCGCTTGTTTTTTGCTAACTTAATAGTACAATTGAACTAAATTAAGTCAGTGTTAATCTGGTGGTAATAAAGCCATAATCTGCTCGACAAAATCTTGATGGTCAACTACAGGCTTAGAAATATAGCCGTCCGCACCACTAAGAGAAAGAAAACTATGGCGATCGCCTTCCATAGCGTGGGCAGTTACCAAAATCACTGGCAAGGAAGCAGTTTTTGGATTGGCTTTTAACATTTGGGTAATTTTGATACCATCTACAGATTTACCCTGGTAAACACTGCGAGAAAGAGAAACATCCATCAAAATAATGTCTGCTAGTTTGTCTGAAGCAATTTGCATTACTTCTTCCACATTTTCCGTGTGCTTGACCGCTAAACCTGCCCGTTTCGTCAAAATTTTGGCAAAAACCCGCGCGTTAATCGGATCGTCTTCCACAATCAAAACAGTTTTCATTTTTTATTGGGTGCAAGCTATTAAATATTAGTAGTCAAAGATATTGAAGCTATGACTAAAATTAACGCATCCTAAAAATATAAGTAAGTCCATTTACTTATATTTGCATCTAACCCCTCCGACGGATTACCTTGTAGCTCGTCAAAATAATTCAGTTATTGCAACGCTTATTTTATTTCTAAACAGGAAAAACTCATGGCAAAACAGTTAAACCTTCTCCCGACGGGACAGGTCATCACCACCGCCCTGCATACAGAAATGCAACGGTCTTATCTTGAATACGCCATGAGTGTCATTGTTGGGCGGGCATTGCCCGATGTCCGCGATGGCTTAAAGCCCGTCCACCGCCGGATATTGTACGCTATGCACGAACTAGGATTAACGCCCGATCGCCCTTATCGCAAGTGCGCGCGGGTGGTAGGGGATGTATTGGGTAAATATCACCCGCACGGCGATCAATCGGTTTATGAGGCTTTAGTAAGGCTGGTACAGGAGTTTTCTAGCCGCTATCCTCTCCTAGCCGGTCATGGCAATTTTGGCTCGGTAGACAACGATCCGCCGGCGGCGATGCGATACACCGAAACTCGGCTTTCGCCCATCAGTCATGAAGCAATGCTGGCAGATATTGGCGAGGAAACTGTTGAATTTATTAGTAACTTTGACAATTCTCAGCAAGAACCGACGGTACTACCTGCCCAATTGCCTTTATTGCTATTAAACGGTTGCGCGGGAATTGCCGTCGGGATGGCAACAAATATTCCGCCGCACAATTTGGGAGAAGTAGTAGATGGTTTAATTGCCTTAATCGACCAGCCAGAATTATCTGAAGAAAAGCTATTAGAGTTAATTCCAGGTCCCGATTTTCCCACCGGAGGCGAAATTGTCGGCAATAGTGGCATTAAAGAAGCTTATACAACAGGGCGAGGAAGTATTGTCCTGCGCGGAGTAGCAGCAATTGAAGAAATCGCCGCTACTAGAAGCAGCAAGCGGCGGACGGCGATTGTAATTACAGAGTTGCCTTACCAAGTCAATAAAGCCGCTTGGATTGAAAAAATGGCGGAACTTGTCAATCAAGGGAAGTTAGAGGGAATATCGGATATTCGCGATGAAAGCGATCGCGAAGGTATGAGAGTAGTAATTGAATTGCGGCGAGATGCTAACTCCCACGCCGTACTGCAAAGCCTTTATCAGCAAACTGCCTTGCAAATAAATTTTGGGGCGATTATGCTGGCGATCGCCGACGGACAACCGCGACAGTTGAGTTTAAAGCAATTATTGCAGGAGTTTTTAATCTTCCGCGAACAAACTTTACTCCGTCGCTACTCTTACCAACTAGAGGAGGCGCAAGAGCGGATTCATATTGTCGAAGGGTTAAACAAAGCTCTAGCAAAGCTAGATGAAGTTATTACTATTTTGCGCCAAGCGGCGGATGGTAGCACGGCAAAAATGGCGCTGCAAAATAGAATTGAATTAAGTGAAATTCAAGCCGATGCCGTCTTAGCTATGCCTTTACGCCGATTGACGGGCTTGGAAAAACAGAACTTACAAACGGAAGAAGCGCGCTTAAGAGGAGAAATTGAAAGCCTGCAAAAATTATTAAGCGATCGCCACGAGTTGTTAAAGGCGTTAAAAAAAGATTTACGCACTCTCAAGCGCAAGTATGCAGATGCGCGGCGGACTCGGTTTATAGACGAACAGGCATTGCGCCAGGAAAGAGAAAAAAACCAACGCCGAGTAGCGGAGAGCGCCCAAAAGGAAGAACAGGGCGAGGAGGCAGTAATAGAATTTACTTTACGCGGCTACGTGCGGAGGTTAGTAAACGGTCAAAAAGCCGGGAAAAAGGCTAATAGTACGGCAGATAATGATTGTGTAGTCCAGCAAGTTAAGGCTAATACCAATCAAGACTTAGTAGTGCTAACCAGTGGCGGGAAGGTTTACCCCATCAAGGCGGGAGATGTGCCTTTGTTGTCGGGACGCAGTTTATCTGGGCGGGGTGCGCCGTTGATTAGTTTGCTACCTAATGCGGCAGAAAGCGTAGTTTCTCAATTTATGATGCCGGATAAGGCGGTGCAGATGGTGTTATTAACAAAGTTGGGAAGAATTAAACGATTAGCTTTAGAAGAATTAACTGGTTTGAGCAGTCGCGGTTTGACGGTGATTAAGTTCAAAGATGACGATAGCTTATTAGCTTGTCAAATTACCGGGACTGGGGAAGATGCGGTTTTGGCGACGGCGGGCGGACGGTTGCTGAGATTTAGAGTTGATGACGAGCAGTTGCCAATTCTAGGGCGGACCGCCGTTGGCTTGCAAGCTTTGCGATTGAGGAAAAATGAGAAATTAGTTGGTTGCGCCACAAGTTCGGATGTGGAGGAGAATTTGTTGCTATTTTCTCAGCTAGGGTATGCTAAACAAATGCCAATGCGATCGCTGCGACGCGGCAATCGCGGCGATATTGGTACTCAAGTATTGTCTTTTACAAGTAAGTTTGATGGGGTAGTTAGTATAGTTTTAGCTCCGGCGGAGGCAATGTTGGCGGTGACGACCAATCAACGTTTGTTACAGTTGCCTGCAAGTGCGATTAGCGTTGCGGGTAAGGAGGGTACGGGCAGCCGTCTTGCCGAACTTAAGAGCGATGAGAAAATTGTAAATGTTAATGTTTTACCTTTGCCCTTAAATTAGTCGGTTTGATGATTTTTGGTTTTTGTTAAATTGCGGTAAAGTCAGGCAATGGCATTTAATTAGATTAATTTTACTTAGCTATTAAACAAAAATCGTGGCACAGGTTGTTTTAGAAAACATTTATAAAAGCTTTCCTACTGCTTCTAAGCTAGAACCCGCTATTGTTCCCGTAGCCGCCCAACCATCAATTACGGCGGTAGATGACTTGTCAGATTTGCCGGGCGATCGCTCTGGGGTTCAAATCTTACGGCGGATTAATCTCACGGTGGCAGATGGGGAATTTATGGTACTGGTAGGCCCTTCAGGCTGCGGCAAAAGTACGCTTTTGCGGCTAATTGCCGGGCTTGAAGAAATGACTGGCGGCAATATTTGGGTGGGTAGTGCTTTAGTTAACGATCTGCCGCCCAAGGCGCGGGATATCGCGATGGTGTTTCAAAACTATGCTCTTTATCCTCACATGACGGTTTATGACAATATTGCTTTTGGACTGAGACGAGCGGGGGGAGGACAAGGGGGAGAATTTGCTGGTTGGGCGGAGAATTTGTTGGTGGGAATGACGCGGAGATTGCCTAAGCCTTTGCGTTATATTACCGAGCGCGAACGAGTTGTAGATAAGCGAGTAAAAAATGTTGCGGCTTTACTGCAAATAGAACAATTACTCCATCGATTGCCCAAACAACTTTCTGGCGGACAAAAACAGCGCGTGGCTTTGGGAAGAGCGATTTCCCGCAATCCGCAAGTTTTTTTGATGGATGAACCGCTTTCTAACTTAGATGCCAAACTCCGCGCCGAGACTCGCGCCCAAATAGTTAAGTTGCAACGCCAATTAGGAACGACAACTATTTACGTTACTCACGATCAAACCGAAGCAATGACTATGGGAACTCGCATTGCGGTGATGAATTTAGGGCAATTGCAACAAGTCGCGCGTCCTTTGGAACTCTACAATCGCCCAGCGACAAAGTTTGTGGCTGAGTTTATTGGTTCGCCACCGATGAATTTTTTAGAAGTGGAGTTTCTTGCGCCTTTATTAATTTCTCATCCTTTATTTCGCTTCACTCTCCCCGAAGTTTGGGAAAAAGCTTTAAGTAAATACGATCGCCAACCGCTAATTATTGGGATGCGACCAGAGCATTTTAGTCTGGGTGATGCGGCATCAACCAACCTTCCCGTGCAAGTAGACCTTGTAGAAGCCCTAGGTAACGAAACTTACCTTTCTGTTAGTCCTACTAATTCCCAAAGTGCTGCTTCTATTCAAGTAAGAATTCCCCCCGATCGCCAAGTATCTTTACTTGAGCAGTTGTGGCTATCTTTTACCCCAGATAAGCTGCATTTCTTCGATCCAGATACAGGTAAAGCTATTTGGTATGACTAAATTAAGTCTTTCTTACTTAAGACATAGACAATTTGTAAATAGGAGTGTTACATTAGTTTACATAGAAGGAAATATAAATTAACAAATTAACAGGAACGCAAACTATGCAAGATACAACCAAAGTCGTTACAACTCCAATTATGGAAGACCGCAACGCTTGGCGCTACGGCTTTACTCCCCAAGCAGAAATTTGGAATGGTCGTTTGGCAATGATTGGGTTTTTAGCTGCCGCCGCCATTGAATTGTTTTCTGGACAAGGTTTTCTCCACTTCTGGGGCATCATGTAATATCCAGCAATAAAGTATCAAAGACAAGGAATTCGACCTAAGAGATAACAAGAATCTCCTAGGTCATTTTTTTTACTAGATTTCTGACAAAAGTTGGATATGTGTATCTATTTATAAAAAATTTTTTTAGCCCGCTTAGGGTTGAAACCCCGTTTTTTGATAGCTAATGCCTAACCCGCCTAGGGTTGAAATTCCAATCTATGAGCTAATGCCTAGCTCTTTTAATGCCACCCAATCCATTTATCAGCATATTTGTGGGGTTGAAACCCCAATCTATGAGCTAATGCTTAACCCGCCTAGGGTTGAAACCCCAATCTGTGAGCTAATGCCTAACCCGCCTAGGGTTGAAATTCCAATCTGTGAGCTAATGCCTAACCCGCCTAGGGTTGAAACCCCAGGCTAATAGCTAAAGTCGGCTCAAGCCGACTGAAGAAAAAGAGATTAGACTGTTGCAAGAAGTTTAATTTCTTTCCCCCTGTCTCCTTGTCTCCTTATTTCCCTTTCTCCTACCTGTATAATTACACTCCTAAAAACAGAGGTCTAACAAAAAACGCCAACAGCAAGAGCCATCAGCGTTTTAGTAAATTAAAAATTAAGCTAATTTAGCGGATATACTCTTTCAAAACGCTATTACGATTTGGATGTCGTAACTTGCGTAAAGCCTTTGCTTCAATTTGTCGGATGCGTTCGCGCGTAACGTTAAATATTTGTCCGATTTCTTCTAATGTCTTCATCCGCCCGTCATCTAAGCCATAACGCAGGCGCAATACATCGCGTTCGCGAGGACTTAGACCATCTAAAACTTTCTCTAAGTCTTCCCGTAAAAGATTTTTAGAAACTTGATCTTCTGGAGTTTCCCCATCTGACTCAATAAAATCGCCCAGGCGAGAATCTTCTTCTTTACCGATGGGCGTTTCTAAGGAAATTGGTAATTGGGCAGATTTAGCAATAAATCGCAGCTTCTCAATCGTCATTTCCATGCGGGTAGCAATTTCTTCTTCTGTTGGTTTGCGCCCCATTTCTTGAGAAAGCAGCTTAGTAGTCTTTTTGATGCGGGAAATAGTTTCGTAGAGGTGGACGGGTAAACGAATAGTTCTTGATTGGTCGGCGATCGCGCGGGTAATTGCTTGACGAATCCACCATGTTGCATAAGTCGAAAACTTATAACCTTTTTCGTGGTCGAACTTTTCTGCCGCCCGAATTAGTCCTAAACTTCCTTCTTGAATCAAGTCTTGAAACGATAAACCTCGATTCATATACTTTTTAGCAATAGAAACGACTAATCGTAAGTTCGACTGCACCATTTTATCTTTAGCGCGTCTTCCTACGTGCAGCCGATAGCGAAAAGAATTGATGGGCATCTTAACCGCTTCCGCCCACTCGCTGTCATGAGGATCGCGATCTAGGCGATCGCATAATTGCTCCCTCACTCGCTCCATTTCCAACAATTCGGCAATTTTCCGAGCTAGTTCAATTTCCTCATCCGCTCTTAACAGCCGAATTCTACCTATTTCTTGCAAATACAGGCGAATTGAATCTTCTGTATAGTGCTTTTTTTTAGTTTGCGCCCGACGACGAGACTTGACAATTTTTGCAGATTTTGCATCTTCTTCCGGTTGAACTTCTATCAATTCATCTTGTTCGTCTAGGTCTAAAGGGATAAATTCCTCTTCAATCAAAACTTCTAAACTGCTTTCAGGCTGAGTAATTGTTTTGATTTCAGGCTGATGAGTGGTTTCGAGTACGTTGTTAGCCTGGTTCATGCCGCGTTCCTCATGCTCCTTGATTCAACTATCAATCTATCGTCATTTATTTCGTACTCTTATTAAGCGTGCTAGTAGCTTATTTAATAAGAGATTTAATTGCTTGTACCGTCCTCGGCAAAATCAAAAACACCGGGTATATATATTAAAAAATACTACGCGATCTCACTTTGTCTCTGCCTAAAACAATACTTATCCTTTTATAAAATCTCATGCTTAATAGTGGCTTTACAAGCTGCTATTAATGCTTGGAGTTGCTAAGACCCCTCCGATTGTAGCCTGTTTCACAGAAATTGCCTGCCTTTAATGTTTCGATTGTAGAATCTACAAAAATCGTAGGTTAAACGGTTTTTTTGAAAGCAAGGTAATACTTAGAGGCAATTAAGTTAAATGGCTCTAAATGTTTTAGCTGCTTCCGTACTTGTTTAATATTTTAAACTTGCTTCGCTTAATTGCCATCAATTCCCGGTTTTTGAGTGGAATAGTTAGCATTAATTGGTAGCTCAGGCATAAAGTCTGCAATCATCAATTTTGACGTTATCTACCTTAATTCACTTTAGGATAATTTGCCACTATGGAAAAAGTGCTAGGAACTTTTAGGTAAATTACCTCAAATTCAAAGTCAGAGGTTTTACACTAGCTCCTAAACGCAAACTCCGAATTAACCTAAATTTAAACTTGCTTGTCTTTGTCTAAGTTAACTGACCCTTGCATAAATTTCAACCTCAAAGAACTTGACAAATCACCCACGTTCTCTCGCTATTGCCGTGAATAAATATCTAGCACTACAGTTAGGATAGCGAGAATTTACAAGTTTGGACACAAAAATCAAAAAATAAAGGGTTTATTAGCTAAATGACGGGAATGCCAAAATTTGTCGATGGTAACAAACTTATAACCACGCTGCAAAAGTTTGGGAATGAGGATTTGGGTAGTGTCTGCTACATCAGCGCCACCACAAGCGCCATCATGCAAAACAATAGTTGAGCCGTTTTGCACTTGTTCTAACACTCGCTGAATGACGAGATTAACTCCCGGTCTTACCCAGTCTTCAGGAACTACGCTCCACATTACCGAACGATATTGCCACAGGTTTAATAATTCCAAAGTTTGAGGAGTAAATAATCCGTTAGGAGGGCGGACATCGCGAATTAAGTCGCCATTTATCCCGCAAGCATTAGAAATTGCGCTTTGGGTTGATTTTAAGCTCTGTTGCAGTTCGATAGTAGAAAGCATGGGAAAAGAACGATGTTCGTAGCCATGCAAGCCAATCTGGTGTCCGAAATCGGATACCGACTTGGCAACGGCGGGCGAACGATTAACGCAAGCACCTAACCAAAAAAAACTCGCAGGTATAGCGTAGTAGTCTAAAACTTTCAGCAGTTGAGGAGTATAAACTGGATGAGGGCCATCATCAAAAGTTAAAGCAATTTCTTTCGTGTCAGGATTGCCTGACCAAAGACAATTAGGAAAAGTAGGTTGTAAAATGCGGTAGATAAGGGGAAGAAATGGAGCAAGTTGCATTTTTAGATTTTTTACAGGCAAAAATTTGCAGCCAGTCCTAACTTTAGCAACTATTAAATGAGTAATGCGATCGCAACTAAAAGCAAATTAATCTTTTTTTGCAGTTGGCTAAGTACAATTTTCCTTGCCAGTTGCTCTACAGTAACTACTACGCAATACGAAGCAACAGCACGGACTACTTACACTTGGCAAGTTGAGTATTTTGTCAACCAAAGCAACGATAACTTAACGCGCTATGAAACGTTTGCTACTTCTTCACTACTCAACCGCAATGGCATCAAGCCAGCAAATGCCGTCACAGGCCCCGATGACAAAGGCTTGTGGTGGGCGGCTTTACCGCCAAGACCAACCGTAGACGAAATCGAGCAACGGCAAAAATTTCAAAAACCTGGTAGTCCGCAACTGATTAAGTCTGTAGATTATCGGCTAACTTATACCGTAGGAAACCAGCAGCAAACTTTGCCTGCAAATTATCAAGTTTACCGCCAAGTTGTCAAAGCTTATCCCCAAAAAGTACCTTTACAATTAACTTTAGGTGTAAATAATGACACCGTTGAAAAAGCGCAATTGAGCCAATAATCTAAAATTTTGAGTTAGGTAAATCGATGTTTCAGCCCCTTGGATTTGAGCTAAATTCCGTAATTACTTCGTTGGGTAGAATGGTGTATTACACCAATAGCGGAGTACCTTGGAATTCTAACAATAGGGAAGACTTAGAAACCTTAGTATTTTTACACGGCTTTGGCGGTGGTTCTTCGGCTTACGAGTGGTCGAAAGTTTATCCAGCTTTTGCCAGCGAGTATAAAATTATCGCACCAGATTTGATTGGATGGGGAAGTTCCGAACATCCCGATCGCAATTATCAAATCGATGACTATATAACAACTATCGGCGAATTTTTAGCCCAGATTTCGAGCATTCCTGTAACAGTAGTTGCTTCATCGCTGACCGCAGCATTTATAATTAGACTTGCGATCGCGCGCCCCGAATTATTTAAGTCGCTAATTCTCACAACCCCGGCGGGACTTGCGGATTTTGAAACTGATTATTCCAAGAGTTTTTTTGCTCAATTAATTAGTACGCCAATTCTCGATCGCATTCTTTATAGTACAGGGGTTGCTAGCAGTAACGGCATTCGTAGCTTTTTAGAACAACGGCAATTTGCCCGCCCTAGTCGAGTTTACGAGGAAATTGTCGAAGCTTATTTAGAATCAGCCAAACAACCCAATGCAGAATACGCCGCACTGTCTTTTGTGCGCGGCGACTTGTGTTTCGATCTATCTACTTACATCTCTCAGCTAACTACTCCAACAGCAATTATTTGGGGACAAAAATCTCAATTTACAGGGCCTCAAATAGGTCAGCGCTTTGCGGAGATGAACCCCCAAGCAATTAAATTGTTTCAGCAATTAGACGATGTAGGACTGACACCCCAACTAGAATTACCTGCCGTCACTATTGGCTTAATTCGCCGATTTTTACCTTTGTTAGCATAAATTGCTAAATTTAGAGAGTATTTCCCCTTTACAGCCATCTCTCCTTGTCCCCTCCTCTTTCATCCCTTGACTCAAGCAACGCCCTACTTGCTATCAACGATGCGGACATCAATAACTGTGGCATTGAAGTTGTAATTAAAACCTTCAAGTTCAATAGGATTGCCAATTTTAAGTTTGCTATTGCCTACTACTGGCCCATCTGGTCTAATGGTTGCTTTGCCTTGTAAGGTTAAAAGCATATCGGTACTAAATTGATTCGGTCGGGGGTCGGTGTATTCTTTCAAAGAACCATCAGGTTGAGCTACTAACATAGTTCTAGGTAACTGTTCAACCGATTTAACGTCAAGGCTGCCGTGAGGTTGGTTGCGGATTACAATGTTAGTTTTGCCACCTTTAGTAAGTTGTCCCTTGGTAAACAATTGTTCTGGTTCTTTAACGTTCAACCCCCGCACCACTAAATCTATTTCAACAGGTTTAGTCGCTTCGTTAACTTGAGCCACCGAGCCAGAAGTGCCAGGATATAAAAAGATGCCGATTAAAACTAGGACAATTACTAAAACAGCGCCCAAATCGAGCAAGTTTATTTTGCCGAATAAACGACCTTGAGAATCCAAAATAGCCATATAAATTTCTTAGATAACAGCAACAACTATTTAAACTGGTGTCAGCTTATCATAGCTAGGACAAAGGGAAAAACGGCGTTGCTGAACTCAAGAATGAAAGAGGAGGGGACAAGGGGACAAGGTGATAACAAGAAGCTTGGGTTACTGCAAAGGAATCATATCTAAATTCAGCAATGCCGGAAAAACTTGGTTGCAGGTTGAGTTCTTGCTAAAAGATGGTCATTAATTGCAACAATTGCCAGTTTAAACCGTCTAATTGTAGATATGTCCTCATTTAATAATTACTGTTGTATGATGAAGCTTTTTTCTTTATCCCGTCGTTCGCGGCGTTGGTTTTACCCAGTATTATCAGTATTTGTGGCGCTTGGTATTTCGGTAAGTTCAGTTTTGCCATCTCAAGCAATTTCTGTATTTGATTTGCTCCGTCAAGGCGTGCAGATAATTCAGCTATCAAATATTTCCGATCGCCAAGAAGTGGAACTGGGTAAGCAAATTGACCAGCAGCTAAAGCGCGAGATTCGCCTCTATCGCGATCGCGACATTAATGCTTATGTAGAGCAAATTGGCAGAAAACTTGCTTCTACAAGCGATCGCCCAAATCTACCTTTTACTTTCCAAGTTGTTGATGATAAAGGCGTTAATGCCTTTGCAACGGCGGGAGGTTTTGTTTATGTCAATACAGGTTTGCTAAAAACCGCCGACAACGAAGCGGAACTTGCTAGTGTCATGGCGCACGAAATCGGGCATATTACAGGTAAGCATTTAGTAGAACAAATGCGAGAAAGCGCTTTAGCTCAAGGTGTTTCCCAAGCGGCGGGTTTAGATCGCAATGCGGCGGTACAAATTGGGGTAGATTTGGCGTTGCGTCGTCCTAATAGTCGTAA
>QQTW01003045.1_pt1 | contig 12328 bp, 12 predicted proteins | sample 1904831 | NCBI WGS metagenome assembly QQTW01 (sample SAMN09435610, study PRJNA476489) | Subsurface metagenome, whole genome shotgun sequencing project. | reverse complement strand
AGTCGGTTTTTCCTCCTCTCGAGCTTTTCCAGAGAATGGTGCACACGCCAACATCATGTTTGTTTGAAGCGCCAAACGCGCGCTTGATGATTCGCTGTACATCAATCGAAGACAACGTTCTGATAGCCATCTTGTTCTCCATATCCATAAACCGGGATCAAGTCACTAAAATGCCTTCTTACGCGCTGAGTACGACGAAACGTAAGTTCCACAGCATACTTGATTCAATAGCAAACGGATCCACTACTTCACTCAACGCAAATAATAATCAACACAATGTCTCAACCACAACACTTGCTCCCTCCTTGGAACCTTATGCGAAGAGAATCAAGACCGCAAGACCTCTATCCACCCCCCGTACCGCCGAGTTCTCTTTTAAATACTCGATCAACGTCGAATCGCACAACCACCCCCCGAACCTCGAGCCTTTCAACGATGACCGAAGAGAAGAAACCGCCCAATTTTGCACCTTGGGATCGCAATCAGTTCCTCAACCGCCTGGAGACTTTTCGCCATGTTGATAAATGGATGAGCAAGCCAGATGAGATCAATGAGGTGCAATGCGCGAGAAGGGGTTGGACATGCGTGGGCAAAGAGACTGTTGGCTGCGTCGGAGGATGTGGGAATGAGGTTGTCATTGCACTGGAGCCGACTCGAGAGGAGGAAAAACCGACTGAAGGTCCCGAACCTTTTGAAGAAGCAGAGGACGACGATTACAATTGGCGAGATGAGGCGCAGAAAGAGTTGGTGAAGAGGTACACAGAGATGATAGTAACGGAACACGATGAAGGATGTCTTTGGCGGAGGAAAGGATGTGATGGTATGCGACCTCCTCCCGGCCAATTGCCTGACCGCCAGGCACTGTGAGCTGACTTGACATTCTTCCAGCTTCTATCCACCGCCTCCCCCTCGTCCAACAAGCAACAACCCTCCAATCCCTCCGCCACCGCTACGAATCTCTCACCGCAATCTCCTCCTCCCTGCCCTCCAACATCTCCACTCCTCCCACCCTCAACATCTCAAAACTCATCCCCCACCTCTTTCACATCTTGCACCCAACCCAACGCGCAACACCCTCCACAAACGACCACCCTTCTTCCTCTCCACCTACCAGCAGCCCTCCACCCGAATCTTCTTCATCTACAATCCACTCCCCGCCAACCATCAACCCTCGCGCCCTTACCCTCGCCCTCCTAGGCTGGCAAGCCGATACCACAGCCCCAATCCCCGGCATCGCAACCTGTGAAACCTGTTTCCGCCGTCTAGGACTCTGGCTCTACAATACCAATTCCTCATCCTCGACATCATCCCCCACATCATCTCCAACCACCCCAACAAAATCATCATCCCCCCCACCATCACAACAGCCCTCCAAAACCCCAATCCTCACACACCTCACCCCCCTCTCCGAACACAGACACTACTGCCCCTGGATAAACCCCCGCTCCCAATCGCGCTCCCCCACCCCCACAGACACCGACCTCCCCGGCTGGATGATCCTACAGAACATGATCATGCATCTCCGGCCCCCAGCATCGCCTTTTCATCCCAATACATCAATCATAACTGCAAATAATGACAATGGTGTAGTAGGAGAAGCCCAGCCGGGGGTGGAAGGAGAAGCAGAAGGGGAACCAAAATCCAAAGAAGAAAGGGACAAAGAGCGTTGGGCGCGGTTGAAACGGTTAAAGCAGGTTTTTCGCGTGAGGAGGAAGGTGCCGAAGGAGGGGGTCCCAGGGAAGGAGGGGGATAAGAAATGAATTGAGGGGCGTTCTTTTTGTAAAAGGCGCTGTGGGTTTTTTTCCATATCTGGGAGGTATGATAATGATAAATGAATGAATGGGTGGTCATTATAATTGGGTGGCTAACGGAATGGATATCGCACCTAGCTTAAAATAGCAGATTGGATATCCATGCTCAATCACAGAAGCCTCTACACCTCACTTGCCCTTCCCAACCATCCCACCTCCCTATCTAATATATCCACCCCCTTTTCCGCCTGATTCCAATGAACCCGCAGAAAATTGCCCCTATTGGGCTTACAGCCAGTACGGCGCCACGCCCTCCATAGTAGAATAATCTCGTGTAGATTCAGACAGATAGCTAGAGCGCGGCTAATAATAATTGTCCCGCGACTTCCCAAGAAAGTGAATCCGGTTTGAATGGATTATACTTTGGAAATTATGGAGCTTGCAGACTCATCGAGAAAAAGCAGGCGATTTTGATGGGTGTGATCTAGGCGTAATCAAGTACCGAATCACCAACTACATAAACATTCGAGGCGATGTGAATACATCAAATTTAGAATTGATGTGAACATAGTGATAAGGAAAGCATACGCAGAATTTGCCATTATACATACTAGCGTCTTCAACAATTAGATAGTTTCTGCTGCCAGGTATCACCACAATCCATTCAGTGGCATCCGATCTCTACACTCAAAACGTTTATATATACCCAGATATCTCACCACAAAAGAGTACCATGTACATGAAAAGCCATCATTCATCGTAAAGAACCGCCAATGCCACACATTGCCTCCCAGAAGCCTGCAACAAGTCGCCAGGCTTAGCACAAGACCCCCCAAATGCTATGCGCCCCTTCCTCTTTTATGATTAACGCCTTCGCTCGAAAATGGGGTCGCTCGCTCAATTGCGCGGAATGGAAATCCCTCGCCGCCCATGAATGAATGCAAATGATTGCTTCAAAATCGACGCCCGCTATGAGAGAAAAAAGACGAATGGTATCATATGACTATATCGAGGGTGTATCGACATCAATCGACGCGCAGCGTCACAAATCAGAGGGGTGGGTATATATCTTCAGTGCAAAAATTTCCGTCAGACCGCTTCCACTCGTTCGGTTTCAGCTCTCGGTTCTCGTTCGTCAGGTCCTCCCTCTGGTGGTAGACTCGCGGCGCCCGGGAGAGAGGCCGCGTCAATGTTGCCGGACTTGCCAGGGTCCTCAGGAGCGGATTCGGCATGAACAGCATCATCATTCAAGTTATTGAGTCGGTCCTGCTCTTTTGAGATTGGGTCATCGTCCGATTGCCGTGGAGCAGAGGACATTTCAGTAGTTGTAACCGGCGCCGACCTCGAAGGGATTGTAGAAGCGTCGAAGATATCCTTGGGCAAGCTTGTGAACCATCCTCCCTTCTCCCATTGTCCAGGAGCATAAAGGCAGCTTTCTCGCGTCTCTTCCTCCACAATGCCGTTAAGCAGAACACTCAGCCGCGGAAAATCGATTGGCTTCAGGATCCAGCCGTCAAAGCCAGCGTCGATGTATTTCTGCCGGTCCTTTTCGACGAGTGAGGCAGAGACGGCGAATATCGGTATCCGCCGGTTAAGTGCCGCGCGCGCTGAGATCTGACCTTTGGGATGACTCTTTTCGAACGATCGGATCATTTTGGTCGAGGTGAGTCCGTCCACAATGGGCATCTGCAGGGCCGTTAGCATTCATCTTGTCGCAACGAGCCACATCACCAACCTGCATGTCCATCAAGACCACATCGAACGCAGCTGGGTCATCCCCATATGCGCTCGAGCAGTCTTCGCCATTCACGGTTAAGTGTGTATAATGCCCAAGTTTATCGAGCCTTTTCTTCACTATTCTGCTGTTTATAGGATCGTCCTCCGCAACCAGTATTTGGAGACGTTCGGAACTGAGTGGCTGCGGTGGTTTGTCCGGGACATCGAAGAGAACGCGTGAAGGTGTACGAGGACCGCTTATAGCAGGAGAACCAAAGTTTGATTTTCCTGGCATACGAATGGGCCTGACAGGTGTCTTCATATCGCAGACAGTAGCTTGACCAGACCCTGCCTCAATCTGGTGAGGCTCCTCCACCATTAAGCCACCAGCTGATTGTGGCCGTGATCGCGTACCTGATTGTCTTGATGGAGTAGACCTCCGCATCGCACCATCAACGGTCGCGGACTTGGGTTTCACAGCCGGTTCCTGAATTGCCTCGATGAGCCTGTCGACATCACTCTTCGCACTCGAGGCACTCTGAACGCTAGTCATGCTGAGTTTGCTTTTGATGCTATTTACGCTTTCAGTGCTCGTTCTCCTTGCTATGGCATCCCTGGGAGATAAAGCTGCGGCTTTCTGCGCGCTCTTGTTGACGAGCAGGATTTCCCCTTTTTCGAATGGTGGTGTAGTGGGCTGAGTACTTCCAACGTTTTCCTCCGAGTCCTCGTTATCTTTAACAAGCCTTTCAGGGTCTTTTTTAGCCGGCAGCCCAAAATTCATCTGCAAAACAAATCTAGACCCTTTGCCTTCTTCGGATTTCAGTCTTAGCTGACCATTCATATTACGAATGATACGAGCAACGAGCGCAAGCCCCAGACCGAGAGTCCTGTGTTCTTCTGAAGATCTTATTGTTCGGTTGTCGGGTCCGAGCTTCTCTTGTAAGCTCTCGTCGCTCTCGGTTTGGACCTGTTCCAGCTCTCTGAAGAGAGTATCGAGTTTCGATGGAGACATGCCGCAGCCAGTATCTTGAACCACAACGTCAATGTCAACACGATCCTCGGAGTAAGCTCCTAAGCAGGTCTCAATGATGACTGAGCCAGAAGAGGTATGCTGGATCGCGTTGGCGATGACGTTAGATACTGCTTGCCGAACGCGTCGTTGGTCGCCTACGACCTTTTGTGGTAAATCCGCATTTTCAATGAGTTCATACTTGATCTGCTTCCGCTTCGCATCTCCAAGATAAGCATCGGTCGCTTCTTTCACCGCGGCCGGGAAGTCGAAATCGTCGTCTTTGATCAAATTTTGCCCTTCCTCGGTTTTGGTTAGATCTAGAAGATCGTTTATCACGTATATAAGTGACTTCGATGCAGAGTGCGATTTCGCTAGATTCTCTCGAGTATCCTGGTCGATAGCGCCCTCGAGAGCAATTTCCAGGTAATTGATGATGGCATTTAAGGGCGTTCGAACTTCATGTGCCGAGTTTGCAAGCAATAACCGGGTCAATTGCGTATTCTGTACCGCTTGCTCCTTTTGTCTCCAGACCTCGATGAATTTTCCATAGACAAGACACAAGACAGCAGCAGTCTCAATCTGTTCCTCGGTCCATTCTTTGCACTTACCGACCACCGTTTCACTCCAAGTCTTGAAGCTCTTCCGTGGTTCGAGATAGCCCTCGGTGCCTTCTTGGATGAATTTCTCGTAGGGATTACCAGCCCACTTGACTTCTCTCATCTGTCCTTTCCGGAAGAAGACGATGAAATCACTACCACTGATGGAGAGAGGAACAAGCAGAAGCCCAGCCAAGACCGTGAATCCAGGGGGATAGCGCAGATCTGGGAAATCGAGCCGGACATCGACAGAATTCATAACGGTCGTAAAGTTTCGCAGCCTCAGGTATTCCAGAAGCGCCAAGGCTTCCTGCGTCTGATCCAACTTTCCAAGCACCTTCGTCTCTTCTCGGATCGATAGAAGCCCGCAATCGGCGTCAAAGAGCTGAAGTAAGTCGTCTGATGAGGCAATGATATAACCTGTCGGGTTTTTCTCCGTTGGTACTGTATTTATGAGCTTCCGGGCTTGTAATCGGGAGGCGTATGATAGTCGTTCGATGTTTCGTGAAGCGGAGTCTCCTACGAGACGACACATTTTCCGGATGGGGAACGAGACACGCATTCCCTTCGAACCATAAGAGTGACACGCAATTAGCCCCCATATCTCATTGAACGCATTAATGGATATGGACATAGATGCACGGACGGCCATGTTGGCTAAATACTTGGTATGAATTGGGGACATTGCCCGAAGATATGCGAATGTCAGATCCAGTGGCGTCTCGAGGTCGGCGGTCGTTCGACATACAAGACGAGCAGTCTCTTGATCACGGTCGTAGAGTAAGCGGACCTTATTAATTTTATACATATCGCGCGCTTGCTTTGGAATGTCCGAAGCCGGGAAATTGAGGCCCTTGTAGAGATCCTTTGTGGCCCGAGGATCAACAAGCTCGGTCACGACTCGCCCGTTCCAGGCCTGGTCGAACTGATAGATCATCACACGATGGAACCCGGTCAATTCCTTGACTACTCCCACCAGTATCTTGAGGAAGATGTCTAGGGTAGGGGCATTCGCTAGCTGCTCCTGCACCTGAGACATGATATTGAATACTTCCATTGCAGCCGCCTCACCTTTTCTTTTCCTGGCAGTGCGTAACACGCGGAGTGGTTTGCTCATATTCACTGTGCTTTCAGCCAATTCCTGCTCGGTAGGAACACTGTTCAGTGTGTCCTCAGGAAGATCGGGTGTGCCTTCCCCTTGAGGTATGAGGGGATTGATAAGATCATCCTCAAGCTCAAACTCGCAGATGACCAGATCTTGGTTGGCCTCGTTGACGTGCATTGCACACCAGAGCTTGGTTGATCTTCTGGAATGGGGAGGCCGTATTGCCATTGTAAATACATCGGGTCCGTTCGTGGCCGGATCTGAATCCTCGTCGCGAATAAAGTCAATATGATCTAGCAGGTTATCTGCTTGATCTTCCGTGAGGATATCACAAAAGCTATCGAGCTCGAACAACTGCTTTGGGCTGTAGCCAATGATCTTCTTGGAGTTCTCACTCACTACCCGGACCTTGAAACGGCCTTCTTCTTCTTCTCCCAAAGCGATCAGCAAGCCGAAACTCTGAATTGCGCCGGGTATATGGATTGGCTCATCTTCACATCTTTGGAGTGTATCTCCGTCCCGGCCAACAATGACAGCATGTCCCTCATCGGTAATGACGTGCTTGAAGCGTGCGGTCATGATTCCTCCAGTCTCGTCTTGGGTGGTCTTGCTATCTGCAACGCTTTGAGGTGTTGAAGCGCTCACGACGCTTTCCGACCTGACAGAACGGTTGTCCACGAAAGTCGACATTTGCCTCGCACCTCCCATTCGTTCCCGATTGCCCCGTTGTGATATAGATGCCCTTCTTCCCACGGACCCAGGCCACCCCGCATTGTCCCCAGAATTCGAAGGGCTATTGAGTGTGGAGATGGCGGCAGGCGTTTGAGGCAGACTATCATCGGTGTATGGCGGGCCGCCCGGTGGGTGCGGTCGCGAAGTGGGGTATAATTCTCCAACACTCCCGGCAGTACAGCTTCTCGGCAGGGCCATGCCTGGAAAGCATTCTTCACCTTGTTCGGACCTTGGCACTGGCGTTTGCATTGGATCGACGGACACGACAGACCTGATAGGAAAGACCCGATCTTCTGCCGATGGGTTCATGAAGGGCGAGTCGGATAGGGATGAAAAGGGAGAGCTGCCGGTGGGCGTTTGAGATTGCATGCGTAGGGTTGGGTGCGGAGGTGTATAATGCTCTGTATTTGCTACCGAGGGTTGGCGTGTTAATTCGGAAGTGGAGCGTCGGTGCCTGGGAGTTCCAGGAAGATTGTCCCTAGGGGCGTCATAGGAGCTTCTTGAGGACTGGTCGGACGACATGGTGAGCCGGGTAGGTTGTCACAATGCTTTGAAGCCTCTTGAAGTAAAGACTGTAGCGTGTGGTAGGCCTTGGGAAGTGACTGGCTTAGCTTTAGCGAGCGGATATGGAACAGTTGAACAGACTGGCTAGAGCCAGATGCAATAAATGATTAGGTCGTACATCGACTCATGAGACAATGATCTGACGAAGGAGGGAGACGCGGAAGGCACGACGGACAGTCTGGTTTGGCTTGCACGATGACATGCCTCGTTCGGTCGCAAGGTGAAAGTCGACGATGTTCAAGAGGCAAATCCACACGTATCGATCTACTCTACTTGCATGCAGGAACTAATCTCAGCCTAGAGTACCCCTTGTCAATCAACCTGGACCCTCCAACGTCACCCTGCATACATCTATTAGTCTGCTTGTCTGCTTCTCATCTCCTCGAGGCTCTCAAAGGTACTCTTCAATTATTACCTTCGGCAGATCTATTACCAGACAGCAAGCAGCCTCAACCCCCCCACTCATGTCGAGGTCTCGTGTTCACTATGGCCTTTTACCATGCACAACCCATGGGTGCTGGTGTACATTTATTACTCCACAGGCTAGCTAGCGCTGCGTCGACCGTTGAGACCCAGCGTTTGGGCCTACTCGCTCCGTAGACAATTGAGGACTCGATTTCGATTGTCTCGATCCATCTTAGTGTTCTCTTACTCACATGCCACGCAGAGCTCTCCATTCGGTATCAAAATGACCATCCGTGCCTACGGACTGTTTCACTAAGGGGATTTCACAGTGGCAGGCTGAATATCTTCAGGATATAGACGTCCCCTATCACCTGATCGGACCGGACATCATATGATTCGCGTTACGTCGAGATGGTTACACCGCGCAGCAAATCTCGGTCTTCCTGGTGTCGCATTACCCTTCACCACGTCCTTCGTCACGAAAAGGAGATCGCGTTTACATCGGTCGATATCACACGCCTTGATGAAATGTATAGCAGAATACCATACTCTACGGCCTGAAATCAACCTACCGTCAGAAGATCGTACGCTCCTCTCCGAATCTGTATATCTCACCTGATGCCATTTTAGCTAACTCTTATTCAGCTCTTGACCCTCACACTTATACAAGCGGCCGGTGGCTCCGTCATGACAAGCTAGAGCGCGATGCCCGCTATATAAAATTTGACTTTGACGAGCTCCGCAAAAGGGTTATTGAGCTGTGCCATGGCGCAGCTTCCATTGCGAGCTATGAGAAGAAAGAAGGAGGTTTCAACAGGGTTTTCATTTTCTCTTGTGATAATGGGCAGCGTGTTATCGCGAGGCTACCTACTCGAGTAGCAGGGCCATGTAGATTGACCACTAATTCGGAAGTGGCCACCATCAAATATCGTGGGTCTGAATCTCCTTTCCAGGCAGCGCGTTACGGTTAACCCTCAGCTTCGTGCTAGTCCAGTCTAATACTACTGTGCCAATACCAACTATCCTTGACTGGAGCGACGACTCCTCAAACGCCATCGGCAGCGAGTACATCATTATGGAACACGCAGTAGGCGTTCAGTTGCACCAAAAGTGGCCAACGATGTCCGGAAAGCAGCGAATTACCTGCATTAAAGCTATCTCTAAGAACACTCAACAAATAGCAGCAATCAAGTTTCCAGCGTACGGAAGCCTGTATCTTGCCGATATCCCTATCGACGCCGCTTGCAAGGTACCATTATCCCAAGGCTATTGTGTTGGGCCCCATTGTGGAATTAGGTACTGGGATTGCAATGTCGGCGAAGACAGATACTACACCTCGATAAAGCCTAACAGGGGGCCGTGTGAGTTCTCATTCTCCCTACTGCCATGACAAGGCCGCTTACAGGTCTGCGCAGGGTCTGGTCTTGCGGCATACTGCAACGGCCTTATCGATACTGGACTTTCCAGACTTCCACCTGTCGACAAGACCCTCCCCGAAAGTCCACATTTTGATGAATGCGTTGCAACGCACACCCACCTGCTTAATTTCGGTCGCGATGTACTCCATAAGCTATCTGAGGACCCTCGAATTAGGGCAACAGCTGCTCCAACACTACATCATGCCGATCTACACAAAAGAAATATCTTTGTTTCCGACGACGATCCCACTATCATCACAGATATTATCGACTGGCAATCATCTAGTATCGAGCCAGCGTTCGAATACGCCGATGTGACACCAGACTTCGCAGCCCCTAGCCCCAACTTTTCGTTTGAAGATCAGCCCGCAGATATCAGCGCCGAATTTTGTAAAAAGGCTTTTGATATCTGCCTGCAAGGCCTCGTTCCGAGATTATCCGCTGCGAGAGCCCTTGACGAGAATCTGCTACGGCCTTTCCGCTATTGTCATAGGACTTGGAGAGATGGTGCGGTGGCTTTTAGACAAGAGCTGATCGAAATCTCAGGTCGCTGGAAGGAGCTGGGTCTTCCGGATTCTTGCCCTTACCCCCTCCCAACGTCGGATGAATTGGCCGTCTATCAGAGGGAATTTGAAGACTTTGTGGCAGCGCGGAAATTAAATCAGAGGCTGATATGCCACCTAGACACAACTCCTGATGGATGGGTCCCGACAGAATTGTGGGAAGCGGCACAATCAGCCCACAATGAGGCGTTTGATGTAATTGTCCAGGCTGTGACAGATGGGAAAGTCACCGACGATGATTATATGAGTGAGGAGGAATTAAAGAAGGTGTGGCCTTTTGATATTGAATAATTGCTACACAAGAAGCCTGCTTCGGAATTTCGACGCTGAGTGCAAACAGGCGACGAATTAGCAATGTGCCATTGTCGGAAAGTCGGGGGCGTCGACGGACAGGGTGGCACGGGTCCTGAGGATTATGCGTCGGAAAATTAGTATAGTCCTTGCCATTGAGCTGCTTGATGAAAGACACTGCCGTGAAGAGTTGTTTTAAGTATAGACTACGAGCAGCCAAACCTATATACAACATGGACCCTGATATCCGCACAAGCATCCCCGGCTATCCGCACAAGCACTTGAGTCATAGGCGCCTCACGTGACCTTCGCGCCCCAAATCTTATCTTCCGTAGAGACCACCTTTTCTTCAACTACCTTGTATTATCCTACACAACACAACCTCAACGCTATATTAGAAGCTGAAATGCCTCAATCTATACGATCTATATATAAGCAGCCAGGTCTAAAAAATTCCAGTATGCGCGAGCCTTGCGCATCGAGTGGGAGTCCCTTATAGATTCTCGCCTCGATCCGTGGAGAAATCCTACCACTAAAAACTGTCGGAGATAAAGAGGTAGGGATGCTGTTTCTAATTGGGCGAGGAACCCTGTAAAATTAGAGTAGCGTCCCCGCAGCCTTGGCCCCGCGCCTGTGACTCAAGTGCTTGTACGGATAGCCGGGGATGCTTGTGCGGATATCAGGGTCCTACAACATAAACAGGCATCGAAAAGTAATCCTAGCACTAGCAAACCCAGCAGCTGGGCATTCACAAGAGAACCACCTCAGGAAAGATACTTACCAGCTCCCCAACCATCGCAGGCCACCCGCGCTCGCAACGACTCTTTAGCTGATCGTCGTAGACTGCATCATGATCATATTGGCCAGCGAAGTAGCGAGCTGAAAAGGGTCTCTTTTTCTATTACTGCGGGATCAATAACTTCATAGTTGCAATTAAAGGAATGAAGAATCGGCGTATAGTAGAGTAAGGTTACGGTCATTTCGGCCCCACTTCTAAGGATGCCTTGAAGCGGCACACCCACCGATGATAAGTGGTTCAAGCTGGGTGATTTGAAGGAGAGCGTGCTGTCATCTGGCACATGCAGCGCGTTACACCCATTTACATAATCTGACTTATCGGCGACTTATGACATCAGTCAATGAAAGACCGACTTGCTCAATTGCATCCCTATTAAATCTTCGGTGATAATAGGCAAGTGTCTCCACGCTACCTATTTGTGCTGGTCGGGTGGTACTAGAGCCGATGTGACTGCAGGCGCTGTCTGTTGGTATGCCATTGAAAATCATGTCGTTTACTTGTCATGCCAGACTTTTGGGTTTCATCCACGAAACCGATCAATATGACAACGGATCAAAATAACATTAATTCATTACCCGCGTGAACCATAGGTTACTCGTTTAAAAACCACCCTATACGACCGGACCCGGCAATACAACACCTTGAATACCGGGCCCATCTCTAAGCTCAACATAAGTCTCCGACCTCGGCCGATAAGGCCGCATCTCCTCTCTACTTGAGTCAGGCGAATACCCATTACTCGACTTTAACTTCTCGGACAAGAGACGTCGTGACGTGCCAGCACTTCGGATCCGTGCGCTCAGGGAACCGAAGAACGAGCCGACAGATCCGCCATGGTGTTTGAAGACGGTGGCAACGGAAGGCATGCAGGCGACCATGAGGCCGACGTTCATTTCTACGATACTGGGAATACTTTGTTAGTTGAGGGGGATATAGATGGTTTGGGGCCCAGGACTATGGGATCGCGCATGGGACTATCAACGTCTTGAGCGACTTCTACATCCTGATCATCCCAATACCGTAAGATTCTTACATAGGAGCCCAATACCATTGCCGGAAATTAACCCATATAGGGCGGTCTTATCCCTCAAGATGCCAACAGAGAAGAAGATTGGTGTTATCGCAATCTTCATGACAGGCTTCTTGTAAGTACTGCTCCACATACGGCCCGGATTTCAAAAAGTAAGCTGATATCAGTATTCAGCGCATGTATAGTCAGCACCGTCGCCCTCGGACTCCGAATCATCTATAACAATTCAGTCGATATCACCTGGAACGTAGTGACCCTCTACATCATGACGTTCGTCGTCCAGTACCCCAAACCATCTATATCCCCCTCAACTAACAAAGTATTCCCAGTATCGTAGAAATGAACG
>QQTW01003044.1_pt1 | contig 12331 bp, 15 predicted proteins | sample 1904831 | NCBI WGS metagenome assembly QQTW01 (sample SAMN09435610, study PRJNA476489) | Subsurface metagenome, whole genome shotgun sequencing project. | reverse complement strand
CGTCATCGGCTCCGAGACTGAGAGGTCACTACTTAGTATATATTTGTGACAGGGGAGGAGGAAGTGATATAGCGAGAGCATGAAGCGAGGATGGGAGATGATGTGTGGGCTGTGGTTTTGAGGACGAGGTGGGATGTGAAGATGACGTTGCCGGATCATCGAGGCAGTGACGGAAATGATGGAAATCAGAAGAGACGTACAGCAATGTTCGGACCTCCTCCCCCTCCCCCATCGTCTGAGAGTATCGATCGTGAAAGGTCTCGCTGACGTCGTCAAAGACCCTCGCCAACAAGGGGTCGCCCCAGAGCGCCGGACAGTCCAGGACGAACCCCTTGACATCCATTCGTTCCTCATCCACGATCAGACTCGCGAGAGGATCAGACATGAGCAGGACGAGCTTGGGTTCCTGGACTTCATGCAGAAATGGTCCTAGTCGGCTGACGTGATCTCGGATCTGCTCGTAGGGAATCGCAATGACCATATCCTCGGCATCTCGCAACACCGTCTCGACGAGCCCGGAAAAGGCGCATTTCCAAGTACTGCTTCCCTGACCGGCGGAGACCTGTGGAAGGGTGCCAAAGTAATTCGAGGTGAAGTGACCAATCGTGGTGAGGATGCGATTGAGGTTGTGGGTCATGATCTCGTAGTCGGTGGGGGGCAATCGAGGGGCGAGGTCACGCAATGACGGACCGGAGATGTGTGAGGACAGGATAAAGGGCTGTTGTAGGGTATTCGGGGAGAGGTCGTAAGATCGCATCGGAGGGACGGGGATCTCTCGGTGGTTCTCCAACATCTGATATAACAGCACCGAAGCTTCGAGAGATCGTTGTTCGTGTCGGAGGGTGGGGATATGTGGTGGAGGTGGCAGCTTCAGGGTCGCCTGCGTGCCGTCGGATAAGGTGAGCAGGTAGCTGACGTTGAGACTTGTTGGCCGCAAGAAGATCTCTATCCGTCGCAGGGCGGCATCGGTGTGGAGGACCTGTCGGACGTGACGATCGATGGTGGGGACATCCAAGGCGGAGGAAGTGGATGAAGACGTGACGGCGGGCGTCTTGATCAGACTTGGCTTCTCCATTGACATCCTGCCATGCCTGGCTAGGGGATCTCGCATGGAAGGAAGAAGCATGTTGAAGGTGAATGGAACGAAGAGGAAGGTATGCAAGTGGTGGGAGAGGAAGGGCTGTCGTCGATGAGGCTCGAACGATTAGACGTGGGGATACGAAGATGATTTAAAAAGATGATGCTGCTGCTGCGCTGGCCCAGCTGTCGGACGTATGGCCTACAGCAGCCGCGAACCCGACGCAGCGTCCCGGAGCCGAACCAAAGAAAAGGTCGTGTAGCAGACGAAAGAAGAGGATGAGAGAGAGCGAGAGGATAGACGAAGGAGAGAAGCGGGCAGAGGACGAATGACGGCTCTGATGACGCAGATGCAACATGGCTCATGCTTCGGGGACGGACCCTACTAGTACCCCGGAGGAGAAGGACGGCGATGTCTAAGTGCCTCATGGCTGGTGGCATCCGGATCACGAAGGACGAAGGAAGAGGAGCCATTAGAGGAGCCAGTAGAGGAGCCACCGGCCGAGTGGGTGACGCTTGAGGCTTGGGGCCGGTGAGGATGAAAGTGAGGTGTGATGTGTGAGGTGTGAGAGTAAGTAGTGACCTCTCAGTCTCGGAGCCGATGACGTATGGCGTTCAGGGCGGGAAGCGAAGAAGCGAGACTCGCGAACTCGAGTTGGGGCTGGATCCCCATCTGAGACGAGTCGGACCATCAGCGTCGCGGGTCTCTGACAGCCTGATCGGGCCGAATCGAGCGAGGGCCGGATCTAAGATGGACGAGGCGACGTTGAGAGCGAGGAGTGCGAAGATGGCGAGGGGATGGATCGGGATAGTCCGGTGGGATTTCCAGATCGGAGTGGGATGGATACTTACCAACTTAGACGAGGCGATGGTGATGGCGGTGACGGCGGAGATGAGGCAGACAACCGGAGACGACCTGATCGGACCAGAAGAGTCAGTGAGGTCGTACCTTAGGCAGTCGGCAAAGAAAGCAACAAGAGGCGTTGCGGCCGATTGGCGGCGGCATCAGGCGCTGATGATTCGAAGAGGATGCTGAGGTAGTAGTGCCGCACTGTAAGTACGTAGAACGGTCAGTCAGTGGGATGTACTGAGCATCAGTGGAGTATCAGAAGTCGAGGGAAGAGAAAAGGATCATGCGTCAATTGCGTCGTTGAAGTGACATTCTTCACGATCATTGGTGATGGATCCACATCGAGAGGATGATGGTCCCTGTCCTCGGCGTTTGTAGGACGAATTCGTGGTTCGTCGTCCGTCGCTGTCGTTTCGTCGTCGTCGTCTTCTTCTTCCTCCCGGACGAAGATAAGCGAGGCGACTCGTCTAAGTCGACCATTTCCGGGTCTAGCCCTGCCTCCCTAAGCGACGCCTGATTCGACTGCAAGGGGACTTCGACTTGGCCTCGGGATTCCCTACGAATCGAGGTATCCATTCTCGAATCGTGAAATCTTCCCGACTCGTGCAACTCGCTTCCATTCGTTCTTTATTCGAGGTTGGTTTGGGTACGGTTTGGGTACGGTTTCGGTACTTCTGCAATTGGCCTTGACTGCATTCACATCACACCGGCCGAGATTCGGTTAACCGAAGTCCCCAAAGAATTCGTTCTCCTCCGAAATCTTGGTAGTGTCAAAGCGACATCGATCACAAGCTCATCGTGACTTCGATGATCACGAACGCCATTGGAAATGTCAGAAGTCAGCTCGTTGAGGCTCGACTTCGGTTGCCGCTGCATTTCCTTGACGGTCTGGCCGCATCAGCCATCAGCCACCAGTCGCTTGATAGTGGAGCTGCCGTGGAGTATCTTTGCAAGTATTCACACAGTACTCAATATGAACCTCCTGGACGTCTTTGTGGTGCTGAGCCACGTCCGTAGATACTAGATATCGACTTGAAGTTGGATATCCGTTTCGTATTCCGTACCCCTCCTCGTACTCGCTCGATTCAGTCTCTGCCGTCTTCATCCCCTCGATCCGCCCCGGCCGAGTCATGGATCTCGGCGAGATTATATCTCTTCAATTCGTCATAATCCCGTCCGACGACGCTCATACCGCAGACATTCTATGTGACGTCAATTCTGCCATATCTTCAACGGTCAATCATTGTGGAATGTATATCAAAAATGAAATCCCCCCACATACCTTGTAGACTTCAACCAGGATGAGCAGGTCGTAATGCTTGAGATCGACCGTGTGACCCGGACCCACCGCCGCCGCCACGCGTCGGATGATGACCTCGCGTGTGAGCACGCTATGATTCCGGAGGCTTGGCCGAATCGCGAACTGCAGGAGAACCCCTCGCATCAGCCCTCTTTTCCCCTCGAAGCGGACGTGCTTCGACCCCTTCAGAGCCAAGGATCCAATCGGACTCTTCCTGGAAACTCCTCCAATCAGGATTCTCCGGGAACGAAAAGTCTTCTCCAATGAAAACTCTCATCCACCCTATATTCCCCTCTCACGAGACCAGTTTGAATGAAGGCCAACGTTTGCTTACCTTCTTCCCCTGCTCCGTCGAACCATGGAAATGCGGCCCCAGCACCGTGCGCGCCAGTTCATCCAGATCCTTTTCATAGGCTCGGCCCATCAGCGTGATTGGGGTTAGGCGTTTGAGGAACCGGGTCTGCTGCCGCTGCTGCTGCTGCCGCTGTGTCGTCGACGTCGTCGCGTGCCGCGCGTCATGACAAATGCGATGGACGAAGCTGACTGGTTCGATGGGAGGCGAGGTTTTGAAGAAGAGTACTGGCATTTGGCATTATTCAGCTTTCCTGTATGTTCATCACATTGGATATGATGATGATGAGGGTGATAATGGAAGACGTGATAGGCTGATATAAGGGCACTCACCGCATTGCACGTCCAATCTGATCCCGGTAAAGGCTTCTCCCCTGCCCTTGGACGTCTTGAGATCCTCGACCTCTCGTCGGATCTCGGCTTCGATATCAATTTCTGCCTTCGACTCGTCCTTGCCCTGAGTCTTGCTGTCGTCTTTGCTATGACCCTCACCGTCCTCACCAAGAGTCTTGCCCTCCTCCACCTCAACCTTCCCATCCTCCTGAAGCTGGCCATACATCTCCTCCGAATACTAACCCCAGGCAATTCATCAGTAAACTTCACCTCCCACATCACCTTTCTCCAACGTAAAAAGGAAGAAGACACATACCCTAGAGAACAGATCCCTCACTTCCGCGAGACACTTCCCCTCCCGTCCCTTGTCGCAAGTAATCCAGACCCCGGCATCGCCGGGCTCGATACTACGAGCGGTGACGAGCGGCCGGTGATCCGGTCCTCGATTTGATCCGCCCCCGTCCCGTCCAGCACGCCAGTCCTATTCCGGGCTGTCAGCCATAGAAGGATGAGAGAAATCTCCGAATCTGCATGAAAGAGACGTAGGGTGCAGAATGCAGGGAAAACGAAGTTTAGCAGGTGCTGCTGCTGATGATCTCTGATGATGATGCGGCATTCCCGCGGCACAGCGACAGGATGGGGGGCTTTAAAACATGCTGACTGACTGACTGACTGACTGAATTGATCGACTAACTGAAAATTGACTGACCTTTTTCATCCTCTGCGTCGCTCTTTCGGGCCGATCGACCGCCTTGCGTTTTCTGGAGTCTGACATCTGGGCGGTCAATGAGTTGCGGGTGGAGCTCGGGTCAATGACGGGTGATGATTTTTGACACCGCCTGAGTCCGGTTCGCGTGTTGAGCTCATGGGACACCGCTTCGTCAAAGGTTAAGAACTCAACTACAGTCAGCGCTTATAAGATTACAGTCACGCAATTCATCATCCATGACAACGCCGTCATGATCTCACCGCGCCTGAACTTCAATCTCGAGGTTCCCGATGACATTCATACTTCGAAGATAGAGATGACTGTTCTTGATTTACAATCAATACTGTACATGTCCCAGACCGCTGAACGACGCCAAGCTCAAGATTTAGCCATTCGTCGAGATGCTCCTCATCATCGTCGTCGGCGTCGTTCCTCAGCTTCGTCCCTCGGGATCGATGTGCCCAGGAGACCCATCAAGTTTCCTCCAGGACCGGCAGTGCCCGCTTGGCTCTTGAAGCTCTCCAGCAGGTTCCGAGCCAAGTTTAGATCGATGTCGATCTCATCGTCTTCTTCTTCTTCCTCCTCACTGCCGTCGCCCTCATCCTCCTCCTGCGCTTGACCGCTTCTCTCATTGTCCCGTGGCCCCTTGACGGCGGCCTTCGTAGCTGCCATCTTCTTTGGAGTCGGATCCAGGTTCAAAGCGCCTGACTCGGTGAGCTCTGCCTCCATCCGCTGCATGACGCTGCGGATGGCCTCGGCTTCATCTTCGTTGTTGTCTTTCCCGCTGTCGTCTTCTGAATCAAGCTCCTCGATTCGATTCTTTCTCTGGTGTGAAGAATCTGCTCCACCAGGCTCCTCTCCTTCCGATGGCATCCCCATCATCTCCCGCATCATCCGTGCGAACTCTTTCTCGTTGAAAGATACATCTTTATCCTCGCCCTGACTCGATCCTTCACTCCCGTCGTTATCGTCGTCGTCCTCCTCGTCATCATCGTAATCCATATCATCCAGGACCTCGGCACCTTCCGAGCCAGCCGTGTCGTCGTTTAGGAAGTCTTCGAATCTTTCGACCATCTTGCGCAGGTTCTCTTGCGCTGCTTTGTCTCCGAAGGCTGGCATGTCTCCAGCGGGAGACTTTTTCTTTCCTTTGTTCGTCTTCCCCGACAGCTCCTGTTCGAAGTCCTCAAAGTTGATGTCTAGCCAGGTATCGTCATCGTCTCTTCTCGACCCGTTCGTGATAGCTTCATCTGTCAATGAGTCCTTGGTGAACGTGGCCAACAATCTTCTGATCTGTTTCACAGAATCCGAGTCCTTGTTCTGCCTGTCCCCAAGGAGCATCTCAAAGCCACTCGTCACCTTCATCCCGATCTCAGCTCTCTTTCTCTCGACCGGGTCTTTCACGCTTTGCAGGAGCTTGCTCCATGCTGGCGGTGCAGGGAACTCCTGACTCCGAAGCTGGGCGTACATGACTCGAGTGAACTTGACAGACACTGTGACGAGATCCGAGGGAGGGAAGAGTAGCTTCTTCGTCTTCGTCTCGCTGCCTGTTTGAAGCGGTCGCATCGCGATTGGATCCCGAAGATAGAAGGCTTCTACAGCTGAACCGATGAAATCTGGTCGCTGACGAAGGATGAAAGCTAGATTACGAGGGATCGTCGCTATCGCATGATGCTGACTCTCTGATATCCGAGCTGGATAATCGCGAAGGCGGTAGAAAGCTTCTTCCTCGATCAAAGTGGAATGCGTAAATGATGCGCTCGAAGTAGGCAGAAGGTGTAGCGCCTGTTCATGTGACAGATTCTTCTTTGCGCCCTTTCGCGAGTCCGCTGTATCCCTTCCCTTCAGATCCGGTGGTATGATGAGGAGATTTCCTTTATTGATCCATACCTACGCTCTTCTAATCAGCCTCTGCCCAAACTCCTCCCCTTCCCAATCTTGTTAGCACCTACCCGATGCCCAGCAACCTCCGGGTTCAACCACCTAGGCAACACATTCGCCGCCTCAACGAGTAGGAATTCGCCATCGGCATCCACAACGCGGATCCAGAGGTCTTCGAATCGCCGGCTCAGCTCCCGAAGGAGGAACACAACAAGCCATTCGTCCTCGACCGCGTCACCAAATTCCGTCCGTCCGTATAGGAAGCTACGACCTTTACTTTCGAGGATCACAAAAGTTAGCGGAATTCTTCTTCATCTGCCTAATTGGTGGCGGAGTGGAGGATATTCAAAGGGGGGCATGCAAAGCACCGTCTTCAACCCTCAGATCCAGCCCGAATCCTTGACGCTGCCAAAGATGCTCGCGGAGATATTTGTGCTGTAGCTCCTTCGCCGCTGTCTGGATTTCTTCGAGTCGGGGTTGAAGTCGTAAGGTATCCGAGAGGGGCACGTCGGGGCTGATGACGTAGAGATTGTATTCGACGCAGTCCTCTGGGAGATGTTTTGGGAAGCCGCTGAAGCCCTCGCCGAACCATTTGAACTCTTCCTTTGCGCGGGCCATATCGATGGGTTTGAAGTAATAGCGGGGTGGTGGGATGGAAAGGTGCTATGTCGGATTTGGTGGGGTGAATCTTGGACTGCATGTAAGGAAGTCGCGACTGGGCGATCTGGTCACGTGCTGCACCGTCTTGGGCTCGGGTTTTTGGCAGGGGTGCTAAGCGAGCAGAGCTACAAAGCTACTTACCTCATCGCGACATAAACAAACACGTCCACCAGCCAAAGAGCATCAGCTTCAGCACTTCTCTGCGTGTCGCCAACCACGCTGCTATACTTGCTGTCCCCGCCTGGAACTTTCAGCTGAATGCCATGGATGCTTTCCTTTGATAATTGATACTCCATCACTTCGCACAGCCCACCATTACCGCCATCATGGTCGTTCCCCTCGGCCTCGACACTCCCCGGACGGAGATGGGAAATGCGACCTTCCAGTCCAACGCCGGCCTCGACTTTTCCATCGAGCAATCCTTCCAAACACCATCGAAAGACAACGACGCCCTTCTCAAACCAGGGAAACCAAGAGGTGCGGGGCTGCGAACCCCACGCACTCGAGGCATCCTCGCAGACCGACCGAATCTGGCTCTTCCCTTACCACGAGGTGAATTTACACCGTTGTTGAAGAGCGCGACGAAGGAGGATTCTCGACGAAGGCGCGAGAAGGAGAACAATGAGCTGCGCAGTTCCGCCATATTCGAGGCGTCCTCGCGACGACGTCGGTCGGCAGTGCAGAACGGGAACAGCTCGGCTTTGGATGGAGGTGATACGGGGAGCTCGTCCGATAGTCGACATGTGGACGTTACGCCCATGCCGCAGGTGGTCAGCAGCAGTGCCATGTCGACGCCTTTGGCTGCGTTGCCAAAGAGAGATGGAGCGGGGATGCTGGCTGACGGGACGAATATGATGACTCTTCGAGAGCAGGAAAATGTTCGTACCTGGGAGATTCCTCCGTCCTCTATTGCTTGACTGATGTGTGTATAGGTCATCAATAAGGTCGAAAAGGAGAATTTCGGTCTCAAGCTGAAGATCCACTTTCTGGAAGAAGCCTTGACAAGAGCAGGGCCTGGCTTCAACGAGGCGGCATTGAAGGAGAACACCGATCTCAAAGTCGACAAGATCACCCTTCAAAAAGAACTGCTGCGACATCGCAAGAATCTCAGTGCTGCCGAAAAGGACGTCGAAGCGTATCGTCAAGAGCTTCTCGAGCTGCAGGAACGGACTCGACGAAGGCATGCTGACGAGGGCCAACGAGAAGATATCCAGCGACTGGAGGCCGCGCTCTTGAGCAAGGAGGCTGAAGTCGCGGAGCTGTTGAAGCAACTGGAAGCAGGAGAGGGAAGTAACAAGGTGGTCAAAAGTCTCAAGGACGACATCAACGACTTGGAAGCAGACATTCAGGAAAAAAACCGCGCTTTCGAAGACCGGGTCGAGCAACACAACGACGCTCTAGAGAAGTTGCGGGACGAGATGGGAGATCTCGAGGCCGAAATGCGTGAAAAGGATCGCATCATCGAAACTCAAGGGGATGGACGAGAATCGGCACAGGCGGAGCTCAAGGAGCACATTGCGGCTCTCGAAGCCGAGGTCCAAGAGAAGGAGGACCTGATCGAGGAAAAATCAGAAACCCACGAAGCCGAACTGGAGACTTTACAGGATGCCATGGAAGGTTTACAGAATCAATTGAACGAGAAGGAGCAGGAGTTGGAGAACAAGTCCGACACTTACGAGGCCCATCTCGAGAAATTGACAGCCAAGATCCGTGGGCTGGAAGCTCGATTGGAAGAAAAGGAACGGACCCACAAGAACCTCCTAGAAATGGAGAAGATTCGTTCCCACGACCTCACCGAAGAGGTCCAATCACTGAAAAGGAAGATCTCCCTTGGTGCGGAAGATCAAGATTCCGCAGTATCAAGAATGCGGGAACAAATCTCCCGGCTGGAGGCGAAACATCGCGAGAAGGAGCTGGACCATGAAGAGGATGTCGAAAAACGAGAGCAACAGATCCGAGGCGCCGAGAAAGAAGTCCAGTCGTTGCGCACGCAATTAGCGGAAATTCGTCAAGGTTCGACTTCTGTTGAGAGTAGTCTCAAGCAGGAGCTGGCCACGGCTAGAAAGCAGCTAGATTCGGCAGATTCGGCGCAACAGGAGCTTGAACGTTCTCACAAAACAGCGACTCGTCAGCTCAGAGAAAAGCTCGGCCAGGCGGAAGAAGCGCAGGAGCGGGTACGAAGAGACCTCAGTACCGAATCGCGGACGCTGGGACAGAAGGTGCGATCAGCGGAGGAAGCACGTTCCCAGGAGCAGAACCAGTTCCGACATAAGATCCAGCAGCTCGAAAATCAAGTCAAAGCAGCCGACGCTTCAGAGAGAACTCTGGCAGACGCGAAGGATGAGATTTCGCGTCTACGAGCTCAACTGGGTGCGACGGGAGACCAGGAGGGGACGATCCGGAAGCTACGAAGTGAGATCGAGAGTCTGCAGAGTCAGCTTCAGTCATCAAGCACCCAAAGCGCTTTGACGAGACAGCTGCGGGAAGACAACCAGCAGCTACGGGACCGAGTTCAAGATTACGAAACTCAGCAAGACCACATGGATCAGATGAAGAACGAGATATCAGCCTTCAGAAACAGGATCAAATCTGCCGAAAGCCTGGAAAAATCACTCAACCGCCTGGAGTCAGAGAACCAAAGGCTGAAGGAAGAATTGGAGACGGACAGATTGCAAGAGGGTGTCGTGGATTCGCTGGAGGCCCAGATGGATGAGCTCAGGGCTGAGCTACACCAGTCAGAATCAGATAACCGTGCCTTGAAAGCGTTGGAAGAGGAGAGGAAAAGGATGGAGAGAGAGCTGGACGGTCTCCGGAAACCAGCCGGAATGGTGGAGACTCTGCAGACCGAAAACCGAGAGCTTCGCCAGAAGCTCAGCGCTCATCGAGGCCAAAGTCAGGCCGCTGAGAGACTGAAAGAGGAGCTATCGGTCTTGCAGGCACGATTTGAAGCTGCTGAAGCGCAGGTGCAGGATGTGCAAGAGCTTCGTCGAGAGATGGTGCGGATGGAGAAGGATGTCAGTTACAAGACGGAGAGGCTGAGGGCGGCGGAAGCGGAAAAGGTCAGTCCAGACATATGGCATTGAGGAGACGATCAACAATATTGTAAACGTCAGGTGCTGATGAATCGTTTAGATTGAGCTCGAGGACAAGGCCCAAGGTTTGGAAGACGAAGTCATCGTCCTCGAGGGAGCTTTAGACGAGGAGAACGCCCGCGCGAAACGGGAGCAAAAGGAGCTCCGCGATCGAATCAAGGAGGTATCAACACATAGCCGAAAGGATGGGGAACTTCGACAACGACTTCAACGTGCCCAAGATGAGAGCGCATCGCAAGCGCGAATTGCGCAAGGATTCAAAACGGACCTCGACAAGATCCAACGACGTTACGACCGAGCCATTGCCAAGTTTACCCAGGTGCAGCAGAATTGGGATCAGCAATGGACGGCCAACGCGGGATACGTCAAGAGAGCGGTGGAAGAGAGGAATAAGATGCACGAGCGAGAGGTTCGGAATCTGACGAAGCAGATGGAATTCATCAAGAGGAGATTCGACCGCGCTGAAGGACATCGCATGGATCTCGCATACTCGAAGAAGTACTTTTTAAATCAACTTGACGCTCATGACAGAGTGTAAGTCATCGTTGCATCGATCAGGAATGAAAAGGCAGAAAGCTGATAAACAAGCAGGGCGGATCGTCAACTCGAAATCCTCGAACAGCTTGGTCTTCCGCTCGTCACAGATATGACATGTTCAGGAGGAGCTCTTCGCAAATTTCGAGTCGCAGCCCAGATGATTATGGCCATCCATCGGATGAAGAAATTTCAGCCAAAGAAAGCGGCGAGGCGGATGGGCAAGGATGATACCAGCATCGCCTGCACCGACTTTAGTTGGGTACCACGAGGGAAGATCGTATAGAGAGGCAGTCCGAGGGATGATGAATGGACGTTGAGAGTGCTCGGAACTGTTCGTTGGACAGCATTTGCATTATCGGCGTTGAATCCGGAGGTCTGCAGGACGAGGAGGAGCATTATCGGGGCCTTTGGCGTATCATTGAGCTTGGTGTATGGGTTCTGTGTATGTGTACTGATCCAGAGATCGCAAGCATTTTCTCGATACAAACCAAGTATTCGAGCATCTGTGTCTTTTCTTGAGACTGTAGTCCGAGCCGTACCAGAGATCCTCAAGTTGATAGGTAATGATTATCGCGGGGGACACGTTATGGTCCCAGGTCAGGTGACGTCGAGGAAGCCTCCGACCGCGGACACCGCAGCCTCTGATTGGGTCTCGGATTCCTCCGCGAGACGCGTAAAAACTTCGGGTTCAAGAGCTTCAAGATCGTTGCATTTGCCCTAAACCGCTCAAGTCATCCTCATCAGACCACGAAAATCCATGCGAAGCTTGATCTCGTCTAGGAATTACACAAGCCTCCTCAGTCCCACTCACCTCGACCCTCTCATCCACCCATCATGTCCTTCGGCGGCCAAACACCTACCATCATCGTGCTGAAGGAGGGTACGTCGAGCTTCGAGCTTCCCATAGAGCTTTGAATACTGACACATCATAGGCACCGACTCATCACAAGGCAAAGGTCAAGTCATATCGAACATCAATGCCTGTCTCGCCGTTCAATCGACTATTCGTAGCACACTCGGGCCGTATGGCGGGGATTTATTAATGGTTGATGCGAATGGCCGACAAACCATTACGAACGATGGCGCCACCGTGATGAAGGTGAGCCATCATCGGCAAGGATTTTCAGAGCTGAAAAATTGATGTGTCAAGCTCCTCGATATTGTCCACCCCGCAGCTCGAATCCTTACAGACATTGCTCGATCACAAGATGCTGAAGTGGGCGATGGCACGACTTCAGTGGTAGTACTTGCTGGCGAGATCCTCAAGGAGATCAAGGAGCATGTTGAGCAAGGTGTCAGTTCACAGACGATCATCAAGGGACTGCGGAGAGCCTCCGTCATGGCTGTCAACAAGATCAAGGAGCTGGCCGTCAACACGAGTGATGGGAATAAGCGGGAGACGTTGACGAAGCTTGCGGGGACCGCGATGAGCAGCAAATTGATCAAGCGGAACACCGGGTTCTTCACGAAGAGTGAGTTGCTTGACCAGCTTCACGATCATAATAGCATCATGCAGACTTCGCTCGACCTCCGCGATGAACTGC
>QQTW01003043.1_pt1 | contig 12332 bp, 23 predicted proteins | sample 1904831 | NCBI WGS metagenome assembly QQTW01 (sample SAMN09435610, study PRJNA476489) | Subsurface metagenome, whole genome shotgun sequencing project. | reverse complement strand
TCAGCTCTGCTAAGATAGCTACTATTGTCACTGATTGGTAGTGCGTCAAAGAATGGTGGGTAGAGTAAAGTAGAGAGACATCTACTTGTAATTATGAGCTATGGAATGTCGGCTTTGCGGTCATCCTAACACTCACAAACACGGAACAGCTCCCAATGGTAGCCAACGCTATTTCTGCCCCCAGTGCAAGCAAACGTTCAACGAGCGATTTGACACTTTGTACTATCATCGCCAAGTGACTCCAGAACAGATTCGGCAAGTCCTGCAAGCGCATAGTGAAGGTAGTAGTCTGAGAGGCGTTAGCCGCACGAGTGGACTTGCCTACAATACAGTCGTTAGCATTGTTCGTGCAGCGAGCCAGCAGGTCCAATTGGTACATAATGCCGAGGTGCAAGGGGTTCAAACTGAGGAAGTCAGTGCTGATGAACTGTGGTCATTCGTTGAAAAAAACAAAAGCAATGCTTCCCAGATGAGTTAGAGGTGGGTGATTGCTGGATCGGTGTGAGTCTAGCTGATTCAAGTGGGCTGATCCTAGCGGCACGAGTGGGAAAACACACGGATGAGTTGATTGAAGAATTAGTGGTCAGTAGCGAAGGAAAGACTGCTTGTAAACAGTGGAATAGCGATAATTGGCGAGGGTACGAAAGAGTGTTACCGCCCGAAATTTACCACCATATCGGCAAAGATAAGACCCAACGATTGGAGCGAACCAATGGAATTGTCAGACAACAAACAGGACGATGGCATCGTAGACAAAACAAGTTTGGTAAGCTCTGGGAACAAACAAAGGTGATAACTCGATTAGTAGTGAGTTACTTCAACTGGATCTGGCAGCACAGTCGATTCAAAACAACAGCAGCTCAACGAGCAGGATTGACGCTGAAGCCTTGGAACTGGCATGATCTCGTGACTTATCCCACTGTTTTTTTGATGCACTACCACAAAAAGCGTATATTTTAGAGAGAGTGAGCACTTCTGGAAAATCAATAGACCTCCTGCATGAATCAATGAGCGTGTGCCAGTTCGTAATTGAGTAACCCCGCAATAAGATTCAAACGTAAGCCAAACCGCTTTCTACGATTGCAATAGCGTCCAGAAAAGATGCGAAAAATTTTGAAGCGCCGAATCATATGCTCAACCCATACCCGCAGCCGTGCCAACGAGCGATTGTGTTGCTTGTCAGCCGCTGGTAATGGTTGTTTGCGCGGCTTCTTTGTTGGGATGCAAGCTCCAGGGTGGAGTTTGGCAAAGCCTTGATAACCACGGTCGGTCAAGCACAACTGCGACGGTACGAACGGTAGACGACTACGCTTGAGAAGCTTAAAGTCGTGCGTTTTGCCCTTCTCGACCGCAGTACAGATAATCTGTCCCGTTTCAAACTCCACGAGCAATTATGCCTTCATCGTGTGACACTTTTGCTTGCCAGAGTAATAGCATTTTTGTTTTTTTAGGACGCTCGATTTCCATCTCACCCACATCGACCATGAGCACGCTCCACTCCCACCCCGGTTGATAAAGATGGCGCTTACTCGGTATGCGAAACTTGCCACACTTGACTAGCAGGTTCTCTACTTTTCTAATTATCCGACCCACTGTAGTTTCATGTAGCCTCCAACTTGTGGCTATATGAAACTGGCTGCGGTATTCACGCCAATACTCCAGCACAATCAGCAGTTGGTCTTCGGTGCTTAGTTTATTTTGCCCCCTGCGACAGCCGTGGCGTTCGAGATGTGGACGCAGTACCTCCACCATCTCACTAAATGTGTATCGGCTAACCCCGCACAGGCGTTTAAACTCCGTTGCTGAAAGACATTGTGAGTCAGTATATTGCATGGTAGTTCCTCCTTTGCTTTATCCCTGCCATGCATCTACCCCGTTGTGCAACTCTTCTCCTACCAACTGGCACACCTGTTTACCATTCATGCAGGAGGTCTACGCTCAAAAATTGCCGCTGATAATCCCACAAATGTATCTTTGTTTACCTTTTCTGCTCCTATCCTTACGGGTATGGGTAGAGCTACACTCTGTACACTGCATTACAAAACCTCTATATTCCTCCTCCTTAGTACGAGAGGACCGGGAGGGACGCACCGCTGGTGTACCAGTTATCGTGCCAACGGTAAACGCTGGGTAGCCAAGTGCGGAGCGGATAACCGCTGAAAGCATCTAAGTGGGAAGCCCACCTCAAGATGAGTGCTCTCATGGAGTTAATAGGCGCTCGGTGGAAGTGCAGTAATGCATGTAGCCAAGGCGCACTAATAGACCGAGGACTTGACCTCACAAATATTGGTTGATACTTTGATAAGTTGCTGTGCAGTCTTCAGGGTTTAGTGAAGAAGGTAAAAGGGACTTGGAAATAGGCTACTACCACTCCCTTTCCCTTTCCCCCTCCAGCTTTCCTGGTGCTTTTGGCGCGGTGGAACCACACTGACTCCATCCCGCGCCTCAGTTGTGAAACGCCGCTGCGGTGACGATACTTGGTGGGTAACTGCCTGGGAAAATAGCTCGGTGCCAGGAATAATAATAAATCAGTCGCCTCCTTCAACATTAGTTGAAGGGGGCTTCGGTGTTTTAGCTTAAATACCCTTAAAAAAACTATCCGCTCTCAATTGAAGTCAGATGACCTCAGTTGAGAGCGGTCTAGCGGGTCGTCAGATTGGAAGCGCGACTGCCGGAAGGAACTCCAAGCCAGCCTAGCAATTTGAGCTATCTTAGTCTCTCAAAAAGACTAAAGCTAACTTTTAAAGAACAGCCCCGGCGCACAGCCAGCTTGCTCCAACCTGGTGACCCATGAATTTACTACTTTCTATCATGGGCATCACCTCCTTGTTGCCTAAACGGTCAAAGTCTCAAAAAGACAAAGCGTTTTGCTCTGGGTGTTTTTCACCTTCATTTAATATAGCACAATATCAGAAACTATTGAGCGAAAGTAGGGATAAACCCCCACCAAAAGGGATGAAATGGGCGAGCGCACTCGCAAAACGCCTGAAAAACGCTTAATCCTTTTCCTTTTCGTCTTTTGGTCGTTCAGTAGAGGTGATCGCTCTTCCCGGTTATAGGGGATGACCGACGCGATGCGCTTTCATATTGATGATCAGACCTATCGGCACCGCATTCTTACTCAATTGAACCGAGGCGAGAGTCGCCACAGTTTAGCAAGAGTAACTTTCCACGGTCAACGAGGGGAAGTGCGTTAACGCTACTACTCTGTCAGTTTTGAATTGAAGGATAAAGTCGTTTCAGTTTTATGCGAGCATCTGCGGTGGTAAACCGCCAATCAACACGGGAGCCCAAATTGTTTCTCTGTTCTTCCCAAGCAGCTATCTCTTGTTTCAAAATTTCTTTATCAGGAATGCGTCTATCGAGACATTGCCGAGTTAAAACACTCAATTCAATCTCTGCCATATTTAACCAACTGCCATGTTTAGGAGTATAGTGAAACTCCAATTTGTCTAAAATTCGTCTAGCCTCAGCTGGTTCAAAAGCTTTGTAAACAGAAGAGGGGACGTGCGTATTCAGCTGATCATGCACCACAGTAATTTTGCTGGCATTGGGATACATCTCATCAACCAAATACTTCATCTGATGAGCATAATCAATGGCTGTGCGTTGCGAGGTAACTTCTACGTGACGCCAAGATCCTAATGGCTCGAAAAACATGAACAAATTGCAGACCCCGTTGCGTTCATATTGGTAGTCGTAGCGTTGTTCTTTTCCCGGTTCGGCTGGCAGTGGTTCAATTTTTTCTGCAATTAGCTGCTTACTGCTCTCATCAAAACAAACAAACGGATGATTTGGGTCGTAGGGTCGAGTGTATACATTTAGGACATCTTCCATGCAGCAGACAAATTCTGCATTGGCTTGAGGCGGGATAACCCAAGATTTATTCAACCAAGGCTAATCGTTCGTTTTTTTTAGCGTCTGGCGCACCGTTTCATGAGAAACTGCTTCGACATAACCCAATTCTATCATCCGGTCTGCTAACATCCGCATTGTCCAACGTCCTTGTCCCATTGGCGGTTCACTACAAGTCAGGGCAATTAAGTGTGCTTCTTTCTCTCCGTCCAAGCATCGCGGCTTGCGTTTGTTTTGGGGCTTTCGGCTCAATGCTACTTCCAATCCCTCCTCCACCAAACGCTGTCGCACTCGTTCAATGGTGGCGACACTGATATTTAAAGCTTGACTTATGGCTTCGTCTTTCCAGCCTCCCCCAACTGCGTTGGTATCCGCCAATAACATAATCCTTGCATGGTTCACTTTATAGGCTGCGGCTTTTCCTTTTTTAGTCAAATCTTCTAGTAGTGATCGCTCTTCGGGTGTCAAGGTGACGATGTACTTTTTCTTTGGCATCAGTGCTAAGTTTCTTCTGGGGCTATTACTTTTAGACTATTTTGCCTGACTTTATCCCTCAATTCAAACTTTACCGAGTACTACTCCAGTGCTCCCAAAGCCCATCAACAAAACCGGCATTTATAACAAAGTTCATTACGCTTAGTCCTGGTTTAAATGTGGGCTACGCTAATGTAGCGCAGTTTAAAACTAGTCATGACCAGACCACCCAAAGGACAACTCAGGAAAACCAAGCCAGAACCCATCACCACAATTAGAGCCAGAGTGACTGAACTGGAGAAGTCACAGTTGGAAGACTTCTGTAACGCGCACAATATTAAGTTATCAAACCTACTACAATTTGGTGCTAGATTTCTAATGAAACACCCTGAACTAATTGAGAAAGACTAAGGTAGTAGCCTACACGATATTCTGCCACCGCATCACCATTAGCTAACTCATATAACCCCTTGCTAGCTAACCACAATGCAACTTAAATGCACAACAACTTACTTTTCTATTTAATACTTGGGTAGAGGGCTGCTGATGAGGTGGAAAATGAGCGGCTCTGGCACTCCAAAGAGCCTTTGCTCTGTGAGAGTACCATTTTTCCTATCAAGTATCATGGTTGACTCAAGACCCGGTATGATTCGACCATCGTTAAAGCATGTAACTGATAAGTTAGTCTTAAGAACTCCGTTCTCAAAGACTCCTGTACCGTTGATGAGACCACGGTCAGTACCACCACACAACATTAAAAAGGTAGCATTTCCAGTCAAACTGAACGTCCCATCTTCGTTACGCCTAATTGAACGCAAATGGCTTGCGCCATCATCAAGGTCGATACCTTCCCATAAACCAATAATGGGAAAGTCTCTCTCATTATTTGCAACCAAGGGACTTTTTCTTTCATCATCTGCTAGGACGCTCGGACTAGTAAATCCCACAATAACAAACATAGCCATTGCAATCGTTTCACGAAGTTTCATATTTTTCTCCTTGTTACCCCTACTATCTTTAGCACGTTTTTACAGTAAGATTTTCAAAATAAATAGACATTTTACAGATGTCGTTAATCATTCATGACATTTGTCATGGGACACTGTTTCAATAGAGTAATATCAATACTGTTCGGTTAAGGCAGACAACATGGTAAATTGACTGTTGTTCCTGGTACGCGATTATTTGTCGGTTTGTCACAGTAAACGGTTTGTCACATCCTTCTCCCAAAAGCATGTGACAGGGTCAAACCCCCTCTAGGCAAGGGTTTCAGACTTTTGTCACATCTGTCACATCAAATTTCCCAAAACTTTTATAATTCTTATGCTGCCCCCCGTGTCTTACCTGCGGTGGTCGCGCCCCGCTCCCGGCTACGTCCTACCTATTATCAATAATTATAAAAGTTTAAGAGAAAAGGATGTGACAGATGTGACAGCAAACCCTGAAACCCTTGCCCTGACTGCATTTGACCCTGTCACAAGCCCCAAATTTTGATGTGACAAAAATAACTGCCTAAAAATGGTTGAAACCCTTGCCTAGAGCCAGTTCTAGCCTTGTCACATCAAAATTTGGGGCTCTAATTTACAGCGGTTCTCAATTGGATGAAATATAGCAACAGCAGTGAGTGAACAAGCCTTTAATATCCTTGGTGGTCACTGTAGCAAGAGCATCTGTGATCGCTTGGTCTAGCTCTGCATAGGTTCGTGCCCAAGAGTGCGCGTAGAAACTCTTTGACCTTAGACCAGCAGTTCTCAATTGGGGAAAAATAGCCGCGAATAGGGAGACAAGTAGACAACTGTTGCTCCAACCGCTTCAATAGCCTCGCGGATGCCAGTTACTTTGTGGGCAGGCAGGTTATCCATGACCACGCATGCACGACTGCCAGAGATTGGGTACCAATACCTGTGTTACATATGTCTTAAAGGCTAGTCCATCTGTGGCTCCAGGAAGGGTCATCTCCCCCACTAATCCCCGTAGAGCCATTGCACCAATCTTTCGTCAAGTTGTTGCCGCGTTGATAGGGAGCATCACCATAGGCCCGGCTACCTTTGAGGGAGCGGCCGCAGTGCGCCGCGTCATTGACAAGTTCGAGCCCGTTTCATCAACAAACACCAAATCTTTTAAGTTCACTTGGACAATCTCATGCCAATATTCCACTCGCAACTGCTGCACTCGTTCGGTGTCTGGCACAAGGAGCGTGCAGAGTTTTTTTTCGGGCGTGAGCTTGAGCTTTTGGACAATGCGTCCCATCGTCGCCCGACTAATGCGCACACTCACCCGTTGCTCCAATCTGGCGCATAACTCTACTAGGATGGCATCATTATCCTCCTCCACCAAAGTAGCGTTTCACAGCAACTTGATTCCGGGCTAAGTTTGGCTAAGCGACCTCCCCCATGAGCTCTCGGTTCAATTGTTCCATCTGTGCGATACCGCTTTAACAAATTTTCAATAAAGGTAAAACTGACTCGGAACCGTTTAGCTAGTTGTCGCTGTGACCCCTCTTGCTGGTTATGCGCATCAATGATTTTCTGGCGTAGGTCTACAGAGTACGCTTTCATTTGGCTTCCGCTCAAGTTTACTCGTTAAGTGTATCTTACTCAATCAAGAACCGCTGTATAATCGGTATGGTCAGCGTGCGTAAAGTAGCCAGCCGTCAGCGCGGACACCGAGGCAAGAGCCGTTACCAGATCATCGAAAAAACGGTGGGTGCCGGGCGTGATGGTGACTAGTGGCGGTATGGCGATGCTCATCTACTTTTTATAACTGGAACTTAGACAAAGAAAGTATTTCTGCCGAATATGGCACTATTTTTAAGTAATCCGACTCACTGTAAACCAATACCGTTCAGTTAAGCCGCACACTTCTGACCGAGGCAAGCTAAGGGATGGTAGGCTAAGACGGCAAACCCTGGCAGGTGTGCAAATTGTTTGAGAAGGGAATCTTGCCGCATTACTTACTTCGGCAGGATTCCTAACCAGTACTGCGATTGGCAACCATCAGCGCTTACAATTCTTTCCCTGAAGCAGTTACAAAGTTTATGCACATATGCGTATAGTGGCTCTAATCGGCAATCCACTGCCAATTGGGAAACAAAATTAGTGCCTGAATCTAAGCCTGGATTGTTTGAGAGAATATAGCTCCAGTAGTTGCTATTGCCTAATCGCTATATATCTAAATAGCAATATTGCCTCCGCAACATCCTCTTAACTACGAAGAATATCAGGAATTCAAAGCACTTGTCTACCCGCGCCGTTTACGGCTGGGGATGGCTACAGGTCAGCGCAGTTCCAGTAAGAGGGAACTGCGCTGTAGATTGCTGCCCTTGATTATCCAGAAACTACCTAAGCGCTTCAGCAGTTCAGCCTTCTCCAGTTCTAGCCGCCGTCCCCACCGACAATTTAAGTAAGCGCTTCAGCAATTCAGCCTTCTCCAGTTCTAGCTGTTTCATTTGGGCTTTTAGCTGCGTCACTTCAAGTCTGTCAAAGAATGTCTCTGGAAATTGCATGGCAATTTGTTCCATCTTTTCTTTGAGCAGAGAAGATCTGCTTTCGCTGATTTTCTCTGCTATTTCCTCACCTAGAGCACTCATTTCAGCCCGATGACGGTATTGGCTTGCTATTTCCTGTACAAGAGGCTTGATAGGAAGCGGAATCCGTAGCATGATTGTTTCGTAAGGGGCTCGTTTGCCCTTGCCACCCTTGAACGCCATATCAAACTTGATAGCAACTTACATTGGTTGATATCATAGCGTCCATTTATCAGCAAGTAAATTAAGGAGGGGCTCACTTTCACTTATCGTTTACTGTTTTCATTGCTTTCAGCTTCCCGATAGGCTCCAAGTGGCCTACAAAAATAAACAACTAAAACCAGCTTACCTTCTTTCAATAGCTCAAAGCCGATAGCAAGTATTACGGAAAACTTGAAGTGAGATTGAGTCGCTCCCCATAGCTAAAGGAGCAACCCAAAAATGCATATCGATGATTACCATAGCACGGATGGAACGTCAATAGCGACTGATAACAAACCCCAAGTTGCCCAAGCACAAAGCAGTAGCGCATCTTGCCCTAGCTGTGGGTTTGAGAGAGCGTCGATAGTGCGGATGACTAAGGGGCATCCTCATTACGCCGCACTTAAATGCGGTCGATGTGATCGCTTCCTCGACTGGATGCCTGCGCCAGCGACGGAGGGAAAGCGACGCGACACATCTGCAAAGATAGACCGGCGGCTTAAATTGCCTAACCTGACTAGGTGGGAGCAAAACTTTCTACAGGGGTTGAAGGGCAAAAAGCTATCGCCCAAACAACAAGAGTGCCTAGCCAAAATCGAAGCAAAGGCGGGGGCATAAATGAATTTTAATCACTATGACTTTGACGTGAATCCCCCTGTCAGTAGTTCAACCCGTGGCAGTGGAGTTCAGGCTAGCAATGATAATCGTTGCCCTTGCTGTGATAGCTCAGACTGGTGCTTTATTCTTAGCAACGGCAACGCGGTTACTTGTGGGCGAACAGATGTAGCTCCCGATGGCTGGCAGCAAACGGGTACTGCCAAGGATGGACGGAAAATCTACACCAAAATTGGAACCGGAAAAGGTGATCGCAGGTACAAGGGTATTTTGCCCAGCCCCAACAGTATCGCTCTGGAATCACACCCTAGATCAGACTTTCCACAATGGGTAGAGATTGGAGGCGGCGAACTACAGACACGTTTTGAGTATTCTGATCCGGCGACAGGGGAGCCAGTAGGGAGAGTTGAGAGGAAGCAATACTCCGACCGGCGACGCGCTTACAACAATGGAAAGGATACTAAGCAGATACGCCCTCACCACTGGGTAAAACCTCATCATCCAGACCAGGGTAATCAGGGCTGGTGGTCAGACCGTGGCAAGGGTCTAACGACGTGGCCTCTGTACCGCGAAGGTGAAGTTAGGGACGCGATCGCGTCTAATCTGTGCAACATCCTATTTTATGGCACCGGTGAGCAGTCAGTCGAATCCTACCGGCGCTTGGGGTTGTACTCAAACTGCGCTCAGGGAGGGGAGGGAACCGGCGATCGTCAAGTTATCGACTTCTTGAAGCGGAACACACCACGAGTTTTCGTCATTGCTCCTGATGAAGACGAATCAGGACACAAAGCAGCTGCCAAACTTCAAGAGGGGTGTAACAAGGCTCTTCTGCCAGCGGTCACGATCAACCTAAAAAATGTGTGGTCATCCCTCCCACCGAAAGGAGATATTACAGATATCCTCACTGGGTCGGGTATGAGTGATTCGGAAATTGTTAAGCGGCTGGAATTGGAAATTAGGCGAGCGATCGCGGCACGCCTGGAGCACGAGCGCAAGCTAAATGACCCCGATGAGCGGTTGAAGCTCGATCTTCAATCGTTACTCGCCGAACCTGACCCGATCAAAAAGGCTCGGCGCAAGGCAGAAATTTGTAGCTTTTATCGACTAGGTGGTGCGGTCGTTCAAGAACTACTGAATTACCTGGACGGGCAGACCAGAGCAGTCCAGTCACAATGTCTGGGATTGGATGAACTTTTTGATTTGCCCCAAACTGGCACCGATTACCTGATACCAGGAATGCTACCCGTAGGGGACACTGTACTGCTCGTGGCAGACCCAAAGACCGGCAAGTCTCTGTTAGCCTACGATGCAGCCTTTGCGGTTGCAACCGGCGAGGATACCTTTCTAGGCGAGGCGTGCAAGCGTGGCAAGGTTCTTATCATTCAGACCGATGAGCCTGTGGGTACTGCCAAGGGACGGCTGGCTAAACGTGGTTTTCGCCGCGAGGATGCCCCAAACGTAAGGTTTATGCACTCCTTCAACATTTCACAGCTAGGTGAACTAGAGAGGGAATTGGAAGACTTTAGACCGTCGTTGGTCATGATCGACAGTCTACGCCGCATTAGCGCGGGGCGTGAAATCTCTGAAAACTCGGCTGAGTTTGCAGACTTGATTTACAAGTTGAAGGAAATCATCACTCGCTACGCAGCATCTGGAATCTTAGTTCATCACAGCAATAAAAATCCAGATGCTGTAGGTGTTGGTCGCGTGCGTGGGTCAAGCGCAATCGCGGGTGCGGTCTGGGGCGTGTGGCAGTTGGATCACATTCCTAAGCCCGATCCAAACAACAAAAAGAAGTTAATTATTGACCCCAAAGACCCAAACCGGATTTTTAGTGTGATTGCGCGGGACGTAGAAGGGCAACGCCTCAATATTGAACTCGACCCTGAAAACAATCACTGGCTTAATCACGGTGAAGATGGTGCCTCTGAGAGCGAAGCGCAGGAGCGTAAGACTCACGAAGCCAGGATCATAGACTTGCTAAAGCCGATAGCTCCAACGGGGCTAGAAGCTCAGGAGATAAATGAACATCTAGGAATAGGTAGGGGAATCTACTCTGTACTCAATCGGTTGCTTGGCAAGCGCCTCATTGGGTCAAGACCATCTGTCACTGACCGGCGACGAACGGTATATTTCTACCCCAAAGACTTTGATAAAAATGGGGGGGGGGACTCCCCCCCCCCACCCTGTGTGGAAATTGTGATCGAATGTCCTGAAAGTCTTGGTGAGCATAGTGTTGAGAGGTCGATCACAGGTCGATCACAAGTCGATCACAATCGATCACAAAATAATGCCATTAAAGGCACTGTGATCAGCTCTAACCCAGAACCGGCAAGTATTACAGAGGTCGATCACAAGTCCGCCACACAGGGGGGGGGGGAGAGGGGGTGCTAAACCCAGCAGTTGAACCCGCGATCGCACCCACTGAATCCCAGCGACCAATCCAAGTGGGAGATAAGGTGACGATCAACAATCCCGGATCAAAGCGTCACGGCCAGCAGGCCACAGTGACCCGGTTAAGAACCGAGCGTTTCCAGGGGCAGGAATTGCTGGTTGCCGATGTGAGCCTTCCATGTGAGCGTAGACCCGTGGAGGTTCAGTTGTCCTGGCTGGAATCCGAATAAGCCGGTAAGTCAGCGCAGTTTCCCCATCTGCACATCTTCCGCTTTTAAGTAAAAACGGAAGATGCACTGATACACTGAAAGCGTGATGGGAGGCGGGGTTGCGGAGTTTGAGCTATCCTCTTGTGGTAAGCCCATTTCTGGATTTGCTTGTCAGGGAGGTAAAAGTGGCAATCAAAACCGAGTCGCAGTTCTTCAATTTCTGCCTTCTAAACGGCAAGGGGAAAATTCATTTGGTGGCTCCCAGGGTGGGAGGGGGACAAGAGCGACATACTATCTGTGGATGGAAAATTTCCGGGAATTGCACCCCAGTTGATGCCTTCAATTTTGGGGCTGATTGCTGCTCTCGCTGTGCTTCCAAATATTGGGGGCGATCGCGGCGGCGGAGTTCCTCAAAATCGCATGAAGCGTTTATGGACCCTTAAGGGGCTAGCAATATATTCTCGTACGAGCTGAATGCTCGTGTGGTGCGTAGGTGTAGGCTTCGTGTGACACGGGAAATCATATGATTCCCAGGCTGTGGTGTAACACTCGCTAAATTGGTTTCAGATCATCGCCAGTGTGGGTGGCAGTTTACTGCCATTTCACGCAAACATGACTAGGGTGAATCTCTGTGGTTGTTCACAAGCCGAAAAAATTCTGCGGAAGGGCTAGCATCTCTGCAAATTTTTTTTCTCTTGCTCTTTGTTCAAAAATCGCCCACTTCCCCAGCCTCCCCAGCACGATCACCGCGACCCACCGGTGATCGCCCACTTCCCCAGCCTCCCCAGCACGATCGCCGCGGCCCACCGGTGATCGCCCACTTCCCCAGCCTCTCTAGCGCGATCACCGCGACCCACCGGTGATCGCCCACTTCCCCAGCCTCCCCAGCACGATCGCCGCGAGCCACCCATGCCGGAATCGCTGGGAAGGGCGACCTGGAGGTCAGCGGCGATTGACCAGGGTTCATCTACGGATGATATCGACGAACCCTGTAGCTTTCGGCAAGCTTTCAAGTTCAATCCGACTACGCTGTGGGTCAGGGCAGTCGGATTGCGATC
>QQTW01003042.1_pt1 | contig 12332 bp, 14 predicted proteins | sample 1904831 | NCBI WGS metagenome assembly QQTW01 (sample SAMN09435610, study PRJNA476489) | Subsurface metagenome, whole genome shotgun sequencing project. | reverse complement strand
TGTCCCCCATACTGCTGCCATGCGTCTTTGATTGGCTGACAGGCAGGATGTTCCAGGCTATCCTGCTCGGAGTGGGTAGAAAGATACACGATGCTATTGGGTAGTTTGTCAGCAGGTATCTTATTTAGGATACCCTCGCCATTTGCCCCAAACCGACTCAGGGCAACTCCAACAGATGTACGACACTCCCTCTCGGCTCAACCCCGTTACGGTTTGTCGTAATCAAAAGTTGTAATCAAAAGCGGAATTTGAGAATTTCTCTTTGAGTGCCTCTAGTGTGGAGTGAGTAACTCTATACCAATCGTCCAATCTAAAAGGTACGTAGTCATCATTGCCTTCTACTAGGAAGGCTTGCCCATTCCTCATTAAAACCCCATACATATAGCTGCCATAGCCCGGCACATTCTCATAGTTAATGCGTGCAACTATCTGCGATGTGGGAGGGTAATGGTAAAAGTTACCCTCATACTCTATAATATCTGACTTAGCTATAGGCATTTGAATTATTCTGGATCAAAGTATTTCAAAAATCCGGTTAATCTAGGCCAAGTACAACATCACCAAAATTTGATTTACCCAAGCTATTGGGGAACTCCATTCAGTTCACTTGTTCATCAAATATCGTCAACACGTCTGGCTTACAGCGTTTAATGACCACTACGATTCCTTGGGCTCCCTCGCTGTCCAGATCGTCAATATAGCCGGGGTAGGCGTCAGTAGCTTCATCAGACGTTTTAAAAGGTCCAAAATAGTAAATGCACTTGGGTTTAGTAGTGGTAATTTCCGCCCAGCAAGGAGTACTAAATCCTTGCCGGAAGCCTGTAAATAGCTCTTTGACCATTTCGAGCAGTTCCTTTGCTGACATGGGGAAACAACTTACCAAAGTAATTGCTTATGCTTTATTCCGCTTCGACCAAAGGAATAGAAATGATGTTAAGTTGACTTGTGATCAGGAATACAAAGACTCGCAACGCATTAGTCAAGCACTCTTGAAATCAGCGGCTCTAAATTTCCTCTTTTACATAGACTAAAGGATTCTACTTTAGACACAAGTCAGGCATAAATCAGCTTGGCTATACTTAGCCAGCGCCAAGTTAAGAACCGATATGGAATACCTGTACTTCCTCGCAAATGCCAGCCTTACCCAGAGGGCGCGTGAAGTACCTACAGGCGATGCCCCAGCTACCCGTTAAGTTCCAGAACGGTGATTCATCAGATTGATGGCTGGGTGGTCAACATCAAAATGAACTCGACCCTGAGTCCCCAGCAGTCTGGAGATTTCCGAGCTTTTTTGAATGAAGTGGGAATTTCCTTTGAACCGCCAACGCGTGTAAATATTGCTCTAGTTCGTTTGTCAGCCGGAGAGTCCCCCATTGATGTAATGCGTCGCTACCAAGTCGTCGTGGTTTCTCATGGTAGTCCAGACAAGAGCGAGATTGAAGCTTTTCGCTACCAGTTCACGAAGGGATTAGGATACTGCCCAGAAACCGGGTGCGAGGCTTGTCCAGCCGTGCAAGCCTATCTTGCTGAATTGCCACCTTACGCACCGCTAAAGAGCGATGCCCACTGGTGCGTCTTGGGGAAGAGTCTTAAAGAACAGATCGCCGCCACCAAGTTCACCCTTCCAAGTCAGTACGCCACCAGTCAAGGCGCGAGGGAGCGCAAAGTCGCAACGCCAGCCCAGGCTACTGTCATTTGCAGCAACAGAATGGCATCAATTATATTCAAAGAAGTGATCAATAGGCTTAACCCAATTTCTGTTCAGTTGCTACTAAATAGATTGTCTCCGACTCAAGATTAGCCAGCTTTAAACATTCCAACCAGCTTAGAATTTCGTATTGTTTGTGGTTAGTTACCAACAACTATTCTGTGTTTCCTTTACAAAACTTAAGTATTTTCCCGGAAGACATACGGCATCTACTCCCTCTGCCTTCACTTATTAGGCAGCTGACTACTAGCTACGGAAGCTGGATATGCCAATTGCGTAATTCCTATTGTTCCTGTTGTCTATAGCGTGTAGGTGCGCATACATAGGTGTACTCAGATATATATGCGCCCAGGGCACATCTCGGTTTCTGCTTTTTCGTAAGAATTTTTAACAAAATTTCTCATCAAATCAGTCTAATGTAACGATTTAGAGGATGTTTGAAAATCGATACTCGGACAATTGACCTTGAAGTTGGGAAATTTAGCATGAGCAGCAATTTAGCAACCAAATTACGTGAGGGTACTAAAAAAGCCCACACTATGGCAGAAAATGTCGGTTTTGTCAAGTGTTTTTTAAAAGGAACTGTTGAGAAGAACTCTTACCGGAAACTGATCGGCAACTTCTACTTCGTCTACTCAGCGATGGAAGAAGAAATGGAGCGGCACCGGCAGCACCCAATTATATCAAAAATTTACTTCCAACAGTTAAACCGGCAGCGGAGCTTGGAACAAGACCTCAGCTACTACTACGGAGCCAACTGGCGAGAGCAAATCGCTCTCTCCCCAGCAGGTGAAGTTTATGTGCAGCGGATTCGGGAAATATCGGAAACATCCCCTGAACTGTTGATTGCCCACTCCTACACCCGCTATATCGGCGATTTATCTGGTGGACAAATTCTCAAGGGCATTGCTGAACGGGCGATGAACCTCTCTGAGGGGGAAGGGACTGCTTTCTACGAATTCCAAGACATTCCCGATGAGAAGGAGTTCAAAGCCACCTACCGGCAAGCCTTGAATGAGATGCCCATTGATGAGGCTACAGCGGAGCGAATTGTAGATGAAGCAAATGCCGCTTTTGGTCTAAATATGAAGCTATTCCAGGAAATGGAAGGCAATCTAATCAAGGCGATCGGTCAAATGCTGTTCAACAGCCTCACACGCCGTCGCACTCGCGGTAGCACTGAACTGGCAACCGCTAAGTAAGTTACGCCCCGTTTCCAATAAAGTCCTGACTCCTAGATAAAATTAGATTAGCTCTAACAATCCTGGAGGCTGGGTGATGGTGCCGCCATCATCAAGTCTCCAGGATTGTAAGCTTGCAGGGGTAATTGTGGCAGTGGTAACTTGAGCAAGCGACAACAAATTTAAGCTGTACGAGAGACAATGCCTGCAAAAATTCCTGTCACAGTAATCACCGGCTTCTTAGGCAGCGGTAAGACGACTCTGGTTCGCCACTTGCTACAGCACAACCAGGGACGCCGCATTGCTGTTATGGTCAATGAGTTCGGGGAACTGGGCATTGATGGTGAATTACTCCGCTCTTGTCAAATTTGCCCAGATGATTCAGACGAGGCTAATATTGTTGAGTTAACGAATGGCTGCCTGTGCTGCACAGTGCAAGAAGAGTTTTTGCCAACGATGCTAACTCTGCTGAAGCGACGAGACACGCTGGACTGCATTTTAATTGAAACCTCTGGACTGGCGTTACCTAAGCCACTGATCAAAGCCTTCCGCTGGCCTGAAATTCGCAATGCTGCTACAGTGGACGCTGTGATTACCGTGGTGGATTGTGAAGCCGTGGCAGCTGGCACGTTTGCCAGCGATCCAGAGGCGGTAGATACCCAGCGGCAAGCAGATCCGAATCTGGATCATGAAACGCCGTTGCAGGAACTATTTGAAGACCAGCTGGCTTGTGCTGATTTGGTAGTGTTGAATAAAACTGATTTAGTCGATGCCTCGACGCAGGCTCAAGTTGTCGATTTGATTCAACAAGAGCTGCCCAGAGTGGTGAAGATGGTGCAGAGCGATCGCGGTCAACTCGATCCAGCTGTTATATTCGGATTCCAGGCTGCAGTAGAAGAAGACTTAGCCGCCCGTCCCAGCCATCACGACACCGAAGAAGACCACGAGCACGACGAGGAGATTACCTCAACCCACGTGGTTTTGAACCGCGCTTTTGATCCACAGAAGCTACAAAACCAGTTGCAACTGCTGGTACAACAGCAAGAGATTTACAGAATAAAGGGGTTTGTTGCAGTACCGAATAAATCAATGCGGCTGGTGTTGCAAGGAGTGGGAACACGATTCGATCAATTTTATGACCGACCTTGGCTACCGTTGGAGCCGCAGCAAACTCGGTTGGTTTTCATCGGTCGTGACCTGAATTCAAATGAAATTGAGTCGCAATTGGTAGCGTTACCAGAAAATTGGGTTTAAAGCCCACAACGTAGGGGCGGCTTTAGTTTTATTGACATTGGCGGCTACACCTGATTAAATAGTTGTGGGCTACCGCGAGAGCGTAAAGTGTCCCACTACTGGTACTCACCGGGTTCCCTGCTCAGCTGAGTGCGACAGACGGAATAATGAGGAAATAGATTTCGATTTGTCTGATAGTCGGCGGTGGGACACATCGTGGACTTTAAACTAAAATGCCTGCGGAGACGGTCTAACGGGGATGGAGTCATGAGGCAACATCTAGTCAAGAGTCTGTGATTCAGGAACTCATGAAGGCGACTCCATGGAATCACCGTCTCTTTAGAGCGGTGAGGATGTCAACGGGCTAGTAAGATAAGGTTGAGCAATAGTATTATTGTTTCGGTGCTATGGCGATCGCTCAACTGTTTGATGGCGCTAATGTCTTTGTTTTGCCATTTTGGGCGCTGATGATTCTGTTGCCGAACTGGGGAGTAACACGGCGGGTAATGGAATCATATCTCCCCTTCGTGGCATTGGCAGGAGTGTATTTGTATTTGTTCATTAGCAGCATCACACCTGAAAATGCCCAAGCCTTATCAAATCCCCAACTGGCAGATATTGCCCGATTTTTTGGGCAAGAAACAGCTGCCGCTACTGGATGGATTCATTTTCTAGTAATGGATTTGTTTGTCGGTCGCTGGATTTATTGGGAGGGGCAGAAAACGGGTATTTGGACAATTCACTCGATTGCCCTTTGTTTGTTCGCTGGTCCTTTAGGGCTGCTGTCTCACATCTTGACTCACTGGATCAGCCAAAGATTTTTCTCCCGTTCTAATAGTGCAGCGGAGACTCTGGGAGATTCCGCAGCGCGATCAAGTGGCACGTAGGGTACTGTTGCAAAAACTTTTTGAGGTTTTCAGAATTTCAGGAGGTGTTTTAATATAATTAGTCCATTCCTGCCAACCAGCCGAATAGGTCGGAGCAGATAGTAGATGAAATACAGAGATCGAGGCAGCGGCAAAAGTGCTGCATCTGCCTCGTTCGGGCTAAATATAAGGTTGAAACAGTACCGCACTTTGTCCTGCAGGCGTTCCCTTACTCTAATATCCCAGAGGGAGAAGTTGGATTCTTCAAATTTGGACGAGTTATCAAAGTTAAGGAAAAGCCGTTCGCGCACCTGCTTAGCAAGCGATTTTACAGATGGATCGGCCTGAATTCTTTGCCAGACTTTTTCCGGGAGAGCTGTTCCCAAAAGATCACTGGCTAGCAAACAGCTAAGCAAGAGCATGCGCTCACTGCCCAGGATGCGAGACTGCTGCATGACTTGGTCCCAATCGAGCTTTGGATGAGCGCGGATTACTTCGGCAATGTCACAAATCTGCTTCAAACTTTTCCAAACGTCTTTGGTTCCGTTCATGCAAATAATCAAAAGCAAATCCTGCGGTCGGAAAGTGAGTACCGACGTATCAGCAATGGATATCGACTCAAGGCGCTCCCACAGGCAATCGGGATCGAGCAGGAAACAGTGCTTTGGACGTGCGATCGCCCAATGAGGCTCCACCATAACCTTGCCATCATTGCTAACAAAGTTATACTCGCAAGCCGATTCAAACCACATTGCTTCTTGAGCGCCAGGCTGTTGCTCCAGTGACAATCGGTATCCCTGCTCCTGAAGCAGGGTTTTAACTCTGAAAGCGTCCTGCTTGTGAATCAGGATGTCCAGGTCGCAGAACTGCCGGAGTGCCAGGTTACCGTAGGCTGAAGCAGCTAATACAGGTCCTTTGTATGGGATGGCGGGGATTTGGTGGGCTCGGAACAGATTCAGGAGGAGGAGCAATTCCCTTGTCAGGAAAAGGTTGCGCCGGGCTAAGCTGTGGAAATAGTCCCGTAGCTGCCCCATAATGGCTTGGGGAACAACTTCCGGGCAGGTGGCGTTGAGGCTCCAGTACAAAAGCGGCATCACCCCATGCCAGAGCGCTGTTCGGAGCAGATAGTCCCAGTTTATGTCTTCTTGGAGCAGGGCGAGGATCCGCTTTTCTGTTGGAGCATCCATACACGTCCGAGCACAGCAAAGAAGCAGCTCAACTTCAGGGCGAGTATGTGTCCTTAGGGCTAGCGATGTAGTCACAGGTGAATCGGTTGAGTTGGAATACTGAGACTAGATTGCATTTGTGCTATCCACGATTGGGCATAAAGACCGCCAGTAGCTAGCAGTTGCTCATGGCTACCTGATTCCACAATCTGACCATTGCGCATAGTGTGAATTATATCGGCACGCATTGCCAGGGTGAAGCGGTGAGTGATGATCATGGCGGTACGACCATTAGTTAGCGTGCGGAATCGCTCCAACCAGTCAGCCTCAGCCCAGGAATCCATGGCGCTAGTCGGCTCGTCAAGCACAATGATTTGCGCTTGCCGCACAAAAGCCCGAGCTAAGGCAATGCGTTGCAATTCCCCTCCACTAAGATTAGTGCCTTTAGCAAACCATTTTCCTAGCAGTGTGTCGTAACCTTGGGGCAGGCGAGCAATAACCTCATCAGCCCCAGCGCCTCGAGCAGCGGCTTCAATCTCAGCTCGACTTGGTTCTACCTGTAAATCGCCGTTAGCAATGCTTTGGGCAACAGTAGCATGGTAGTTGATGGGAACCTGAAACAGGACAGTGAGCAATCGTCGCAGCTTTTTAATCGACAAATCACGAATATCAGTTCCATCTAGCTCAATGCAGCCAGCCTCAGGATCATAAAAGCGGCAAAGGAGCTTAATTAAAGTGCTTTTACCGGCTCCATTATCGCCAACAATCGCCACAATTTTGCCAGCGGGGATGGTAAGATTAAAGTTTTGTAGTGCAAATTGCTGGCTTCCAGGATAGCGGAAAGTAACCTCCCGAAAGCGAATTCCCTCTTTAATTACTAATGGAGTGGGGAGCGGATCAAGTGGGTCTTTAACTTGTGGTTCTAACCTCAAAAACTCGAACAAGTTACCCAAAAATAAGCTATTATTATAAATCTGTCCCACGTTCCCTAGAAGGGTGCGCATCAAGCTCTGACCCCGATTAAATGCCTGGTAAAAGAGAGCAAGGTCACCTAATGTAACCTGTCCTTGCAACGCCCGCCAAACCATCCAGCTCATAGCAGCACCAGATACTAGAAGACCGGAAGCCCCAGCAACCAATCGAGCCAAGCTCTGATTTTTAATCAGCAACAGACGCTCACTAACCAGTCGTCGGCGCAAAGTTTGATAAGACGACTGGAAATAACTCCCCAGGTCAAATAACCTGAGTTCAGCAGCAACCGCACTATGCGTCAGCATCAAGTCATAGTACTGGGTCCAGCGCCTATCTGCAGTCGTTTGCTGCCACCACTGGTGATAGTCTCGATTGGAACTCAGCACCACAGCTAATGCTGGCAGCATACTCACAAATAAGGCAAGAGGTAGCCAAGCACCATAAGGAATTAACACCGCAGCCATAGCTAGAAGGGTAATGCTGTTTTGCAGTAGACTGCCACTATTTTCTAGTAGTGCCAGAGAGCGAGTGCTAGCATCACTGCGAGCTTGTTCCAACTTATCGTGATAATCTGACGATTCATAAAAGGCCAGATCAGCGGCAACAGCCTTTTCATGAATCAAGGCACTCATGTAGTCCTGCATGAGCTCTGCCTGGACTGTGCGTATCCAATTAAGGATACCCTGTAGCAACTCTGTTAACAGTAAGACCCCCGCCGTTAAAGCTATTGGAACTAAGATAATCTGGAGATCCCAGTCCGCACCGGCTTTCATGGCAGCAACCAGACTATCTACAACTAGTCTGGTTAAGTACACAATAGTCGCTGGTAGTATCCCTTGAACAGTTAGCAGTATAATCCATGCCAAGGTCCAGCCTCGGGCTGCTGCCCAAACTAGCCGAAAAGTTCGCGGCAAATGTAACAATTGTGCTACACCCTAGCTAAGTGAATGTTATGAGCAAAATGCTCTTCTACTAACTGTGCTACTGTAGGCAGCAATGAAAGAGAGTGGGGTCGCTCGAGGCAATAGACGGGTACACTCTCGATCAAGCTTGCGCACTGACGCAGGTGTGCAGAGGCTCCAAAGCCTTGGAGCAATTGATTGCCAAATCGAGCCACATAAGAGTTGGCAATCAGTTGCACGATCGCCTCTTGGGGCTGAAGAGGTTTGAGAGCCAGGGCTGAACCCTGAGAAAGTACGCAGAGATACTTAATTGGAAGGGGTCTGGATGAGAATCTATCGGCGGCGCGGCGGGCACGCTTTTCGTACCCGGAGGTAAGCTGGGGTAGTGTCTCTGGATCATCACCTAACGCAGAAGCAGCTGCTTCCGGCCAAAGCTTGAACTGTGGAAAACCGGGGAACACTAAGGGGCGAGTCGGGTCACTAAAATCCAGAGCGACTACATCATCTGCCATCAGGTAATGTCCCCGTGCATAGAGCGTCGCCGCCATGGTTGACTTGCCCTGCCCCTTCCCCCCAAGGAAGGCGACGACGCCACTATTAATTGCCACAGCACTAGCGTGCAGTACCAAAAACCCACGTTGATAAAGCAACACTGCCAAAACAGTTCCTAAAAGAGGAAGGCGAATTAAGCGCTCTTCCACACCTGGCAACGGCTCAACGATAATTTCTTTACCGTTCTGAACCAGAAACGTTCCTATCTGATCCCAGAAAAAACATGCGGACTGTGCAGTCAAGTGAAAATAACCTTGCCTTGAAGTTGTCTCTGGTAGAGATAAATCAACTTTTCCTAGCTGGATGACAACATCTGTCTCTATTTCTGCCGTAGCTACAAGCTCTGGTAGAGGCAGGGCGGAGTGGATACCTAGACCGTAGGCTTTGTAGCAATACATTTTTCTCTTTCTCCTATCAGCCTCAAAAGTGAACAGTCTCACGATTTGAAAAGTGGTGGGTTTAACCCTGTGCCTACAACACAAATAGTGAGGAGTAGATGCTTATACTCTAGGCATCCACTCCAACTAAACTTATGCATCCCTAGGAAGTTGGAGCGACAGGACCTTCTTCTCCTGGAGCGTAAGCGGAATCAGTAGTCCCCAGAGGAACGTCGGCATTCTCTAAACCACCCTGAAGGGTGATCTTCTCAACATCGCCGTGAACCGTGAGTTGGGGCGTGGTATAGGGTTTCTTATTCATTAATTTGTTCTCTAAGTAATTGATAGTTGTTAGAATTCGAGTGAGTTTATGGTGGCAAACTCTGAGGCTAAGTTGCTTGCAACGTTACGTTTTACATTTTCTTCGCTTCCTTATTTGTAAGGTAAAAGCTTTGTGGTTTCAGACCCGTGTGTTGCAGCCACAGTGCCAAGGATACGGCTTTCCAAATTGCCAGCACGTCGCCCTCCCTTGCTTCTCGAGAGACATATCGGTGATATGCCTGACGCAGGGTGGTTACATTTACATACTCCTCGATCGCGCCTGGATCTTCTAAAATCACTTTCTCCAGACGCTCTCGCTCAAAAGCTAGCAGCCCGTGGTCGAAACTTGGAGCAATGTTAGATTTGGCACCGCGCCATTGAACTGACTCAGGAAGAATACCGTCCATCGCACGGCGCATTACCATCCGGCTCCATCCCCGGTGCAGCTTCTGCTCAGGGGGAAGGGACAGGCAGAACTCGGCTAATCGCTTATCCCAGAAGGGGAAGCGAAGCTCAACAGAAAATGCTCCAGCAGCCCTGTCCAAAAGCTCAAGTGTACCTGGCATGTGAGCCTCGGTTAGGCGACGGTAGTGGTTCTCCCTTTCAGTCTCTGGGGAACCCGACCGAGTTTGGAGAGACGCCTCCAGGCCGATACGCTGGACAAAGTCTGGGTTGAGGGTGGCCCACCGGGCTGGTCGATTGGTAGAGGACTTAGGGCGGTGCAGCATTCGCCGCAGCAAGGCTTGCCCTCGCCTTCGTACGTGTTTAACAACCCGGTACTTAGAGATACTGGGGTCGAGTCCGTATTTCCACACCCAAGACCATAAAGCAGCCCTCCAGGGTGAGTTCATTTTCCTCGAATACTCTCTCACCTCTGTAGCTAGAGTGAGCCACCGCCCTGCACGTGCCAGCTCAACCAGGTATCCAAGACCGTGTGATATAGTAGTGTCGCCATCAAACCCATCCAAAATAATCCGGACACCTTGCTTGTTGGCGGGGTCGTACAAACCCCAGTTAAGATACAGATTCCCGGCACCGTGAGCTTCATCCTCGTGCCAGAACACACGATCTAGATCGGTTAAAGGGCTCACCTGATCCGCATGCAAGCGGTGCGGCACAAAGTTACCCTGAGCTAAAACCGCATTTTGGAAGGAGCGCTCGTCGCACTGGGTTACCTCGTCAAAGATGGCTGAGAACGTGTGTAATCGAGTATCTCCCTTTTCCGCAAGTAGTTTCCCCGCCACACAGGTGATGGAGGAAGAGTCCAGGCCACCGCTCAACATCGATCCCACGGGAAAGGCGCTGCGCAGGCGGCAGCGCACGGCTTCGGTAAAGAGTTTGCAAAGCGCAGAGGCATACTCCTCGTCTGAACTTAAGCGCAGCTCACGCGAAGGATCGAGACACCAGTAGGATTGTAATTGTGTCCCTGCGTGGCTCACCGTCAAGGTATGAGCGGGAGGGAGTCGCAGGATGTCCTGATAAAAGGTGATGGCTGGATCGTCGCTCACCCCCGTTAGGTAGTCGGCCACTTTTACCTCGTTGAGCCAGCGCGGTACAAAGGGCAGGCATTGGAGTGCCTTGATTTCAGTGGCGAAAACGAAAATTCGACCAGAGAAATAGTAATAGAACGGCTTGACTCCAAAGTGATCTCGGGCGCAGAAGAGCACCTGCTGCCGCCCATTCCAGATGGCAAAGGCAAAATCGCCCAGAAGTTGCTCCGGACAATGCTCACCCCATTTTTCGTAAGCAGCTAGGATCAGTTGACTATCCGTGATATTTTCGGATGTTTGGTCGTTAAGGGCTAGTGCAGCAATGAGTTCATCCCGATTATCAATGCGGGCATCGGCTGTAATCACAAGGTCACCGGTTTGGTTGACCAGAGGCAGGAGCTCCAAGAGAGATTCGGGTGTCGTCCAGAGCATTCGATGTCCTATACCGATAGATCCAGAGCTCCATATATTTGAGCCATCTGGTCCTCGGTGGGCAAGGATATCTATCATATTTCCCAAATCTGCGCTGTCCACTGTCCGGTTATCGAGGTAGTAGATGCCAGCGATCGCGCTCATTGTATTTTTCCCTCTAGAAGCGGAAGTGGGGTATAGCGCCACAGATCTCCTAATCCACCGCTAACAATCCTGCCCTGACTTTCTACCCAGGCGTGGGCTTGTAACTTCCCTTTCTGGGTGCGAGCAACACCGATGCGGATGTGAGCCTGGTGACTGTACTGGCGAAGCAGCGCCTGTGTAGCCAGAGCCCGCGCGAGACATTTAACGCCCGGCATGTAGCGGCTGACCACCTCCACTGCCCAAACGACTCTGTCTACAGAGACTCGTGCCGCCCGCAACTGTGTCTTCCCTGTGATCCTCGCTACAAAACGGCGCAAGGACTGAAATGGCAACAGCCACAGTCCTAGCCTAATTGCTCCGAGCAACAGCGCAGCCCTGAGCAGAAGGCGTCGTTCACTTCTATTCAGCCGCAGGAACTTACCCAGCCGTTTCATCACTAACCTCGATTAGCCCTACAGCTAATAGTTTTTGGAGCAATGCTTTGAGTTCGTCAGCGCAACAGTCCGGCTCAACCTCGTACTCCTCTAGGATCGCACCCTGAATTTCGTTTAAGGTCTTTGGCTCCTGGATTAGATTCCAAATTCGAGTTCCTACGTCATTCAGACCGTAGTACACCCCAGATTCGAGATCTAGAATTACAGCCTCTGCGCCCAGATCAGAGGAAACTTGGTTTTTAGTTGCTACTATGCTTGAATACCCCGATACCCTACGCTCCAAACCCATAATCCGTTTGTGCTCCAAGTCAGTGGGAGATAAGTTCTAATTTTTTCTTTGAAGCCCTCGATCGCAAGCGCCTTTAATGCATCTGTGCATCTTTTGTTGAGCGGGTAAAGTATTTGAGCTCAGATGCATAATTTTCGCTTTATTCTTGTTAGTCCTCAACTTGTTTAGCGTTATTAAATAAACTTACAAACAAACTTAACCCTAGCTCTGCTAATACTCCAAGGGTAATTTCAATGAAAAATTTAGCCGATTTAGGCTAGAGCCG
>QQTW01003041.1_pt1 | contig 12332 bp, 5 predicted proteins | sample 1904831 | NCBI WGS metagenome assembly QQTW01 (sample SAMN09435610, study PRJNA476489) | Subsurface metagenome, whole genome shotgun sequencing project. | reverse complement strand
ATCAGCTTGTAAGGTTTCGCGAACCCTAATGTTGATATTGCCTGCGGTTCCATCTCCCCTACTACTGCTGGATATGACGGCCCCATCGCGCACCAGCAAGCGCCCTGTGTTAATGAATAATTCCCCAGCATCCCCACTTCCAGAACTCCCCGCAGACAAGGTACTGGAAAATTGACCATTAACTGATTCTCCAATCACCTCGACCGAATCAGAAGCAACTATCTGCAAACTGCCGCCCTTGCCTTCACCGAAGGTATCGAATGATAGCTGTGTTCCATCACGCACTAGCAAGCGCCCTGTATTAATTGTTAAATACCCGGCATCCCCACTTCCAGAACTCCCAGCAAACAAGCCACTGACAAATTGACCATTAACTGATTCTCCAATCACCTCGACCGAATCAGAAGCAACTATCTGCAAGCTGCCGCCCTTGCCTTCACCGAAGGTACTGAGTGATAGCTGTGCTCCATCGCTCACCAGTAAGCGCCCTGTATTAATCGATAACTTCCCGGCATCCCCACTTCCAGAACTCCCAGCAAACAAGCCACTGGCAAATTGACCGTCGGCTGAAGTCCCAATCACCTCGACTGACTCCGAAGCATTAATCTGCAAGCTGCCGCCCCTGCCTTCCTCAAAGGTACCGAGAAATAGCTGTGCTCCATCGCTCACCAGCAAGCGCCCTGTATTAATCGATAACTCCCCGGCATCCCCACTTCCAGAACTCCCAGTAGACAAGGCACTGTCAATCCCACCGTCGGCTGAACCACCAATCACTTCGACCGAATCAGAAGCATTAATCAGCAAGTTGCCGCCCTTGCCTTCACCGAAGGTAGTAACTGATACTTCTGCCCCATCACGCACTAGGAATCGCCCCGTGTCAATCGTTAAGTTGCCTCCAGTTCCTGTGGAAGCCACATTAGCCCTTAGTAATGAACTGTCACTTAACAAAACCTCAGTTGTGCGTACCAGTACCTCGCCGCCATTTTCCGCCCCCAAAGTGTCAGCAAAAATATTGGAGCTTTGAGTCATCTCCAACCGTTCACCGCGAATTTGAATGTCACCGCCGCCCTCGCCACTGGCATCTACAAACGCCCCATTTGATAGTGAGATATTACCAAAATCAGCGATCGCCTCATACCCTAGCGCAAAGCTGTTTCCACTTTGACTCAAACTTACTTCCCCTGCTCCAGCCACGCTACCAAGTTCAATTCGTCCTCCGGCGGCGGTTAAGTTTCCTCCCTCTATCAAAACGTTTCCACCAACTAGCCCTAAAGTTTGACCCGATCGCACTTGCAAACCTGGCGGATCATCAACGGAATTAGATTGACCGATCTCACTTGGAGCAAGCGACTGATTGACAATTGGTTGAGCAGCAATAGTATTAAACAATATTGCCGATGGACTAACAGTAAGTAAATTACTCGCCTCTGGTTGCGTGGCGCTAAATAATCCCGTATCACCCAGCTTAATTGCATTACCTGTCGTGGCTAAAAATGAACCCTGCACATCTAAACTGGCATCAGAGCCAAACACAATCCCTTGAGGATTAATCAAAAACAAATTGGCATTGCCTAACACTCCTAACCGTCCCAATATTTCCGAACGGTTAGCCCCCGTCACGCGCGAGAAAATGTTGGTAATCCCGGCTGGATTACTGAAATAAGCGCCTCGTCCCGTACCAATATTAAATTGTTCAAAACTATGAAAGAGATTAGTGCCGCGAGTGGCTCCGCCATCTATGCGATCGCTCTCAATGCCCAGGATAACATCGGGTGTAACTACAGAGCTTTCCGCACCTAGCGTATTATCAGGTATGACTTGAGCTAAAACACTGCTAGTTGCTCCTATGGATAGCGCTCCAACTAAACACCCACACCACCAGCTTTTAGCAATCATCCGCTAGTCTCCTGAATATTTTTAGCAATATATCACTAGAGTTTATCCATCAGCGTTTTTATGACGTAAGCATAAAACCTTGAGCTAATTAATTACAGTAAATACTAAACTGATGGAGTTATACTTTCACCTGTTGCGCTAAGTTAGTTGCTAACTAATGCCAAGTGCGATCGCACAATTAAGCAATTAATATTGCCCAACTATGCAGCTTTCGATTCTCTTGGGAACTTACCACCTTCTGCTATGCCAAGCCGATACCGCCGACTCCACACCTATTGCTTTCTAGTAGTTTTATTTCTAAGCAGCTTCACGCTCTGCCTGGGGCTAGATCGAGTTCCTTTCACAGTGCAGGCAAAATGGGGAGGAGTAGCGATCGCCCAGTCTCCTAATACTAGCCAACTGGTACGGCAAGGAATTGAACAATATCGGGCAGGCAATGTGCTTGAGGCGATTTCTTCTTGGCAAACGGCTTTAACTGCCTATCAAAATACTAATAACTACGCAGACGCGGCAATTGCAGGCGAAAAACTCGCCCTAGCCTATCAGCAAATCGGTCAATTCGAGCAAGCACTCAACTATTGGCAAGGTGCGATCGCTAACTATCGCACCTCAAAAGATTTTGTCAAGGTGGAACGCCTGCTCGTCGAACAGGCTCAAACCCATAGCCGATTAGGGCAAAATAGAGAAGCGATCGCGCTTTTATGCGGTGCGGCGGAAAATGAAACTTGCCTGCAAAGTGAAGGAAGTGCTTTGCAACTTGCCCAAAAATTTAACGATTTCCAAGGTGAAGCTGCCGCTTTGGGAAGCTTGGGAGAAGCCTATCGTCTTAGAGGAAAGCAGGATAAAGCAATTGAAACTCTAGAGACTAGCTTAAAGATTATTCAGAAGCACAATCTCCCTGCTTATCGCTCCTCAGTGCTGAATAGTTTAGGCAATGTCTACTTTAGTAAAGTTCAACTAGGCGAGCAGCGTGCTATTTCCGCCCAGTTAAGAGGTGCAGACAATAAGGCTGATGAATTTATCCAAGAAGTTACTTCCGATCGCAAAAAAGCTTTGGAGTATTTTAATAATAGTCTCGAACTATCCCGCACTCAAAATGACCAAACAAGTCAAATGCGGGCGCTGCTCAATTTGCTCCAAGTTTATTATCACTCAGGAGATTCTTCAAAGTTAGTTGACAGCACCGATCGGGCAGAGCAAACATTGCAAGCAGCTTTAGCTTTACTGAACGACTTACCAAATTCTGCTAATAAAGTTTATGCAGCAATTGATTTAGCCGAATTAGAGCAACGTGTGGCTGCTAATAATTCTCCTTCCTTGCAATCTCAATGTCTGCCGCGAAAACTAAATCAGTCTCAAGCAACCGAACTCCTGAAAGAAGCTATTTCTATCGCTCAAAGCATTAAAGATGATCGTTCCGAGTCCTTTGCTTTAGGTAAACTAGGACATCTCTACGAATGCAGTCAGGACTACGATCGCGCTTTAGATTTTACCAATCGAGCAAGGCTCGCCGCCGATCAAAAATTGCGGGCTAGAGATAGTCTTTATTTGTGGGAATGGCAGGCGGGACGAATTTTTAAAGCCCAAAACAAAGCCTCGGAAGCGAACAAAGCTTACGATCGCGCGATCTCTACTTTAGAAGGTAAAGGAGGTATCCGAGATAATTTGTTAATTGCCCAGCAAGACTTGCAATTTAACTTTCGCGATACTATTAGTCCCCTCTACCGAGAAGTTGCGAAGGAAAAGCTAGAGAATGCTCAAGGGCTACCCCTAGCAAGTCAAGAGTACCAAAAGGAACTAGACTCCGCACTTAATGCTATTGATTCCTTGAAACTAGCAGAATTGCAAAATTACTTTGGCAATGATTGTGTTTTTGCGGTTTTTGACAAAGAACGAGTAGACGACTTAGAAACAGAAGACACCGCCGTCTTTAGTTCGATTATCCTAGAAGACCGAACAGCGATCGTCATCAGTCTTCCCAATCCTGAAAAGAAGTTTAATTCAAAGGCTGAAAAAAGATTGAAGAAGCTAGTTTGGATAAACGATAGTGAAAAGCTTAAAGCAGAAATCAAAAAATTCCGCCTAGAAGTTCAGAAGTTTTACGATCCTACAGATGCTTATTTAGCGCCAGCCCAGAATCTATATAACTTAATTATTCGACCCTTCGCCGCCGATTTAAACCCCGCCCAAATTAAAACTATAGTTTTCATCCAAGATGGTCTTTTACGCAGCGTCCCGATGGCTGCACTCCATGATGGTCAAGAATTTCTAGTACAGAAATACGCCATTGCTACAACTCCTGGTCTGCGCCTAACTGCTCCTAAATCCGTGAATTTTCAAGGGCTGAGAACCCTAGCGTTGGGGCTAACCCAAGCAGCCGTAGTTGATGGAGAAGAATTTAAGCCTTTAGAAAATGTTACTAATGAACTCAATCAAGTCATCGCGCGTTCTCCAGGTAGCAAGAAACTCTTAAACGAACAATTTACTCCTCAAAGCTTAGAGCAAGAACTTAAACAAGCAGTTTACCCAGTTATTCACATTGCCACTCACGGTCAATTTGGCACTATTCCTGAAGATAGCTTCTTAGTTACGGGTAATAATAAGAAGATTACTATTACTCAACTAGAAAGTGACATTCGCCGCTTTAGTGGAGGTTCCGAGCCTGTAGAGTTGCTGGCGCTTACGGCTTGTCAAACGGGTATAGGAGATGATCGCGTTACTTTGGGAATAGCTGGCATTACGGTACAAGCAGGTGTTAGAAGTGCATTGGCTTCTCTTTGGAACATAGAAGATGCTTCTACCCAAGAACTAATAGCAAAGTTTTACGATAACTTGCGAGCGCCCCTTGAGCACAGTGCTGCGCGATCGCCAATGAGCAAAGCCGAAGCTCTTAAAGAGGCACAGAAAGCATTAATAAATCAAAATCCTAAGATTCACCCCGCCCGATGGGCTCCCTTTATCCTCATTGGGAACTGGCTTTAGAGCGGGGTAAACCCGATCATCTGGTACTGCGTGCAATCTGCTGTAAGTTTTCAACCTGTTTTTTCAGTACGTTCTGTTCTTCTAGTGGCAATTCTGGTGTAGTTGTTCGGGCTTCCGACTTAGCCAAATCGTTCACCAAAGTTGAACCTACTTCACCCAGTTTCGATGTTGCAGCTAATTTGAGCGCTTCATCTAGCGCGTTGTACCACAAACCTGCTTCAGCATAAATATTGGCTTTCTCCACACTATTTATGGCTTTATTCAATTTACTTTGCAACATAGTTGTTGGCATTTCAACAACTTCAATACTTGCCTCGCTGACCAAATTGCTGGCGGGATGATCGGGATCGCAATAAATTACCACTTGCCAGCTATATTCTTTTCCTGGTTGCAATCCTGGTTCGTTCTTGGAGAAGGGAGAGAGCTTCATCACCCCTTGGGAACTTTGCATAGTCAGTTTGCGAATTTCTTTAGCTTCACCACCTGGAACCCACTCGTAGAGCCTAAATTCTATTGGCTTGGCGGCAGAGTCACGAGGCACAAACCAAGCTAAGGTGGGATGGGCTGATATCGTCCGTCCAACATAGTTGCGAGAAGCAAGAACGGTTAGCGGCATATCTTTCCCAGAACACCCTCTGGTCGTTCCTCCATCCGATTGGTGATCTTCCGGGATGGGTTTTTGAGTGCCAGGTTCATAAGCAGCTAGAACTTCTGGACTTGCAATCAGCGCTAAACTCAGGACACAACTGGCTGCCAATTTAAGATTAAGGCTTTTGTTCGTGAACCACTCAATTGAAATCATCATATTATTGGTTAAGCAAACGTGGGCTTACTTAGAAGATACAAACAAGAAGGCGAATATTCCGTTAATTTTCTTTTAAAATTTGATATCTAGATTAATAAGCAACGATCGCTTGGAACAATTAAGATTTAACCTTTTTCAAAACTAAGCCCCTACATCTACGTCTTATTTGAGCAAAGCCCCAAGTTGTATCGGTCAAAAACCACGTTAGCTGACATAAAGTACCCTTCTCTGTAAGCGGCTGGCGCTGAAACTTGCCTCTCAATTTTCTTGCTATATTTGAACACTGCTTTGTTCCTCGTCCCTCACAATCGGAGGAGATTCCCGCTCCATTATCTTTAATGCTCAAAGTATACCAGCCATCATTTTGCTTGCCGATCGCACTAAGACGAGTCAATCCTTGAGCGTGTTTGCCGACATTACATAGGGCTTCTTCCAAAAATTGACAGATATCTCGCTTTTGCTCACTGCTCAAGTATTGCTCTGCAATTGGCTCGAAGGAATAGGCTTTAACTTTGAGGGTTGCAAAGCAGGGAAAATTTCGCTGGAGTGTGTCGCTGTAGACTTCGTAAAGGAGTTCGCGCATTGGCAGCTTCAAGTCTAGAATTAGACCGCTACCAAGACGAAGACTTGCCTCTCGACTTAAGGCTTCTAGTTTCAAGTGTTCGCCGACTTCGCGGATCTGGTAGTTCAGATTTTTTAATTCTGCAAGCAATTGATGTTGCTCCAAATCTTGGTCTTGGACGTGCCGTAAAATATTGGCTAAGGTTTGTAAAGGGCCGTTATGAATTTCTACAAATGTTTTTTCAATAGTGTGTTGGCGAAGTTCGATTTGAGACTTCAAAAAACGGTCGTGTTGATAAAAAGCACTCAAAACTACCCCATTGATGACTAAAACTAATAAAGCTGGTACTACGGGAATCCACCAGCCCCAGAGGATAAAACCATAACTAACTACCATTAACCCAAGACCGAGCGCGGCAACATACACGAAGTTTTTTAAGGGAGATTGATTTAGCCGACCGAGATACATAGCAACAATACCCCAAACTACAATCCAAAAATATTCCCAACCCTCTAGCCAAGTTCTTAAAACCGCTCGTCCGTCGAGAACGGTACTAATAATTTGGCTGACAACATGGGCATGAAATTCTACGCCATAAATTTTTCCTGGTGGTTGCAAAGATGCGATCGCCGAGGTATTGATAAAGTCTTTAATACTAGGAGCCGTTACGCCAATGAGAACAACTCGCCCGCCTATGGCATCGCGCAGCACTTTGGGATTACCCTTTCCGGCTTCAATATCGTTAATAGTTTTAAGCGACAGCCTCCGAAATTGTTGCCGATGACGATAGTTAACTAGTAGCTGGACTCCAAAATCATCAGCATTCGCGTAGCCTCCAGAATTAGAGAAAAAGCGCGGGAGTTCTGTCGCCCCAAAGCGCATCGCCTCGCGGTCGCGAAGACCGCTATTTAGTTCAAGACCTTCCGCTTTAAGATAAGTTTCAGCCAACCGTAGAGGCAGGGAAAAGGCATAGTTTTTATTGCCTCCAGGTCTAATTGTACCAAGTAATGCCCGCCTAACTTTGCCGTCACCATCGGCAAGGACATCAGCAAAACCAATTTGTTCTGAGGGTAAGTCGGGGGGTGGCTTAATCGCAACGGGTATAACTTTCTCAACCGCAATCAGATTTTTGCTATCTTTAAAAGCTGCAACTAGTTCGGTATGACCGGGTTGCACAGGTATATCCCGAACAATATCAAGACCAATAGCTCTCGGCTGGTATTTCTGCAATGTTCTCAGTAGTTTGGCAATTTCGCGATCGCTTATGGGGTAAGTATTGAGCCGTTGGATATCTTCTTCATCAATTCCTACAATGACCACTCTTTCATCGGTAGGCTCTAAAAGGCGAACGCCAAGAAAGGAGTCAAGAGTCACCCATTCTAAAAATTGCAGCGATCCGCTCAAGCGCAGCAGTATTACCAATCCCAAAGCAATAATTCCTGGTAACGAGCCTACAGACTGGAGGGTAACTTTATGTTTGAGTTTGCTCCAAATATCGGGCAACAATAGTTTCCTCCTTGAACAACCTATTTAATAGACTTCCAGCTTAAGTAAGCGACTGTAACATTAGCGATCGAATCTTTGCCCTTCCCATCTCCTTGTCTATCAAAATTAAGAACCTATGCAAGAGTTCTAATCAATAAACCCTTCTTCTCTGGCTCTTTTCTCCGTTAAAATGCGTAAACTTTTACCATTTTCAAGATAAACGCCTAGAACGTCTTGAACTTTAGTCCAGTAATGGCGTACCGTTCGGGGAGATATTTTCATGCGCTCGGCGATGACTTTATCCTCCAATCCTTCTTCAAAAGCGAGATTGAGTACCTCAATCCACTCTGGTTTGACTTCTCCTAGGGGCATTTTGAGATCCTTGGTATGGGTTACGCCATTAAGTGCTAAGTCGATTCGCTTCAACATCTCCTGACTGGAAAGACCTTTATCCGCTACGGTAAAACCTCCTTCGTGGGCATCAATGTCTGGTTTAATTCGCACTAGAGCTTTAACATAACTGCTTTGTACAACTAGATTAAGAGTAGTGTAGTTTTTGATTAAAGTTTCTAGGCTTTTAATCCCTTGATTAATTTCGGCTGTGTCTTCAGAAGTTTCTGGTAAGGAAAGATCCATAATAACCAGGTCTGGTTGAAATGCTTTGACTTGCTGGAGTGCGTTCTGGGTTGTCTTGGCAGTAAATATTTCCGCTTGGGGGTAGTGCTGTTTGAGTAAGTCCAGCGTTCCACTCAATATTAGTTCGTGGTCATCTACTACAAGTATTTTGAGCGTCCCTTGGGTTTTTATATCTTGGCTCATTATTGATATCTCAAAATTGACAACTTTACAGCTCCAGTATGGTAGTGTGTTGTACTAAAGGAAAAGAGCAAGGAGAAGAGTGTTTTCTCCTCCAATCTAAAAAATCAGTTTCATATAATTCGCCTCTTTGTTTCGTTAAAATCTAGCATTACCTAACTTTGATTAATAGTACCCAAATAAACTAAATAATACATTGCAGACTTGTGCAATTAGATTGACGCAGTTACGTCAAAATTCAAAAGCAATCGAGGACTGGGACTCAGTACACTAGGGATAAATTAAACCAGGAGAATTTAATGCTTCAAAAAGTTGCGATCGTTGGAGCAGGTCCGGCTGGACTGTTACTTGCCCATTATTTGTTGCGTCGAGGTAAGTATCGCGTTGAGATGTACGAGCAGCGTTCTGACCCGCGCTTGGTGGATGGATCGCAAGACCGCACGTTTCCGATCTCGCTTCAAGAACGAGGGAGAAAGGCAATTCGCCAGCTTCCAGGCTTAGAGGAGGCGATCGCCTCCGCCGGGGTGTTTTGCAACGGTACAAGACTTCATCGTTCTCTAGGCAAAGTCCGTAAGATTTCGCGGGCAATCCCGATTCTCACAATTGACCGCAATCGCCTTGTCAAGATTCTTTTGCAGCACTTAACTCAAACCTACACCTCAGAACAACTAAAAGTTATGTTTAGCTGTTCCTGTATTGCCGTGGATAAGGATGCTAAGACTGTGACATTGCAGCCGGAGCAAGGTGAGGCTTTCAATAGCGCCTACGATCGCTTGGTTGCCGCTGATGGAGCGCGATCGCCTATTCGTGACTATTTAGTTCAAAATGGCGATTTGCAGTGCGAGCAAAACTACGTACCAGATGCCTATAAATCCGTGTTTCTCACCCGCTTAAATCCGGCTCTAGGGTTGGAGTTAGAACCTGACAAAATTCATGGGTGGAATCGGGATAACAAGACGCGGATGCTGATGGTTCCTCAACCTGGCGATCGACTTAATGGAGTAATTATTTTCGCTCAAGAGCAAAATCCGCTCTTAAACTTGACTACCAAAGAGGAGGTTTTGAAATTTTTTCAAGATAATTTTCCTCTGTTTGGGCAGTTGATGTCACTGGAGGAGGCCGAAGCGTTCTGGCATCGTCCAGTGGGGCGGGTATTAACGGTACGTTGCGATCGCTTTCATGAGGGCGATAGTATTTTGCTGATTGGAGATGCGGCTCATGCCGTATCGCCGTCAATTGGGCAGGGATGCAATGCTTCCTTGGAAGATGTGCTAATTTTTGAGCAGTTGTTGGAACAGGATGGAGATGATTGGGCGTTAGCCTTACCCGCCTTTTCCGAGCAGAGAGTTCCCGATGCTCACGCTCTAGGGGAATTATCAAGTTATTCATTTCCACGCACGAAAATGTTAGTAGTTGAGTATTTCTTGCGGTTGAAGCTTGGTAGGTTTCTACATCGATGGTTCCCGCAATGGGTGCAGCCCTTTGTCTTCGATCTGGTGCTAGATCGAGATATGCCCTACTCCCAAGTATTAAACCTTAACCAGGGTTGGGTTAACAAAGTCAAGCGATCGATGCTTCATCCCTCTTGAAACGCTGCGATTCCTGTAGACTATACCTGCTTGTGCAACGGCAGCGATACTGTAAATGTGGTTCCAACCCCGACTTCACTACGAACACCAATCTTGCCGCCATGTAAATCGGCAGAGCGTTTGACAATCGCAAGTCCCAATCCCGTACCGGAAATCGTGCCTACATTGCTTGCTCGATGAAACGAATCAAACAATTGGTCTCGATCTGCTACTGGAATACCAATACCTCGATCGGTAATGTGAAAAATTACTTCTTCCGGTTGGCAAATCAGTTCAAAGTCAACATTACCACCTTGAGGAGAATATTTAATCGCATTGGAAAGCAAATTGCTGAGAATGTGCCGCAGCAGTTTGTCATCCAGGTAAACTTTACTACAGTCATGAGGAGCGATAGAAAGACCGGGCATTTTACAGACAAAGGTAATGTTGTGGTTTTTGGTAGTGATTTGGATCTCCTCTACTAAGTCAGAGCAGAATTGAACTAGATCCAATGGTACGGGATTGCATTCTAGTTTTTCGGCTTCGGCTTTACCAATTAACAGCACATCATTTAACAAATGAATCATTTGTTTGACCGCCGCTTGAATTCGTTGGAGATGCTTGATTTTTTTTTCTTGCTCCCATTTAAGACCGTAAAGTTCGAGTAATTCGGCGGAAGATAAAATTGTGGTTAGTGGGGTACGAAACTCATGAGATGCCATAGTCACAAAACGCGACTTTAGAAGACCGAGTTCTTTTTCCTTCGCCAAAGCATCGCGAATTTCTGCTTCTATTTGCTTGCGCTTAGTAATATCGCGCACAATTGCCACGTACTCTTGGAATTTGAGGCTAGATGGTCGTGAGATGGTTAGTTCGATTATGCGTAGAGTTTGGGCATTTTCTAGAGTATGCTCGCTTTGGTTAAGCCACTGCTCTGGTTGCCCTACTAAATTAAAGAAAAATTTATTTAAGCCTTGTCCAAGTAAATCTTGAATATTTATTTGAAATAATTCCTTAGCGGCTGGATTTGCCTGACAAATTATACCTCTTTCATCTAGAACTAAAATAGTATCTGGAACAGTGTCAAGGGCAGCGATTAATAGGTTTTTCGCTTGTTGCCGAGCTTCATCAATAGCTGAAATCTGTGGCAAGGTAGTCCAGCAAGCTATTCCTATGCCGACAAACGATAGCGTTACCAATACAACCGCCAACAGCGCACCACTAGATTCCCTAGAAGTTCCATCTAACTTGCCATTAATAACCCAGCCTACAGTAGTGCTACTACAGATTAATGAAACTAGGACGATCACCTGTAGCATAATGAAGTCTTGGTTTTTACTACTGGGCTGAGGATGATAGCGTCGCTGCCACCAGGAGGGATGAAAGGGGGCAAATTGAACGCGGCGCAATAACCTATCTCCCATCAAAATAAAAATGGGTAACACAAGTCCCAGTAATAAGTCTTGCCAACCCCAAGCTAAACCACCTACTACCAGGACAACCGCTTCTACTATAAAAAAAGCGATCGCCCACCTAGGGAATAGCACCTGCGATTCATTGCGGCGTAACCACAGTCCCAGATGCAGCCCCGCGATCGAAACTAGGTAGCTAGTGCCTGCCACCATAACGACATGATTTATATCTCCCCAAGCTAAACATAGGAGGCTAAGTAGAAAAGTAACGATGAGAGCGGGTTCTAGAACGCCTCTTTGAGAAACAACCGAAAATACAGGAGAAAGCTGACCGTCCAGGGCAAGTTGGTACAAAATTCGAGATGTATTAGCAACGGCCGTGGCGCAACTTAGAAGGCAACAAAAGGCAATTAAGAGCGTTACTAAAAATGAAGCTGATTGCCCCCAGAACGGACGGGCGGCGGTCAAGAGATTTAAGTATAGGTTGTCTTCTATCCCCGATTTAGTAGCTAGTTGCATCAATACCCAAGAACTACCTAAAAATACCGGAGGAATCAGCCAAGCAGACCAAGATAGAAACTGTAGAGTTTTACCAGGGCTGCGGCTATCAGCCACAAAGGAGGAAGTTGTTTCACAAGAATAGGTAGAAATAGTAGAAATGAAAAACCACTTTGCCCATTCTTCAAAACTGAGGCTTGACCAATTAGTAGGAAAAAGACCAGGGCTATTAGGTGAGGAGGCTAACCATCCAAGCCCTTGAAAACAAAAAGCAAGTAATAATCCGATCGCTGGGATGACAAAAAATA
>QQTW01003040.1_pt1 | contig 12333 bp, 21 predicted proteins | sample 1904831 | NCBI WGS metagenome assembly QQTW01 (sample SAMN09435610, study PRJNA476489) | Subsurface metagenome, whole genome shotgun sequencing project. | reverse complement strand
TAACCCATTCTCCTTGGCTATTGTAAGTACGAATTAGTCTTTGGCGCTCCGAGGGTGACTTCAACCATCCAACTTCGAGAAAAAACCCAGTTTGGGCTTTTAGCTGCAATGGACAAGTAGAAGAAGCACCATCGGGAAGAAGCAATACTTGATACCCGCTATCAAAACAAATAATCGAACCTGCGATCGTCGCGATTGATGCAATAGTGCGATCGTAAATAGTTAATTGCTGCGATAGTTGGTTTTCCCCCACTAGCTCAATAGTAAGCGTTGTCGGATAAGTATCAGGCGATCGCCAGTCGGGGTATATAGTACAAGCAGATCCACGCCATGTCCCAATTAAATCGTCTACTGTTAGTTGAGGTTTTTCTGGTGTAGTGGCATCTTGGAGTTTTTCGCGAATTAAAGTCAATCTTTCTAACTGACCGTTACTAAATAACTGCACTAAACGCAAACGACGATTATGAGCTATCAATCCTAATTCTGCGCCAAATTCGCCAAAGGGCGATAATTGAATAGAACCACTGGAAAAAGCACCATCCTCGAATAATAAAATTCCCCGTCCTAAAGAACTATATTCAAAAACTTTTTCTTCAGGGGGAAGATTTGGCGGCTGACGGCGGACGATTTGACGAATGGTTTGGTTATCGTTCAATCCCTGGAGAGAAACCATAGTTGGCGTATCTTCTTGTACTATATACCCCGATTGGCGATCGCCTGATACTTATCCGACAACGCTTACTATTGAGCTAGTGGGGAAAAACCAACTATCGCAGCAATTAACTATTTCCGAACGCACTATTGCTTCAATTGCGACGAACGCAGGTTCGATTATTTGTTTTGATAGCGGGTATCAAGTGTTGCTTCTTCCCGATGGTGCTTCTTCTACTTGTCCATTGCAGCTAAAAGCCCAAACTGGGTTTTTTCTCGAAGTTGGATGGTTGAAGTCACCTGTAGAACGTCAAAGACTAATTCGTACTTACAATAGCCAAGGAGAATGGGTTAATCTTACATTAGTTACTGAGTACCGCGTTTCTCCTCCTTAACCGTAAAATTACGCGCATTGATAGATAAAACGATATAAAATTTTAGATACTATCTAGTAAAAATACTGAGCAGCCTCGTGAAATCATTTGCTAAGTCAATAAATTTACAAAGTTTTCGGTTGACCAAGACAGAAAACTCTTTACAAGAAGGAGTAAAAACTGTTGGGCTGACTTTGTGTTTAGCTTTTGGCGTGCGGATAGCAGCCGCGCAATGCTATTTAATTCCTTCGGGTTCGATGGAACCAACTTTGGAAGTAAACGATCGCTTATTAGTAGATAAAATCAGCTATCACTTTGTAAGTCCTCACCGGGGGGATGTAGTGGTATTTACGCCGCCGCCAGCCATTGTTGAAAAAGAAGAATCAACCGATCCTTTTATTAAGAGAGTTATTGGCTTACCAGGAGAGCAAATTGAAGTTAAAGGTGGGCGAGTGTACGTCAATAATCAACCTTTGCCAGAAAATTATATTACTGACCAGCCAAAATACACCTGGGGGCCGCAAATTGTCCCGCGAAATTCTTATTTAGTTTTGGGCGATAATCGCAATAAAAGCTACGATGGCCATGTTTGGGGATTTTTAAAGCGCGATCGCCTAATTGGTAAAGCTGTGGTGCGCTTTTGGCCTCCCGAACGATTGAGTAATTTTGCTAGTAAGTAAGACTTCGGATATTGCTTAAAATGAATCCCCAGGAAATAATTTTGCCAGTTCGTCACCAGGAATGATGGTAGTGGTGAAGATGAAAGATGGGTCTTTTTTATAGCGAATATCAGACTTAACAAAGTTCATAAATTCCCGATGCCCGCCCCGACTTCTACCAACAAGACAACCCGCCGAAGCAGTGCTGATATTGTTAAGCGGCAAATCGTAGCCCCAGTGCTGGTTGATGCCAAAAATCCCTGTGTCAATGCGATCGCCCGTGCGCTTAAAATCCTTGTTAAAGTCGCGGTGGACGCTTACATCTCTTACTTGGACAAGTGCCTCATGGCGATCTTTACCGTGCAGTCCTACCCGCCACGAAGTATATTGCCCGAACTTAATTCGCGCCGCCCCTGCTTTATTCATAGGGTGATGAGTGTAATGGCTACCGGGTTCGGTGGTGGCTTCCCAATTGCCGACTATTCGAGGGATGCCACCGACGGTCTGCAATACCAGACGGCGGTCATTGAAGCAGTTGGGCGCGTCGCTGTTAAGAGTGCCATTAGCATTCATTCCTTCGATATAAATGATGTTGACTTGCTCCTCTCCTGCGAACAAAAGATATCTTTTATGCCGCATATACAGGGCGACGCGAGTAACTAAATTATTCATGGGAATTAACGATAGGGTGGACGCTGTAGCCGATTAAGCCACTGAGGGTAATCTTGGCCAAATCGAGAAATGCGATCGCATTCTGGGGGTCATCGAGGGATAAAACCAAACTGCCGCAGACCAAGACAAGACAACAAAAAATTAGCCCAAACTCGGTAAAGCGATTCATTTAATGCGTCTCCTTAAAGTCATTGATAGATTTTTCCACCTGACTCAGGCGGTAGGAAACAAGATCGAGACTAGCCATCAGGCGCGACTTTAATAACTCAATTTCCCCTTCAAGCCGAGCGCTCTTGAGCCCAACGTTGTGAGCTTCACGGGTAATGGTTTGAATCGAATGAACGCCAAAGTGAGGGCAGCAACCACAAGACTTGCCGCCGCAATATCAATACCAATCATGAGTAATAAGTCCTAAATATTTAAGGGGCGGCAAGCAGTTCTTCTATGCGTAAGGTGGCATCTAGCACCAGGTCAATTTTTTCTTCTGTAGTATCCCAAACCGGCCCCCGATACTCCCAGACAGTTAGCTGAATATCTTTAAGCCAGTGGGCGGGTTCAAACACCAATTGGTAGTTCGTCGTCAAGTGTTGGAACTGGACTAGAGCGCTGCGGTTTAGCCGCACTGTCCGGCTACTGGCATTGACGACGGGCAGAGGGGAAGCCGCGCCTCCCGTCCCAAGTTGAAACTTTTGGTTAAGAATGCCAGCAAAGCGCCACTTCGGTTTAGCTGAATTGCTCAAGCAACGCACGGCTAGAATATGGGACTCGAACAAGAAACCAAGTTCAAAGGCTGGGATTGGGGTAAAACTGCTATCCACTACGACAGAGGCAGCGCGAGTTTCGTTATAGACCTGTACCCAACTGCCTTGAGATTGCAAATCTAAGACGGGCTGGCTCATCTAAACCCCCAAGCGCCGCAAGTCTGCTTCTAGTCCCGCTCGATACTGGTCAACATTCGCGCCGTAGTATTCGATCGCTTCCAAGGTATCGGCAAAGGACAGTTCACCATCACAGAAATCGAGAATCGCGCCGTTAGCTGCCGTTACTTCCTCTATTAGTAATGGTTGCTCATCAAGCATTGAAGCAGGCAGCCATAAAAGCATTGATTCACGGAAGTTCATGACTTTTAGCCTCGATACTTCTCAGGGGAGAAGGTAATTAAGTTAATACTTGTCCCAATTGCAGCTTTAATCTCGGTTTGCCTTTGCAGCAGAGAATCTGTGCTTTTGCGACCAAAAGGAACGCTATAGCCTTCATCTGTTGCTGTGTAAACGCTCTTGTAAGTTCGTTTTGTGATCCGGCTAATACGAGGGGCGCTAGTTGTAGCTTCCCCTAACCGCCAATAAACTCGCGCTGGAGTATAGCTTTTAAGCTTTAACCCGATTTCCGAAGCGGGGACTAAAGTATGCAAACCACAAGCAGCTAAAACTGTCGCACTAGCCGCCACAAAACTTCTTTGCGAGATCGTGACCTTAGCAAAAACGTTGGAGGATAAAGTCACGCCAAAAGGCAATAAATAAGTTGGATTGGTTTTTCTACCACTAAGTCGCTGGGAAGTAGTAGGCAAATTGTGAGAAGGATCGCTTGGGTTAACTTTCCACTTCCAAAAGTTGGCTAAAGCCGTATCTGGAGAAGAAGCTGGATTGGCACCAGCCGCTAGGAGTGCAAGTGCTTGTTTTTCTAGGTCGCCAAATCGCTTACCCATAATTAGAAATATTTGTACTTTCTTTAGTTCAGTTGACAATCCAAATCTGGCATAGGAAAAATGGCAATAGAAGTCGCGAGAATCTAAGGTTTCCTGCTTTACATCGGAACCAAAGCATCAGGGATGAAGGAAGACCGACTGTACAGATAAATAGGCTTGTTGTACCCGTGAACAGTGGCATAGGCATATTTAAACCGGACGTTTACAAGCGGTCTACGGCGAGGCTTGGACTTGCGTTTTCCGAGAATAACTTGAGTGCCTGGATTGTAGGGGTATGCGTCCGCCTCGTCGTCGGTTTGGGATAACTTTAGAAGGTTAGTGTCTAGAGTGTGACTATTCATTGAAAGAATGTCACGAATTAGCTGTTTCCCTTCGGCTAAGTCTCTAGAGCGTAATTTGAAATCGTAACCATTTAACAAATTACGATAACAAACTATTTTGCGACCTTTTTTAAAAATTCGTCCATTGCCAGTCCCAAAATTAGTTTTAATTTTATTACCAATAGAACGCAAGTCAGATTCGGTAATAGTTGCACTTGTTTCATTAATAAGTCGCCAGGAAACCTCCATTTCTACAGGCTTATATCCTGCCTCCGCATCCTCCGAATCCTCAATAAAGAACAGAGTGATTTTAGGTCTGTAAGTAACACTTGCATCAACTTCACTTAGCAAGCTACCAGCAACTACTGGGTACTGGTCGCGGGTGTAAGTTGTGCCGTGTAAAAACAGTTGCATTCGCCCAATTGTTAATAGCAATGGGTCGTCTTCCTTGTGCAAGCAAGCCTTTAATAATGCTTGTCTTGGGGTAGTCAAGTCTAGATTTGATTCAACAGTTGTAACGTCGCGAAAATACTCTCTAACTAACTTATTCCAGATGCGTTTATTCACATCTTGGAACTGTTCAACCGGGGTGAAATTATCGGGTTCAGGCATTAGTTTCTCCTTCCCCTCTAAACACGCTTTCAATGCCACTAGGGGCCTTGCTTGCACTCAGTGCTACTACGGCTGCGTCAGCAACGGGTTTATTTTCCTCTCTTGGTTTGGGGGTCAAATCCTTAATGTTTTTGTCAAACTTTTGCTTTTGCTCCTGCAAATCCGCGTACTCTTGTTGAATGCTTTGAACTTCACCAAGTACTCCACTCAAACTACTTGCCGCGTCGTCTAAGCTGTCTGTGCCTTCGCGTATTCGGTCGATTTGGCGTGTAAAACGGTTTTGGACTGTTACCCGCTCTGGTAGCCATTTGTAAGCATTCTCTCCCACGACTCGGAAGCGCTTGAGGGCGTTGCCGATTTTGCCTGTATTTTCTGCTGTCCATTCCAAAATCTCGCGCGTTGAATCGAACATCGAGCGCACGGTGTACATGATGTTTGTGGCACTGGAAATAATCGCGCTTGCTTTATGCCAGCTAGTTTTAGTACCCGCCCAGACTTCGGCTCCAACTAAGCTTTCCATGAAGCTATTAGCTTGCTTGCCAAGAATTGAATTGACATCAATGGGGGAGCCTTCAGAATCCTTAATTCCTATCGTGGTTAGTGCAGAACTGGTCAAATCCCCCAGAGTAGAGCCAAGATTGCGCGAGAGCATTGCCGCATTGTGCAGTAGTAATACTGTGTTCATTGCGCCCAGGACTTTATCAATTTTTGCGGCCTCGGCGGTTCTAGTAAGAAATCCACCGATGCCATTAATGCCGCTCATTAGTGGGCCGAGCTTGGTATTAACTAGCTCAACTCCTGCCTTAATCGGAATCAGGAAAAGATTTTGAATTACTTGCAATAGTGCCATTAACTGTTGCAGCAGCAGGTTGTTATTAGCGCTGTTGTTCGCTGCATTTTGGGCATTATTTGCAATTGGGGCATTGCACCCGCCAGGAGCAAAAGAGCGACAAGATCCAGCTTCAGCAGCTTCGCGCAGTCTTTCGGGCTGGACTAAAGGTGTAATGCCAGCAACTATCACGGCAATTGGCCCAAGATATCTATTGATGGTTTCCCGGATGTCATCGATAGGATTTGTGGTTGGCGCGGGAGTAGTTGGCGCGGGGGTAGTAGGTAGAGGTTGCGGCTCAGGGTTGCCTGTGTTGGGGTTAGGAGTAAAAGGGCTGGGGCCTAAGGGGTTGGGCTGAAGAATATTAGGAGTAAAAGGATCTGGAGTTGGTAGGGGGTGGGGAATTAGGGGATTGCCAACTAGGGGCAACGAAGGGACAGACGGCCTTGGGTTAACGATCGTCGGTTCTCTAATAATGGGCATTCCAGGAATTGGCGCAGGAGAGGGCGCACCAGTGCCAATCCCCGGCGTGGGGGACGGATCTACGGTAGGGAAAAAATCTGGCTCTATTTGGGGCGCGGGAAGAATTGGAAGGGGATTGTTAGGCAGATCGGGAATTGGCGCGGGGAGTGGTGAGCCACTAGGGGAGCCACTAGCAGAACCACTAGGGGAGCCTAACAACGGCGCATTTGGAACTGGCAACGGGGCTAGTGTTGGTGGTAGTGGCTGCGGTACTCCAACTGGATTACCAGGGAGGGAGTAGATTGGGGTATTTGTTGGCGGCGGATTCCCGAAAGGGTCGGCTAAATCACCCGGACGAACAATTCTTGTAATTTTGAAATTTGTATACTGATCGTCACCACTCCAAGAAACGAGATAATCTAACTTTTTATTTCCTTGAGCGTCTTTTGCTTCTAAAGACCTATGTGCTGGCTGAGGGCTTGGTCCTAAATTCGGTGGCCGCTCGTTGACAATTCCGACCACAGGCCCATAAACATCAAAATTAGCAACGGCGTGAACGTCGTAGCGCGTGCCACTGCCACCGCGATACCAAAGATCGTATTCGCAAGTAACCCGGTAGGCGACCCCTACCCCTTGGCCGCCAGTAAAGGGAACTATAGGCGGCTCAAGAGTCTGCGGCGGCTCCGGTGGGTGCAGATCGTAGTAGTTCATCCCCGCCGGGGAATCAAAAAGTAGTACCTGGGGAATCGCTAGGGCAAAAGCAAGCGCTACGGCGGGAAGGCTCAGACCTGCGGCTCCTCCGGCGGCTGCGGGAATAGAGCCATTGCCAATCCCACCGCCACCGGGTGGAATCCCCCCACTTGGCGTAGTTGGAAACGTGGGCTTTAGTCTTGGGTAGCTTCCCCCTGTGATAGGCCTTGCTTGCGTTACTGGCCCAGGGCTAATTTTTGGGCTGTTTGGAGGTTTCGGCGGAGCCAAGGCAGGGGGAGGGGCGGGAGGCGCAACAAAGCCTAAAAGTAGCGCTGGCATTTAATTGGCCTTGTAAGCAGTGGGCAAGGCGACGTTAGAAAATTCCTGGGCGTTCTGCCAGAACTTAACCGTTGAGTTAGAGCCGTAATCGTCGGCGATCGGCAAAGCAACGCGGATGATCATCCGGCGGGTAGCATCATCGGCTCGAATTAATACCGCTTGAGCTACTCTTTGGGGTTCGGTTTCAGGAGCTTCGAGAATTTTTAAAGTTGGGTTGCAGCGCTCTAGAGCTAGTCCTACCCAAGCGGCTAATTTTTCTAAAGTATTTATGTTAGTGGGGATGTCAGTGGCGATGTTTAAAGCTGTCATTTTTCTGCCCGTTGAATGCTAGTTTCTTTACAACTTTATTGCTTTATAAAGTTAGGGCAAAGTTCTACTTCTATGGAAATGCGGAAGATTACTGATGACGGTACACCCTAGTGCTGGGCTATAGTTGACCTACTTTCAATTAATAGTAATTAGTGGGAATATTCCACTTTTAATCATTAATTAGATAAAACCGGAAGTTAATTATTAGTTAAAAGTAGAAGGTCGCTTCGTTGAAAAATAATCGTCACGGTCAAGCTGCTATCATTTCCGAAAGTGAGTACGTCAAGATTCGCAAATCCTTAAGAAGTAAAAAATATAAACTGCTGCTCGACATTGCTCGGTTTACGGGAGAGCGTTGGGGGGCGATTGTTCAGCTAAGAATTGAGGATATTTTTGACATCAGTGGTAATCCTCTAGGAGAAATTACTTTCCCGGCGGGGATTCGTAAAGCCGATACCAAGGGCAAGCGCCACACGCGCCAAGTTCCCGTTCATCCGGCGCTGCATGAAATCCTCGCGGCTTACCGTCCATCAATTAGTAGTGGTTGGTTATTTGAGAGCCGAATTTGTCCTGGCACTCATATCACGCTTCGGGCGGCAGACTTGCTATTTCGCGGCGCGGTGGAGGAAGCGAACCTTTCGCATAAAGGCTTCTCGACTCATTCAACCCGGCGTACTTTTATTACTCGCCTCTGGGAAGCTGGCGTAGACTTGCACACAATTCAATTACTCACCGGACACAAAGACCCAAAAGCTTTGGTTCGGTATATCGAGGCTGATCCTAATCGCATTACTAAGGCACTGGCATTGTTATGAAAGTTGTTTCTGTTTACATGGCTTACAAAATTGGCTTGTTTATTGCTCGTCTTGTTTCTGGACAGTTTAAAGATATAGAGCAGCTTGCCACCGCCCTCGATGATCTAGCCGAGAGTGCTTGGCTTGAAGCCTTTGAGTTCACGCCCCCCAGCATTCGCATAGACTAAAAGAAGAAGTCGCACTCCAATAGCCGCTCGTTTCTAACGCTATGCATCTTTGCAAATTATCCACCGACCATTGGCTCAATTTGGCTTATATCCGCTCCTTTCAAATTGAACACAACCCGATGCTTGTTGCGGTCATCTGGGCTAGTGGCGAGCGCTCTATTTATCGAGACGAGGAGGCGATTTCACTGCTTGATGCTTGGGCAGATGTCCTCACTGATTGGGCAAAATTACATCCATGACTCCCCAAGAATTTCAAACCTACTTGCAGTTGCAGCAGCGAATCATTGAATCCCTATCGCGGATTGCGATCGCCCTTGAACAAATGATTCCAGCGATGAAGGCTCCTAACTATCAATTTGCGATTAAGGACTTTGCGACTTTTGATTGGGCTTCTATCGGCGCGGTGGTGGTTTCCTCTGATAGCGACGGGGCGACGGCGGTTTCTTGGAAAAATCATACTTATCTGCGTCGCAGTCCTAGTAACAAGTTTGGGGCGGCGATTTGGTTTAGCCGTTGCACGGGGAAAGACGAACGAGGCGAGAACCAATACGAAAAGCTGATCACTTTTAAGGCGATGTCCGTGCCTGAAAAGCTGCCCGATCGCGTTACTTCCGTATTGCGATTAGGGCGATGATTTGGGTGGGGGATTTCCCCAATGCGATCGCACTCTCTACTTTTTCTTTCATGGCGATCGCGCGATCGCTCTTGGCAGCACCGCCTATATGCACGTGGTGCAGCTTGCGCCCTTCCATCCACACGTAGCGATAGTAATAATAGGCTTTGCGCTTGGAACCAGTGTAGATTTCTACCCAGTGTTTTTGTTCTGGAGCAGGTGCAGTGAAAGTTGCTCCAGAACAACTTTTTTCTACGATAAATAGCGATTGCTGCTGTACTTCGTCTCGGATTAGGTCGCTTAGGGTGCGTCGTTTCTTTGCCATAATTACCCTTGGTGGAAATTCGATATTTCACACTAGCCGCCCAGACTGTAATAAGTCTGGGCGGCTTTTGGTTATTCGGTTTGAGATAAACGAGTTTGAATGCCAAAGCCATCGGGCAGATCCTCAACTTTGATAATGCCCAATTCTCGACACAAGCTCTTTAATTGACCAAGAGTTAATCTAGCTTCAGCTTTGCCTGCTATCCAACGTTGATAGGTAGCACGAGGGATACCGCAGCGCATAGCAAACTCATCTTGGTTGTATGTTGTACGGTCTATTCTCAGAGTCTCCACTGGCGATTGACTCTCCTGCTTTTGTCTTTTGCTTCTAGGATTCATAGTATCACAGATAAGTCTCAATCTGAGGCTTGTACTTGACACATGACAAGCTGAAGCCTCATAATGAGACATGAATTAACAACACAAAAGGACAGGCATTTAGTTAATGCCTCAGCCACGAGAATTAAGTTTGATGCCTATCCTTTTGTCTCAGTTTCTCACTCAATTACTAGCCGCCGTAAGTCGTAGCGATCGCAGGAGCAGTAACCGGAGTAGAAGACCAACAGTTGTACCAACGGGAGGAGCAATTAATGTGAGCGCCTATAAACCAAAAAACACCTCGGAAGAACACTGGGCAGAACAATGCCGCCGATTAGAAAGGGAGGTAGCAGACCTACGCGCCGAACTCAAGGAACAAAAACAAATAATCGCCCGTGCCAAGGACGCGCGCCCAATAAAGCGAAGTCCTTTTTTGCGAGTCCTTAAGCTCGTGCAGGGTGCTTGCATGGATTTAAAGCGCGTCGCTGGTGGCTGGTTGCTCGAATTGGGCAACCAGTGCCGCAAGTTCAAAAAGTTATCTCAAGTCTGGGACTTGTTCACAACTGACGACTGGGTATTGAGTGAAATCTTCAACCCGCCGCCAGCACCAAAGCGCGATCGCGTACTTGTGCCAAAACCAATTCTTCCTGTGCGCTATCCCGTAATTGCTCCGGCTCAAAAAGTAGTTGCAAGTTCCTCAATGGATTTGTCCACAGAGGAGAAAATTAAACTTATCGAATCCTATGCGATCGCCCTTCCTCCAGGGCTAAAGCAAAACCTCAAGGACTTTAGCCTAGAGCAGGTGAAAAGTGCATTGGACTACTACAAAGCAACCATTGCTAAAGGCAAAGAAATCAAGAGCGCTACTGGGTGGCTGCTTAAGTGTTTAAAAGAGGAATGGTACAAGGACTTCGTTCCCGAAGTGTCCCCTTACACCCCCAAAATCTTCACCGTCGCTGATTTACCAGAGGTGGAAGTCGCACCGATGCCCAAAAACTGGCGAGAGATGGTTTTAGCTCACACTCCGCCCGTCGTGCGCGATAGCGTCCAACAGCGATTAGACGCTCTCTCCGTGCCTTATTAACCCCAAAAAACAAAACCTATGATTATTACTTCCATCAGTTACCAAAAAGTTAGAAACCTTGGTAACTACGAATCCGAGCGCCTAGAAGCAATTGCCACCGTTGAGGAAGATGAAAGCGTAACGGAAGCGGTTAAGCAGTTACGAGCTTTTGTTGAATCTCAACTAAATGCCCCGGTTAGTCCCTTTGACGAGGAGCATAACCCTTTATTTGATGAAATTCCCGCCGATCGTTTCTAACGCTATGTACCTATGCAAATTATCTAGCGACCGTTGGCTCAATTTAGAGCAGGTGCGCTCGGTAGAAGTAGAATATGGCACGGTAACGCTAGTCAAAGTTACTTGGATAACTGGCGACTCATCTATTTACCGTGACAAAGATGCAACTTTGTTGATGGAAGCCTGGTTTAGATTATATCCCCGCACCCGCATTTAGAAGGTTTGATGAATACGCCTGACGAGCTAGAGTGACCCCCTAGCGAAACACCCCATCTATTAATAGATGGAGTGTCGCGGCTTGGGTCCAAACCAAGACGTACTAGCAAGCATTCCACCACTTAGAGACCTCAATCATGAAGTAGGCTTAGTGCGGCATTTTTTGGAGGAATTATTCCGCCAAAAAATGCCTTGCCTTTTAAACTTCATAGGCTCGGTGGTGGAGAAGTGTTAGTCCCTACTATGCCTGAGCGATTTCTCGTTCAGACTCCGCCTTAAAAGTGAATTAGGCTACGTGCCTATGGGTGATTCGCAGGCTTGCATAGATAGGTTTAAAGGCGCTCACCGTAAACAAATAGGAGAATACACAATGCGAGTTGTGGGACTCGACGTATGCAGGAACTCTGTAGTTGCTTGTTTACTTGATGCTGCACCAACCGAACCAAGACAACTATATTACGATTATAAGTTCCCCAGCTTTTTCACTGATAGCAGTGGTATCAAAGCGCTCTTAGCACTCTCTCCCGATGTCGCTGTTTTAGAGCCAACAGGAGTTAACTACTCTAAGTTCTGGGTAACTAAACTGGCAGAAGCTGGAGTAGAAATCGCCCTAGTCGGTCACAAGCAATTACACGCCTACCGGGTGAATCTGGACTTACCAGATAAAGACGATTCCGCCGACGCTTTGGCGCTGGCTTGCTACTATATGGAGCATAAAAAGAGCGATCGCCGTTTTGTCCGCCTCCGCGACCCGATCATCTCTCAAATTCGGGACATCGTGCTGCGCCTCCAGCACCTTAACCGGGTACAGTCGCCAATTATCAATCGCATCCGCCAGGACTTGGCGTGGCAGTTCCCGGAAGTTGCCCAGACTAACTTAAATGCGCCGCTATTTTGGGGCTGGTTAGCGGGGGAACGCAAAAGCCAAAGGTACGATAAAAAGCTGATTAACCCTCTT
>QQTW01003039.1_pt1 | contig 12333 bp, 11 predicted proteins | sample 1904831 | NCBI WGS metagenome assembly QQTW01 (sample SAMN09435610, study PRJNA476489) | Subsurface metagenome, whole genome shotgun sequencing project. | reverse complement strand
ATCAAGCAGAGCAGCTAACGTGAGCTGCCCGTCTGAATTATCCGTGCCGATTCTGGTGACTCTTCTGGGGCAGACGATACTTGTGATGAGGCTCAAATCATGACCCTTAACGCAGTAGACGAAAATGACGTTTCCGGAGGCGATGAGAAGAAAGTTCCCACAGGCACTGCAGGAATATGTTGCAATCCCCGCATCTCCGGCCTCGCAATGAGTTACACAGCTTGATAGGTTGTTGAGCTCGACGGTTGCTGCTTGCAAAAGAGGACCGTATGATGACAGCGCTTCTGTCTCCACGCTTGACAGCAAGGTTGTCACGCCATTCCCTCCCCAGTACGGTTGCAGCGCGCATTCTCTTGCGATTTGACACGAAAGCAGCCACTCCTGAGTCTCCACAGTATGAAAATAAGCGTCATCGCCGCCATTACGAGCTCGGATTTCGCTCGACGCGCTGCCCCACCAGCCTCCTCTTCTCAGCATTAGAGTCAGTATCCCACGGTCAAGACTGGCGGTTAACCAAGGACGGCATATGTGTCTAGCTGCGTTGAAGTCTTGAGGGCCAAGGTAAAAGTAGATGTGCTGAATGATTTCCGTAGGAAGCGAACCCATAACGAGCGTGGAGAGCGAGCTTTCAATACGTCACAGGCTGTGGATAAGAAGACAAGCGTGGAAATACCGCGTAGAAGAATGGATTTGATGCGATTCCGATCTTTAGACGATCCGATCGAAGTTTGGGGCTGTTCTCGAACGTAAATAAGGATAACGCTGTTCTAGCGTTTCAATAAGACATGTGTACAGACTCGAATGAGAGGAACTGATTGAATGAACAATGATGCAAAACGGGGTGAAGCCGTCCAAAGGACGAAATGATCAAAAGAGTGAATATGTTGATGATGAATGACTCGATAGGCCAACCCCAAGTTTTATACAGGAGAACTAATGTCACGATCGAGGTATAGTACATGGAACGCAGGCAATCGCTTGTCACAAATGGAAAGAATGCTAGACCAGTATGTACGCAGAAACGCCCCTGCCGCGATGATAGAACAGGGCAGAGCAGTGGTGCAAGCCAGTCAGTCGGGTATCAGTCAGCCCTTCTGTCCTCTAACCAGACTCCTTCCAACCTGCTCAAGTTAGCATTAGACCCAATTCACATGTGAGTACCTAGGTACTTACGGTGCGACGAGGCTAGGGTTAATAAAACGCAGCCCACTTTCTCGAGACTCGTCGACCGTTCGTCGGTGTCGTGTTTCTGACTCAGACCGAAGATTTCCAACGTCGGGAGCCCCTTCAGGAGTAGCTTGCTCGGAGTGCTCAGCTCGCCGGATGCTTTTTAAAGCGATAAACTTCATCAAAGGCTGATAGGTCCGGTTGTACTCTATGCTGAACCATATGGTCATGCACAGCAAGGGAAACACGATTGTTGAGCGTTTGACGGCACCCTGAAGGGCAAGCTGACCAGCTACTGTGAGCTGGAACACCGCCAACCCTAGAAGCACACGGTTGCACATCATAATCCAACCCCTGCCGGTAGAGTGCTGTTTGTGGTCCATCGCGTAAAGAAGTTGGTACTTGTAGACGAATCGTCCAATAACGAAGTAAGCAAGGCCGGCCAATAAGACAGCCCATGATGACCGAAGCACACTGTAAACAATGCAGATGATGAAAATCAAGATTGTCTGAGGAAGATAGAAACCGTAGCTAAAAACCGGCGGTTGCACGAGGCTTGCGTAATCTATTCAATCCATGAGCTGAGATGATGTCGAGAAGGATTTCAGGCTTACCTCGGGGCGTTTTGGAGCCAATAAGGCCAACAGGATACATAGCCACACTCCCGAATTCGAGAAGTTTGAGGGGGAACAGACCGAGGCCCTGCAAGATGATATAATTGACATAAAACAGAAGCAACTTCTGCAGCGACATCGCAAGTGCGTTGGCAATTTTCGTAGGGTCCTTGAACTTATCAAACTGTAGAAGGAAGTCATAGAACTTTGATGCAGTTCCCAAAACGGTGAAGACTATGAAGAAGTTGAAGAAGGTGAAGAAGAAGTTTTTGGAGATTACGGAAAGCTCCACTTCTGCTTGTGATGTCATTCCTTGATGATTGGCAAGCCCTGTGCACTGCGTGAGCACCATGGCAGGAGATGATGGCGGCAACTTACAGTCGTATAGGTACGGGACAGCCACGTTCAGCAAAGATAGAAGCAGTGTGGGCAACTGAGTTTGGACGAGAGATTTGGCGGTTGGATTAGCTTCCAGCGCCTCCGCCAACTGTGGGAGAACCTTTCTTATTGTCTGAAGGTTTAGGGCTCCCGCAATCGGGAGCAGTAGGATGGACCAGAAGACGGTCAGGATCGTTACAATGATTGTGATAGACCATGCTCGAACCATCCTTTCGAACCGGGGAAGATATGTGTTCTCCCAAACTACATCTGTGGGAGCTGGGCTAGACTTTGCGAGTAGCTGCAACGGAGACGGATCGAGAACCGCTTGTACAGCCATTTGCTAAGCAACACTTCACGTCAACGCTGACTAGATAGGCCCGCCAAGGGAAAGACTCACACAACTGGCAACGCTGTCCATCGTGACGAACGCGAGCGGCGTTGGCTCGAACTCCTCTTTCCGCAACTCCCGAATCTTCTCGTCAATTTTCTTCAATTTGGTCTCATAATAATCAATGGCATCAACCTTTTTGCTTTGGAGGTGAAAACGACCGAACCATATACGCTTCGTGGGCCGGATTTGCGCATACGGTACTGTGGCATCCCTCTCGCTGTCGCTCATCAGCGGCGCGGTCTCATGGTCACCATCTTCTGCAGCCCCTTGACGTGTAGCAGAGGGACGAGAGACCGGAAGTACATGAGAATTCCGCTTCACACCCCGCCGCTCGAGGTATACTGTCAAAGATTCTTCCAGCTTCCTTAGAGTTGCAGCGCGCTTGACCATCAGCTGATCCAGCTCTTTCCAATTCCGGCAGAGCATAACGCTTTCCACTTTTCCAATCTCCAGCTCTTCGACGAACTCCTTGATCTTCTCCTCTGATCTCAACTCCATTGGAATGCCCGACAATCGAATAGTTCGATCCGTGACTGTCGATTGACTGCCGAGGTAATCTTGTCGAATTTCGATGACTTTTCTTGTTTCGGCGATTATCAGATATATTGCAAGACCACTGAATAGGTACACAAAGACGAGGTACATCCACAGGTAGTCTTGTTGAAAATCTTGACGCATTTGTGACGAAACGTCAGGCTGGAGACGCGGTACTAGTGTGGCGGATCGACCAACGCTTCCTGCAAATATGGTACTGTCGTTTTTCGGCTTGTCTGGTAACAATCTGTGCTCATCTGGGTACTGGTCATGCACCGGCTTTATCACCGTGATTGCGAAGAAAAGAGTGACGAGGAGGAATTTTATAGCCATTCGGAAAAACGCCAAGAACTGGTGGTCTCGTCATTTTGATGTTCGGTCGAGCTTTAGAACCATCCCATACCACATATGCGTCCAGCCCTGCCGATGCAAGCACCTGTTGATCGGTGATCTTCCACAACGCCGGTATCCATCCAAAGAAACTGTCGGGCAAATCGGGCAGGACTGTAGCCTCATCCTTCTGTCGCTTGCGAGCGGCGTACAATGCAGCCCATCTTACCCGTAGAATCTGGAGCTTGCGTCAGCAGCTGAGGCTAAGACAATGTGGCCAGAAAAAGTCACATACACAGAAAGCGATGAAAGTAGTGACTCCCAAGGCCACCGAAAGGACTACCTGGATAGTGGTGTCCCTGGGATTATCGCCCACAATATGTTTGCGGTACCCCTCAAATTTATGGTAGTTGGCGTCTGGCGACTTCATGGCGAAGCGCGGTCGGTGTCGATTGTGCTGTGCTGCAGGAGTGGAGATGTCCCTGACGTCGATGCAGTTGCGCACGCGCCCACAACTAGGGCTGTCGGATGTCGACGAAGTACGGAGTACCATACTCCGTAATAATACTCCGCATACTGTGTTATGTACGGAGTCACGGAGTATTTATCCATGGATACTACCTATTCTGAGGGTACGGAGTACTCCGTATCACAAGACCCCCACGCCAGTTAAACATGGTGACCGCAACGGCGGCCGCGCCCATGTCGACTTTGCGGCCGACGGTGCACGTCGAGGTCCGACTGAACAGCACTGCTGGAACCGCGTCCTTTGTGAGGACCGATCTGGTTCGCAACGTGTAGGAACGCCATGTTTGAAGCCGTGATTCTGACCCAGTAGAAGGTCAGAGAAGAGGTGTCACAATGGCTGCTAGAGAACTTTCACAACCTGAAGCTGGATCAGGAGATCGAAGACTATGGTTGGTTTCGATATACAGTTTCCTTCAGGAGTCTAATACTTTTCACAGATGGCCTGGCTCATAGAAATTTCATAGACTCAATCAACGTCGTAGATTATTCTGGTGTGACGACAGAAGCACCCTTCTTCCCATTGAAAGATGTCGAGCTCGATGTGCAGGCGTATGAGATGCATGAGAATAGGGGAAGTCATGGTGCAAAGCCGAAGGAACGGCCTGAAGACAGCGACGATGAGGACGGCACCCTTCAAGCGCGTGTCACATGCCTACCAAGCAAGGCTTTGGACGGGGTATGGGATTCGTAAGCGATAGAACGGAGCGACAAACCCCAATGCGCGAAAGGGCTCACTAAACGTTACTATAGGCTCATATTCGAGGACCGAATTCCTGCAAAGCTTCTGCACTGCTTGACGAGAATGAGTATGGTTGTTGGCGTAGTCAAAGCGAATCTAATGGTGCTAGTATCCATCACCGGAAATCCCTCGATCAGGCTGACAACGATCAATTGGAACCGGCTACTGTTACTTCACGGCCCTCCAGGGAGTGGAAAAACGACTCTCAGGTACTTCAAGTGGTCCTGGCATTCCTTGTTTGCACGCTCGAGCTTAATGTGCCATTCATCGGGCATTGCCTCTTCGATGTTAAATTCGGACAATCAGGCTTACACGTCGGTGACGCTAGTCGCGCCCTAGCACATAAAATGACGATTCGGCTTGGGAGGCAATTCAGTCGTGGAAAGCTGGTCGAACTCAGCTCGCAATCCTTACTGAGCAAATGGTTTGGGGAGAGTGGAAAGCTGGTTGAAAAGATGTTCGATCATATACACTCGCTTGCGGATGAGGACAGCACTTTTGTTTGTGTCCTCGTTGACGAGGTGGAGACTCTGACGAGTCCTCGTGAAAGGTCTGCAAGCGGTGCAGAGTGTGGCGATGCCTTGAGGGTAACCGACCTGTAGCCGCCACATGTGGTCGATCTAACGCAGTAGTCAGGCCACCAACCAGTTATTAACTGCGCTGGATCGACTGCGCCATCGAAAGAACGTCATGGTCATCTGTACCAGCAACCTCATAAATAGTATAGTTCGTGGACCTCATACCGTGTATGCCTCAGGTTGCTAATCGGAGATAGGACGCTGCTTTCTTGGATCGGGTTGACCTGACGCAGTATTTGCCGAACCCCTGCGCAAGAGCCACTTACGAGATCTTACGCTCTAGCCTGAATGAGCTGATTCGTTGCCGTATTATCACGGTTCAAGAGACTTCAGGAAATGCAAAAGGAGATGAAGATGTCAATAGCGGCGGCCAGGGAGCCACAGCTGGGCCGGAGTGCCACTCGATCGCTACCTTTGCAGAAATGAATGTTCGATTTTACAACCTTCCCAACTCGCCCTCTCGGATGCTTTGGGATATTGTCTCCAGGTGTGAGGGCTTCAGCGGACGTAGCCTTCGCCGAATCCCAGTGCTTGCCGTTGCTCTGTATACTCACGGCCAGAGTTGCTCGATCGAAGAAGCTCTGGCGGCGGTGTCGCTCGCCGTCAACGACGAGAATATGAAGAGCCGTCATGGCAAGTCTTGACAAAGGGAACCGGCAGGGATATCGGATGGTCAAGCGCAACTTGCGTGCAGTGCTACCAATGGCTTGGGAGTACCTCTGCTGGTACGATGTATTTGTAGGAAGCTCTGAGACTCGATAAAATTGCACAGCTGCAGAGTCCTCAGAGACTATTATCTATCAAGGTCGAGGTGATGTACACCACGATGAGCACACAGTACGTGGTAGATAAGATACATGCGTTCCTATCATGTGCCTAAAACTGTGACTGTATGGACCCCTAGACGACTTGATAAGATGCCACCACGAGCGTAGTTCCCCGTACAAAATAGAGGTCCTTTCGGGCTTATTCTAGGGAGTAGAGAACACATACATTATTTGTGAGGGCGCTCACCCTTCATATACTGATAGTACGGAGTACCACGTCCTTCCACGGCGTACCACCACCTTTCTCTACGGAGTACTGGAGGAGATCCTTCTACGGCGCACCATCAACCTCTCTACGGCGTACAAGATGAGCAAGTCCTTCTACGGCGCACCACCACCTGTCTCTACGGCGTACAAGATGAGCAAACGCCACAGAGCCCTGAGACTGAGACCCGTGGACGCTAACGCGCTTTTGCCTATCTACCGAGAATTTTCTGTCCTCCCTGAAAAGTTCCAAGTTTGGGGCGCTTCCTTTCTCACATCTACAACAGTCACTGCCTACCGTTTTAACGGAGGACATCAACTTTCAAGTTCTGTGAGGTTGTTCCTTGAGTGAGATCACGCCCTGCTGTCTCTTACGGAGCACCTAGGCATCTGTTCGTTGTTGTCGCTTCAGACAAGGAGGTCCTCAGGGCTCTTCTTCAGCTGGGAAGACACGACACTTCACTTAACTTCACCTTCACTACTCTCAACACTTCAACTTCTACTCTCCAAGACAGATCGTCCGTCGCACAAACGGAAAGAAACTCTCGAACAGCCACCGCTACCCTAACCTCGCTACCGAGGCTTACTTGCTCGCTGTTTACTCAAGACAAACCTCGTCTGCTAGGAGGTATTTCACAATGGCGGATCACATTGACATGGGCCGTCTCTCCCTCAACGAGTCTCAGCACGCTCCGCAGGGCAACGGCTTCCCAGATCGGGCAGCTTATATTCCACCTCATCTCCGTGGCAGCAGGCCTCCACCTGCTGGCGGGCCTGCCATGGATGGGCCGCGACCGGCAATGAACGGCGGCGGCATGAACGGCGGTGCCTGGGCCGGACCGCAAGGGCTAGTGCACCCCGGTTCGGATGTTACCATTCATTCAGCTGACTTCATTCACAGAGGCTATGCCGGACCACCACGCATGTACGGCGGTGGAGGCTGGGCGAATGCGCCCAACTTCACACCCGGAGCCGGCGAAGGTCCTAAACCAGCGCCACCGTCATCGACTTGGGACACCACATACAAGACTCCGACTGCTTTTGACCCGGCTGCTTACGGCAAGCCTTCGGCCGGTGGATCCGGAGGTGCACGTGGGTCGGGCGATGGTCAGTGGAGAGATGGAAAACACATTCCGGGCCCACCTAACCCTCGTGTCGAACGCGAACTCTTCGGGGTTCCTAATGATCCAACCAAACAGCAAACCGGAATTAACTTCGAGAAGTATGATGACATCCCTGTCGAGGCTTCTGGTCAAGGTGTGCCTGAGCCTGTTACCAAGTTCACCAATCCCCCCTTGGACGATCATCTTCTTGGCAATATCGAGCTTGCGGGCTACAAAGTCCCCACTCCGGTTCAGAAGTATTCCATCCCCATCGTCATGGGTGGCAGAGACCTCATGGCGTGCGCTCAGACAGGCTCTGGAAAGACCGGCGGCTTTCTCTTCCCGATCCTCTCGCAGGCGTACTTGAACGGCCCGAGCGCCTCTCCACCATCGCAAGCCAACTTTGGGCGTCAACGCAAGGCATATCCCACGTCTCTGATCCTTGCTCCCACGCGTGAGCTTGTTTCCCAGATCTATGATGAATCTAGGAAGTTTGCCTATCGCTCTTGGGTCCGACCTTGCGTCGTTTACGGAGGTGCCGATATTGGCTCCCAGCTGCGACAGATCGAGCGCGGCTGCGACTTGCTCGTCGCCACACCGGGTCGCTTGGTCGACTTGATGGAGCGTGGTCGTATCTCCCTCTCCTGCATCAAGTACCTCGTTCTGGACGAGGCCGATCGCATGCTTGACATGGGGTTTGAACCACAAATTAGACGCATCGTTGAGGGCGAGGACATGCCCGCAACAACCGGACGCCAGACTCTCATGTTCTCCGCCACCTTCCCTCGTGATATTCAGATGCTTGCCCGAGACTTCCTCAAAGATTACATTTTCCTCTCGGTCGGCCGCGTCGGGTCAACCTCCGAGAACATCACTCAAAAAGTGGAATACGTCGAAGACATTGACAAGCGCTCGGTCCTGCTCGATATCCTGCACACTCACGGCGCAGGCCTGACCTTGATTTTCGTGGAGACGAAGCGCATGGCGGATTCGTTGTCTGATTATCTGATCAATCAAGGCTTTCCTGCAACGTCCATCCATGGAGATCGTACCCAGCGGGAGCGTGAGAAAGCCCTGGAGATGTTCCGGACTGGCCGCTTCCCTATCCTCGTCGCCACAGCTGTCGCCGCGCGTGGTCTTGACATCCCGAACGTCACCCACGTCGTCAACTATGACCTTCCAACCGATATTGACGACTACGTTCACCGCATCGGCCGTACCGGTCGTGCAGGCAACACCGGCATTTCCACAGCTTTCTTCAATCGCGGCAACCGCGGCGTGGTGAGAGATCTGATTGATCTGCTCAAGGAGGCAAACCAGGAAGTCCCTAGCTTTCTCGAGAGCATTGCCCGTGAGGGTAGCTTCGGTGGTGGTGGCCGCGGTGGCGGCGGTGGCCGCTCTGGAGGTCGTGGTCGCGGCTCCGGCGCCACACGTGATGTCCGTCGTTTCGCTCCTGCAGGAGCTCCCGCATACGGAGCGGGAGGTGGTTTCGGCGGTCCTCCGTCAACTGGCTATGGTTATGGCGGTCCACCTGCGTACGGAGGCGGCTACGGCGGCTACGGCGGAGGTTACGGAAATCCTTCTGGCCCCGGCGGACCTTCGTGGTGGTAGACGATGACGGCTCCGCCCAATCACCGAACTTCAAACAGCCCGGGTCCTTCATTTTCCTATCTCGACTTTTTCCTTGAGCATGACGTGCGATTTGCTTGCTTCCGGCTCTTTCGGCTCGAAAGGATCCCGCCGACCTGAATTGCTCTCGAGCTTTCCCTCATACCCCAATCAGCATTTAGATAGCGTTGGCTTGGTTCTGCGCTGTTATCTCTTCCTCCTGCACGCATTGCCTCAATCGTTCAGCGGGAGAAGATGACGGGTTACGCAGAAGGCACGTGACGAGCTCGTCTCTATCTCTGGGCGGAAAGACCTGCGCTATCCGCTACTCGCGTGGCTCCGTCGGTGGAGTCCGTCACAAAACATAACGGCCTTTCTCAGAATGCACCCCTGCTTGGCTCACGAGCTTCAGAATTAGAATTTGACCTTTCTTCGGTCGTCTCACAACGACTTTCTGCTTTTTCTCTCTCCCCCCGTGCACCCGCTGACTCTGGCTCTGCTCATCAACGAACGCACGGAAACACTCTGGACCTGGCCACCGCCAACTTCAGAAAGAAAAACCTCTCTTAGTTTCGGTTCGTGGGCCACAACATGTGGGGTGAGCCTTTCTCAATTTGGTGAACTCAGAGCGACTACTGCAGGGCTAGCTTCGACAGTGGCGCCCGTCAGGCTTCTCCATGGAGCCTCTTTACATAGACATCTGGCGTCTTCACTGCTTTCGCTAGAGTAGAGGGTCTCACTTGATCAGGCATTTCCGGCTGGCTGACAGCCAGACTTGAGACGAGGTCTCCCGATCCCATGCGGAGGGTCATACGAAAAAAGTTCTCTCTTTGCTTTCACTCTTCTCTCATCTTTGCCCCTTTCCCCTTTCCCCTTTTCCCTTTCCCTCTTTCCCCATTCCCCCTTCCCCTCTCAACAAGCGCTAGCTAGGGACCAATATCATAGCTTCTTTCATTGACGTGCAGCTGATGGTGATGATTACATGATTCTTACGTGTGCTGTATGCTTTGACGTTGCTCTTTATATTGCGCTTGTACCCTGCCACAGACCCCGAAGCCGTACTGGACTCTGCCAGATGCCGCGTTATGACGCCTGCAACTTAGGCTTGCATATATCCGCAACCAGTGGATATCTGGCATCAGCACATCGTGCGTCTCATTTTGTGCCTTTCCCTTCGACACCGTATCGGATTCAGCGGATCCAACGCGGCAGGGTACGGCAATGGCTTATCAAGGCTCGCATGACTGCCCACGGCAAGCGTCCGTTATTTGGGGCACGTCGTCGGCTAACATGATGCAGTGGATCATAGTCGAGATTGCCGTCGCAGGCTATGGGCACGCCCAGCCCTGTCATCCACGGGCATCCGTACTGCCTCATGACCGCGGTTCCGTGACATCAAGAAATGCTAGCTTCGAGCTTGGCATAAACCGGTATTGCATGTGTCAGAACCAGCCAGGTTTGGGTCCGACTAATTGAAAACTAGCTCGGAACCTTTTATGTGGGGTGTAGCTTGTACTCGCAATAAAGAGGAACGGCAAAAGCCTCGAGCTACGTGCCGGTAGGTTGCGGGCATGCCTTGTGACAGTAGCCAAGGACCGCGAGAATCGAGTTGGACAGGACTGATGCCTGGTCGAGGTGACATACGTGATTGAGAGAACAGGAGGCCGCAAAGAAGCTGGTCAGGTCGAGCGTGTCAAATTCAAAAAGTGCAAATGGTATCTTGACTATGATCCTATCTAATCCTACGCAACAGAGGACAAGAGGCGGGTTGTCGAAGATCTCCATAAATCTTCATAAATCTTCATAGCCCACTGCCATGGACGAAGAAAGCATCACGGGCTAAGATCGCAACTCCAGCAATGAGGCGGAGCAACGACCCAAGTGGTTGGACAGCTCGGCACTGGACCGGCGTACGTGCTCTATCGGTAGACAACCTTACGCATCATGTTGAGCTTTGTCGACCCGTCAGACATAGTAGAATGCTCGATTTTCGTTGTAGTGCCAGTTCGGGAGCTGTTTCTTGTGAGCCATGGACTGGTGCATGAATTGCAAGCTCAAGGCACTTTAGGCTTCGAGCAATTCACTTTGCGAGCCTTGCTCCTGTTGGCAGGACAGGCTTACGCGGGCCAGTAAGTGAAGCAACAACATGACTCCAAATCGATGTAGACGTAAGAGCAGATCGCGACCGGACCGACAATCTATCGATCGAAAGTGGACCTGCACGCATGAAGACGCATGAGAAGGATCTTGAGAGAAATTCTGGGAGGAGCCAAAGCATATAGAGTATCAACGTGCAGAAAGCAACGCAACATCGATTTGGTGCGGCTAAGACCCGGCTAAGGTAGCAAGAGAAGAGCAAGGACGCAAGGAAAATAAAAAGAAAGCGTGGCAAGCCAGCACTGAATTCATCAGGGCATTGTGCCATAGAGGAATCAAAACGAGTCGCCTGGTCGGGCACATTTCCGTCGCTGTCTGGTTCCCTGTTGGGATCGAACGTGCAATTATATGAAGGATCGGAGGGGCCGACGGATGGTAATCACCCTGCAAGATTCCAGACTTTCGGTTTTGCCATTGCTGCCGTTACAGGCTAAGCGGCACTGCGTCGTACACACGGTAGCGGTGACAGTCCTCATCTCTGCAGGTTCGTTGACGACTGAAGGAGCAATAGAAGGACCTATCCGGTCCATCAGCCACCCACATGTAGCTTAATAGCCATCAAAGCACATCCAAATGGTTCTAGATCATCGGCGATAGTACCAAGGTATTCTTTGCTGAGCCTCCTGATATTTGACGGCCCCAGCGGTAGCTGAAGCGTGACTGCCGTCGCGCGTTTGTCCGCGGAAGATTACTGATGGCCATCGGCTTGCAAGAGTGGTGCTGCGGGGAAGCTCGACTCGACGGTTAGAACGAGAGTGAGCGGTCCTTTTCAGCTTCTTGGCAATGCGCACCTCACCTGGACATCGCACCCTTGATAAGACGGAGGGTGAAGAGACGGATATCCTTTGGAAGGGACCAGCTCTTCAGCACGCACAAGCAGTGAATTTGAACGACGGCGGCGCGCTGGTGACCAAAGACACGACCTCAGAAGTGCCCAGGAATATCTTCTGCACTCCCATTCTACGCGGTACCCAGATGACCTCTCTCTCTCTCTCTCTCTCTGTGCACACGTCCATAGTGGGGAGCCCGGACGTGCAGTAGTGCTGAGTTTATACACGACACATCGACGAGAAAACAAGCTTGGAACCTGAGGATGCAAGATTCGGACGCCTCCTACGTAGCTGGAGCGGGAAGCGATCCCCCCAGCCGGAAAAGGGTTCCAAGGTTATTGC
>QQTW01003038.1_pt1 | contig 12336 bp, 12 predicted proteins | sample 1904831 | NCBI WGS metagenome assembly QQTW01 (sample SAMN09435610, study PRJNA476489) | Subsurface metagenome, whole genome shotgun sequencing project. | reverse complement strand
CGCGGGCACGTAGCAGCACTTATAATTCAGTTTGAAAGGTACAGACACTGGGGCAACCTGCGTCGCTTGTTTTTCGCTTTACCAAGGTTTTATACTCAAGCTTTTTTCCACCAGCTAAAAAGCTTTCAGTTGAAGTACAGCACGGTATTGGCAGAAATTTCAGGCTGTTTATCAGGGGTTAAATACTACTTCCAGAATAGTCATTCTATTAACCGAACGCTAGAATCACCTAAATTCGAGCGATAAAATCAGTGTTGAATTTATTTACCTAATTTTTCAGTTTCATAATTTTTTCAGAAACAATGAGTAGAGAATATGCAAAGTTACACAGAAGAATTTTATGAAATTGTACGAGAAGGATCGAAAGAATCGGCAAAAGAGATTGCTCCTATAGTTCTTGAATTCATTCAACCTAAATCGGTTATTGATGTGGGTTGCGGTGTTGGCACTTGGCTATCGGTATTTCAAGCACATGGCGTTGAAGACGTTTGGGGTATAGATGGTGACTATGTAGACAAGAATGCTTTAGAAATCCCAAAAGAAAGATTTTTAACAATTGATTTGAAAAGTCCTTTCAAATTAAATAGACAATTTGATTTAGTTGTTTCATTGGAAGTTGGCGAACACTTGCCGCCGGAATGTGCAGAAACCTTTGTAGAGTCACTCACGCAGCTTGCACCAGTAATTCTTTTTTCGGCTGCAATACCCTTTCAAGGAGGAACGGATCACGTTAACGAGCAATGGCAAGATTACTGGGTAAAACATTTTCAAAACAAAGGATGTGTAGCGATTGATTGTATAAGAAATAGAGTTTGGGAAAACGAACGAGTAGAGTTTTGGTATGCTCAAAATATGTTAGTTTTTGCTAAACGAGAATATTTAGAATTAGAAAAAGCTTATCTACTCAAGCAGCAGCTTGAAAGCACAAATACATTTCAGCGTTCAATAGTTCATCCGAGCAAGTATTTAGAAGTAGTTGAAAAATGTTTAGCGGAAACTAAGGCTGCTCAGTGGTATGCAGCGGAAGCAGAAAAGTATTTAGCAGCAGCCCAACCAGAGAATATGCCACTTAAGAAAGTAATTTCAGCTTTACCGATAGTCATCATAAATGCTCTGAAAAGAAAGCTGTTTGAGAAAGAAAGTTTCACTTAGATTGCTACTGTCATTTATTCAATACACATTTATGTATAAAACAGCATTGGGTGATTTTTTGTCCTGCAATCCTTTTCCGCATCCCTTAACTCAGGGATTTTTTTACCGGGAAAAGATGAGCGCTATTCATCATATTGCTCCTGAGCAACCCTTTGAGAACATTTTAGAAGTAGGAGGTGGTCAGGGCGGTCTTACTGCTTTGTTATATCCGCGATCGCACATCACAAATATAGACCTTAATCCCGAATACGCCAGAGTTGCCTGTAACCAACAAAAACAAGTTAGTTTTATCTGCGGAGATGCTACTAATTTACCCTTTGAAAATCAGTCTTTCGATGCTGTAACTATGTTCGATGTTTTAGAACATATACCAGACCATGAAAAGGCTGCATCAGAGGCACTGCGAGTGCTGCGACCGGGTGGTTTTATCTTAATCAGCACTCCCAACGAAAATTGGCGGTTCCCCTACTACGGATTTATGAAATCTATTTGCCCCAGTGAAGCAGAAGTCATGGCCGAATGGGGTCACGTAAGGCGTGGCTATACTCTGGACCAACTCAAAAACTTAATTGGTTTGCCTTGCCAAAGCTATGCCACCTTTATTAATCCTCTCACAGTTCTTTGCCATGATGTTGCATTCTCACATTTATCTGGTCGCAAACGTCAATTCTTTTGCACAACGCTCAGCCCGCTGACATGGCTGAGTCACGCTCTACATAAGCCAGAAGCAACAGGTACGGAAACCGCGTCTGTTTGGCAAAAGAGATGAATGAGCCAATGACTACCACAACAGAACCAGCGATCGCTTTGCTGCATTGGGGCAATGTGTGGGAAGACTTTTTAGATAGCATTGGAGTTTCATTCGAGGCTTTCTGCAAAGAAATGACAGGGGGCTGGATGTTCGGCTACATCGAAGCTCTACGGCTAGCGGGGGTGCGAACAGTGCTGTTCTGTATTTCGGCTAACGTTACTGCGCCAACACGCTACACTCACGCGCCAACAGGTGCCACAATCTGCGTGTTGCCTGCTCCCAAAATCTACCATCTCGCTCGGCGTTTGATACCTAATCCTTACGGCTACAGTCTCAAGGAAACATTTGGAGAGGATATTCATGGTTTCCGCCGCATCTACCTAGCAATACTTAAGGACATCGCACCTTACCTAGCTACGCCACTAACCGGACTTGCCCGCGAATTGCGGCGTGAAAACTGTCAAGCTATTTTATGCCAGGAATACGAGTATCCCCGCTTCGATGCTTGTGTGTTGTTGGGGCAGTTGATGCGTTTGCCAGTTTTTGCCACTTTCCAAGGTGGTAACTTGCAGATGAGCCGCCTTGAAAAACCTCTGCGCCCGCTGACACTGCGGGTTGGCGCGGGAGCGATCGTCGCTACGCAAACTGAAGTTGAGCGAGTGCGTAACAAATATGGTGTGCCTGCTGCTAAGCTAGCACGCATTTTCAACCCACTAGATTTGGCAATGTGGGAGCCAATTGATCGCAACGAAGCACGCGGAGCACTCGGCATCCCGGAGGGTGCGCGTGTAGTGGTGTATCACGGACGCATTGAGCTACAGCGCAAAGGGTTAGATGTCTTGGTGGATGCCTGGTCACAAGTGTGTAGCGATCGCCCAGGGCGAGATCTGCGGCTGTTAATAGTAGGGATGGGCAGTGACGCAGACGAACTGCGACAGTTGATTGCTGCCAAGCAGTTGCGAGGCGTTCTGTGGCTGGACGAGTATATATTAGACAAAGCGATCGTTCGCCGTTACCTGTGCGCTGCCGACGTTTATACTCTTCCATCTCGACATGAAGGTTTTCCAGTAGCGCCGCTTGAGGCAATGGCTTGCAGTTTACCTGTAGTCGCAACTGATGCCCCCGGAGTAGCCGACATCTTTGAAAAGGGTGAAGCTTCGGGTGGTGTGGTTGTTCCACGCGCAGACGCAACGGCTCTTGCGATCGCGCTCGGTCGTGTCTTAGACAATGACGCTTGGGGGCGCGAGTTGGGTAAGCTTGCCAGATGCCGTGTGGAGGAATGCTTCTCGCTTGAGGCGGTAGGACAGCAACTACGTGAATTTCTCCTCAAGAAAGCAACGCGAAATCGAGTACGTAAGTCGTAGGGGCGGGTTTATCCAACTGCCCTTGTAAGCAAACAGACTATTCTGTCAAACCCGCCCCTACATAAGTTGTAAGTGCAAGGAGCGTCATTATTTATTGGCTTTGAACAAATGACAAATAACAAATTAGACAACGATCAAATCGCAGCTTGGATTTTTCTGACTCCAGCGCTGCTGATGCTGGGTATATTTTTACTATTTCCGATCGCCTACTTATTTTACCTGAGTGTGACGACGGGAAGTTTTACTACAACTGGCGTTCGTTGGATAGGCTTGAATAACTATCAGCGTTTGCTACTCGATCCTGATTTTTGGCAAGTTATTGGTAATACTGCCTATTTTGCGATCGCAACAGTTATCCCCAGTCTGATTATTCCCTTGGGACTGGCGGTGTTGTTGAACCGTGCTTTAGCGTTAAGGGGATTGCTACGCAGCGCCTATTTTCTCCCCTCGATTACCTCTTTGGTAGCAGCAGGGTTAGGATTTCGCTGGTTGTTCCAAACTGAAGGGCCGGTCAACGCGCTATTAAGTACTGTTGGAATTGCACCGATTCCTTGGCTGGGTAGCAGCACTTGGGCAATGCCAGTACTAATTTTATTAAGTATCTGGAAACAGTTAGGGTTTAATTTGGTGGTTTTTTTGGCTGGACTTCAAGCAATTCCTCCCAGCCGTTATGAAGCGGCTGAATTAGATGGAGCGAATGCTTGGCAGCAATTTTGGCACATTACTCTACCAGGATTAAGACCTACACTAATATTTGCAACGATAACAACTGCCATTTTTACCCTGCGGAGTTTCGAGCAGGTTTATGTAATTACTGGCGGCGGCCCGTTGAATTCTACTAATGTCCTAGTTTATTACATTTACGAACAAGCTTTTGCTCAATTTGATTTCGGTTATGCCGCAGCTGCGGCTACAGTATTGTTGGTTGTAGCACTCTTATTGGTATATATTCAATTGCGAACTTGGGGTGAAGAAAGTTAATTTACTCCTAATCTACCGAGATAACAAAATTGAACTTGCTTTTGGTGGCTGTCTCGTCTGCTCTAAAGTATGCATTGTGTTTAATGATAGGAAGCCAAAACCTACTTTAGATGCTAGATCTAGCAGGGTAAAAAACATTGTTTCCAATTCCGAGCCAAAAGCTTTGAAACCTTCAGTTCCAAAAATCCAAACGATTGGATAAAGTGTCCAGATAACCAGATGTACTATTAATAGTCGACGGAATGCATTCTTGGCAGAGGGGTAATTCCGAGTAGCTTGTTTGCGGTATTGGTTTAATAGTAGATAGGCAGTAGCAAGGTAAGCAACACAACTAACAACATACCAGATATAACTAATTGGTTTTGGTGAAAGTGTGGCTAGAAAACCAGTGACAATCATGTAAGCATTTGCCCCTAGTAAACTGCCTGTAATGGGTAAATTTGTTCGTCCCAGATAGGTAAGATCTAGTATCAATAGCGGAGTGGAACAAAACCAAGTGACATATCTGATCCAATATGTAGGCTTACCGTTGATGATACTAACTCCTTGACCGAGAGCCATCATCAAATAAAGCCCAGATGCGATCGCGCAGATGAAAAAGTTAAGCGTGAACAATATCTGCCACCGCTGATTCTTAGCATTATGCGCGCCTATGCCAAAAACTAATGCTCCCAGCGCCATACCAATAACACCAGTCCACAGCCAAAATTGAGTCATAGAAAATTTATACTAATATCAGTGAAGGTAGTGAATTTCCAGTTGAATTAAATTCCTTTTAACAAGGAAATAACTTGTAGTTACACAATGGCAACATTATTGCTTAATTTTGCTACTATTCGTGTATAAAATAATATATCTAAATGGAGATTTTAAATTCTGCTCTAAGTACAATAGGCTAGCAAAAATGAATATGCTTAGTTAGAGTAGCAGAAAACATTTTAGGCAAACTGCATATATAATTTGGTAGGTAGAAATTAATGTTGTTGAGAGGAAAAGTATGTTCATAAACTACATTACTCTCATGCTGATAAATTTGGTTGTGGGGCTGTTTCTCTTAGCTGGTTATGTATATTTAGGTTTGAGCGAACCACATCAGAAAAGATGGATTCCAGGTTTTGGCATGGTAGCTGCGATCGCCCTCACAACCGGATTACACATGATTTTCACTTGGCCCGTTCCTGGTAGCTTTAACATTGCCTACGGGGAAATGTCGGTATTATTTGGAGCGTTATTTTTAGCAACTTGCTTAGCGATCGCGTTTTCGTGGGATTTAATTACTGTGGCAGTTTACGGCTTTTTTGCTGGTGTTGCTGCTTTATTGATTGGCTTACGTATTATTAATTTAGGGTTGACAAAACAGCCATTACTCTCAGGAATCGGCTTCATCCTCACTGGTTTAGGTGGTATTTTTGCAGCACCGACGCTTTATTTCAAAACAAATCGAACCTTGCGGATAGTGGGGGCAATTGTACTTGTAGTTGCGGCTTTAATCTTTGCTTTGACTGGATATTTAGCATACTGGAATCATTTAGCTGACTATTCTAACTGGAAGCCGTTACCGATGCGATCGCCCTAAACTCGCTTTGAATTAAATATTTATCCGTTATGGCAGGTGGGGGAGCTGAGGGAGAAGGAATTTTTGTTTTCGCCTAAACTTGCTAATAGTGGTTGAATTCCTGAAGCTTAAAAATGTCATCTTCCGATTTACCAGCAGCGTGTATTCTTCGCCCAGCTACGGCTAAAGACATATGGGCAATTCGGAAGTTAGTGTTAAGGGCGACACTCGATCCGACTCAGTTACGTTCTTCACAGTTTTCGGTAATTGAATGCGAAGGGCGTGTCGTTGCTTGCGGACAACTGCGTTGCTTTCCTCAAGCGCAAGAACTTGGTAGTCTAGTGGTAGCACCAGCATGGCGCGGTCAAGGCTTGGGTACTTATTTAGTCAAGCATCTAATTGATCGCGCTACGCAGCCACTCTATCTAGAGTGTCTGGGTAAAAGATTAGTGAAATTTTACACTCGCTTTGGCTTTGTAGCCGTTGCCTGGCAGGAACTACCGCGATCGCTTAAAATCAAGTTTGGCTTATCTGCGCTGGCTGCAACTTGGTTTCGCTTTCCTGTAACAATCATGCAGCATACAAGGGAAGAATGAGGATTTTAGTCGGAAGAAGATTTTCTCAACCGATGCAGCCGAGCAAAATGCCACTTTTAAGACATTTTATTCTTCAATTATGCAAAGCCTTCTTTCTTGCTGCTAAGTGTGCAAAATCTTACTACAGAGAATTATCAAACCTGTATCTGCTGATAGAACCGTTGCATGGAATTATTTTGGGACATTGATTTAACAAAAAATCCGTACCTGTAAAATCCAAAAACGTATTATGAGTCATCCTAAGTTGCCAAAAAATACAAATCCTGTTAACGACATAACAGAAGCAGAAGCACCCCAAACCAAACAAGCAGCAGCGAAGGAGACATCACAAATTGCAAATGTTATGTCACTGGATACGAGCGCAGGAAAAAATCCGCCACCAAAACCTGGCTATTCCCACTATAGAGTCTATCCTGGAGAGAAAATTAAATTAGCTGATATTGATCCAGATAGTTGTGAAGACTACAAAAAAAAGAAACAAGTAGAAGAGGAACTGGAATATCAGCGCGATCGCCTGAGTCAATTACAAGAACGCCTATATGCCGAAAACAAGCGTAGCTTGCTGATTGTGCTGCAAGCAATGGATACTGGCGGTAAAGATGGCACAATTAAACACGTCTTTCAAGGTGTTAATCCCCAAGGTTGCCGAGTTTGGTCATTCAAAACGCCCAGCAATGAAGAATTAAATCACGATTTTTTATGGCGCTACCATCAGCGTACACCCCAACGGGGAATGATTTCAATCTTCAACCGATCGCATTACGAAGATGTGTTAATTGTTCGGGTAAAGCAACTAGTACCAGAAGAAGTTTGGCGAAAGCGATATCACGTCATCAATGAATTCGAGCAAATGCTCACTCTGAGTAACATCACAATAATCAAGTTTTTCCTTCACATTTCCAAAGACGAACAAAAACGGCGGTTGGAAAGTAGATTGGAAAATCCTGATAAACGTTGGAAGTTTTCAATTAACGATGTCAACGAGCGCAAATTGTGGGATCATTACCAGCAGGCTTATGAAGATGCGCTGAATAATTGTTCCACTACTTATGCCCCTTGGTACGTCGTGCCTGCTAATAAAAAATGGTACCGCAACTTAGTGATTGCACGGGCGATCGCTGACACCCTTGAAGCAATGAATCCTCAATATCCAGCAGCACAGGAATTAGGAAATATTACCATTCCAGATTAAGAATAATGAATGCTTAATTCATCATTTATATGCCAACTTCCAAGAATAGCTAGAAACCAAATTAGTCAATACGTGCGCAACAAGCGGCACTAATAAATTGCCTGTAAGCAAGGCGCTAAACCCAAATAGCAACCCTACAGCAGTTGCCCAAACTACATAAGGCCATTGCTCAGAACCGCTTAAATGCAAAACACCGAAGCAAACACTCGATATGATGACACCAGTAACATTGAAACCCAAAGCTGGCAGCATCACACCTCGAAATAACAATTCTTCGCTCAATCCTGGCAACAAACCTACCCAAATTATGTCTGGCAATATTAAAGGTTTGAGTACAAATTCTAGATAAAAATCTGCACTGCGACGGTAGGCAGGCCAAAGGCGATAAACCAAAGAACTAGCAATAGTTATAATTACCCCTAGACCAATTCCCCTAAGTAAGTCTATTAAATTCCAGCTTAAGTTTAAAAGGGATACCGAACTAAATTGTAACCACAACTTCGCGGCTAACCAGAGGAGAACCGCAGTAACACCTATTGCCACCAAAATTTGAGTGCGTGTTAAGGGTTGAATTTTTGGATTGGGTTGTTGCTTTTGAGTCACTGGAATTTAGGGGCTAGGGGCTGGGGGCTAAAAAAGGAAAAAGAATAGCAAATATAGCAAGCTTAAATGAAGAGTAAATCTTTCTATTGGTTGTACAAATGACAAATGACAAATGACGACCACGACGAGTATTTCATGACTCAAATGAGATTGCTATACTTTAGTTATTGATTTTCTCCTGTAGATAAGCAATTTAGAGGTGAAACAGTCGGGCTGAGGGCATCTGGGTTAATGCCTGCTTTATGGGCAACCATTACGCCAAGAGCTTCTAAATAAGAGTTTACCGGAAGTGGTTTAATTCCTAACGGTTCGGGGGGCACTTGCATTTGGGTTTGATTTTCTCGCACCGTAATAATTTGTGTGCCTGAGTGACTCAAGCTAAGGAGGGCGCTGCTACCACAGGCTGTAGCTGGTATAACTAGGGCATCAACTTGACTTGCCCAAATATCCGCTTGTAGCAAGTCATGAAACTTATCTACAACAAATTGGGGGGCGCGACTCAAGCCAACCAAAACGCTGGGTAAGAAGGTATAACCCAATTCCTCAGCAGCTGAACGAGGGGATATATCAGGATCTAGAGGTAGGGGTGACAAGGCGGGAGAGTGGGCGCAGGGAATTTGAAAGGTTCTGACAATTAAATGGCTAATAATGGCTTCTGCACCTGCTAGAGGATCGACTCCATGGCCGTGACGATAGCTTTGTAGGGCTTCACTATCAATGTCGTCGGGAAAACGGGCAACAACTGCGATCGCTTCTGCCCTTGCTTTGTGAATCAATACCTCAGCTGCCCGTAATAAACTATCTGGATTACCAATCGTCCCCCAGCTTGCACCTGAAGCCGACGTGCGTAACTCTACTTCTAAAGGGGCATCAGTAACTACATAATCAGTTAAATTCAACCCTAATGTTGCTCTAGCTGCATCAGCCGCTTGGAGTTGTCGCACTCGCAAATCCGGTTCAATGCCGCGATCAAGAATTAAACCTACCCGATTTTGATGTACTGATCGCAATCCCCAGCATCCAGCGGCAAATTTGTCAAGTCCGTAACCTTCGACATAGAAAGCATTGGGAATAGACCAATAGAGTTGAGCGCCGTTGAGGACGTTGGGATGGGTAATTAGGCGATCGGCAACAGTTGCGATCGCCCGTGCTACTGGTAGGGCATCCCCTGCATACCCCCCAATTGCAGCCCCCACGCCAGTAGGTACAATTAAGATAACAGTGTATGGACGTTGATTCACAATCGAGCTAGTGTGTCAGATGCTAAAGTAACGACTGCTTCGACAATGGCTTTTTGCCGTTGCATATCTACATTTACGATCGCCCAGCGTAGGGGTTCGCCTATTGAGCGCAATTGGGCTTCAATTTGGGAATGCATCTGGGCTGGGGTTTCCTGAAAGTCAATTTCTGCCGTCACAAAATGCGTTGTCATGATGCGAGTAGTGAGTGGCGAGTGGCGAGAAAAGTATGAAGTCAGAAGTCTGAAGGACGAATGCAAAAAATTCATCATTCATCATTCATCATTACTTCTGAAACTGCCCAAATTGGCGATTATACACTTCTTCTTCCTTTTCCGACTCAATTTTCAAATTTGAGCGCGGATAGGCAACGCAAAGCAGTACATAACCCTGCTGCTGAAGTTCTGGACTAACGCCCATACCATCGGTTTGGTCTACAGTTCCTTCTAAAATTTGAGCAGCACAAGTGGTACAAACCCCAGCATTGCAGGAACTTGGCAAATCTAGCCCAGCAGCATAAGCAGCCCGCAAAATGGTTTTATCCTCTGGTACTTGGATAGTACGAACTTCGCCTTGATGTTGGATTTGAACAGTGTAAGTTTGAGACATATAAAAGTGGCTTGGGCGATTTTAGATTGAAGAATTGCCGATTCTGGATTTACCCTACTTGAAGGAAGGAGTTTAGAGATTGAAGAATTGACGGTTAGTTATCCCTATCAGGGATGGGCATGAAACCCGATAAGCCAAACAATCCAAAATCCGCTCATAGAATTACAGCCATTGTTAATTGCTAACAAGTTATTGTATCTCGATCGCTCTAATTTCCTGGGTGCAACTTCAAGGAAGTATCATTACCAACTGTAAAGATTGTTAAGGCGGCATACCCTAGCAATAAATAGAAAACAAAAAAGCTGATAATCCGACAGGGAGAGGTCTAGAATGCTAGAAAATTATCGTCAACACGTAGCCGAGCGCGCTGCTTTAGGGATTCCGCCGCTACCGTTGAACGCTGAACAAACATCACAATTATGCGAACTTCTAAAACAGCCGCCTGCTGGGGAAGAAGAGACATTGCTGGAATTATTGCGCGATCGCGTTCCTCCTGGTGTCGATCCGGCTTCTTATATTAAAGCCGGGTTTCTCACAGGTATAGCTAAAGGTGAAATTACCAGTCCGCTAGTTTCACCGCTATATGCTATTGAGTTACTGGGAACAATGATCGGCGGATATAACGTGCGATCGCTAATAGATTTACTGTCTCACTCCGACTCCAACTTAGCTAGCGCTGCCGCATCTGCCTTAAGTAAGATTTTACTGGTATATGATGCCTTCCATGATGTGGCAGAGTTGGCAGAAACTAACTCTTACGCCCAAAAAGTGATGGAAGCTTGGGCAGAAGCCCGTTGGTTCACCAATCGTCCGCAGCTACCAGAAGCAATTACCGTCACAGTATTTAAAGTATCAGGAGAGACAAACACAGACGATCTATCTCCTGCACCTCATGCTACCACTCGTCCTGATATTCCCTTACACGCTTTGGTAATGCTGGAATCTCGGATGCCTGGAGCGTTGGAAACCATTGCGCAATTAAAGCAGAAAGGTCATCCTGTAGCTTATGTCGGGGATGTGGTAGGAACTGGTTCATCCAGAAAATCGGCGATTAACTCAGTATTGTGGCACATCGGACAGGATATACCTTTTGTACCGAATAAGCGGGCGGGGGGATATATTTTAGGAAGTGCGATCGCGCCCATTTTCTTCAACACAGCTGAAGACGCAGGTGCTTTACCCATCCAGTGCGATGTCTCCAAAATGGAAACAGGCATGGTAATCACCATTTATCCCTACAAAGGTGAAATTACCAACGTTGTAGAGACGCAAAATTTTGCGTCTGGAGAAGTCATTTCCACCTTCACCCTCAAACCTGACACCATTTTCGATGAAGTCCGTGCCGGAGGACGAATTCCCCTACTAATTGGACGTACCCTCACCGACAAAACCCGTCAAACCTTGGGATTAGAACCCAGCAGCATCTTCATTCGTCCGAAGCAACCAGCTGACACGGGCAAAGGCTACACCCTCGCCCAGAAAATGGTCGGCAAAGCTTGCGGATTAGCTGGTGTGCGCCCCGGTACATCTTGCGAACCAATTATGACTACCGTTGGTTCCCAGGATACCACTGGCCCCATGACCCGCGATGAGTTGAAAGAACTTGCTTGTCTTGGCTTCAGTGCTGACTTGGTGATGCAAAGTTTTTGTCACACCGCTGCTTATCCCAAACCAGTTGACATCAAAACTCACCACGAATTACCTGACTTTATTGCCCAGCGCGGCGGTGTCGCCTTGCGTCCCGGCGATGGTATTATTCACTCTTGGCTCAACCGAATGCTGCTACCAGATACTGTTGGCACTGGTGGTGATTCCCATACTCGTTTCCCGCTAGGAATTTCCTTCCCCGCAGGTTCAGGTTTGGTAGCGTTTGCAGCTGCTTTGGGTGCAATGCCTTTGGATATGCCGGAATCTGTCTTAGTCAAGTTTAAGGGTAAGTTACAACCTGGCGTTACTCTGCGGGACATTGTAAATGCCATTCCCTATGTAGCCATGCAAAAAGGGCTGCTGACAGTGGCAAAGCAGAACAAGAAAAACATCTTCTCTGGGCGGATTATGGAAATTGAAGGCTTGCCAGATTTGAAAGTAGAGCAAGCTTTTGAATTGACAGATGCTACAGCTGAGCGATCGTGTGCAGGTTGTACGATTAAACTGAGTATCGAGACAGTTTCCGAATACCTCAGTTCCAACATAGCGCTGTTGAAAAACATGGTAGCGCGAGGCTATCAGGATGCTAGAACCATCATGCGCCGCGTCGCCAAAATGGAACAATGGCTAGCAAATCCCTCACTGATG
>QQTW01003037.1_pt1 | contig 12338 bp, 22 predicted proteins | sample 1904831 | NCBI WGS metagenome assembly QQTW01 (sample SAMN09435610, study PRJNA476489) | Subsurface metagenome, whole genome shotgun sequencing project. | reverse complement strand
ATCGGGTGTTGGTCCACTGTATTCGATATACGGTAGCTGCTCTCCATGTACGAGTACGTTCCCATCCTCCTCTGTGCCCCCCTCCTCCTGCTCCTCCTCCTCCTGCTCCTGTTTTTCGTTTCGTGACCAAGAATATCGTGCTCGATTCTCCATGTAGAATTTATCCGTAAAGCCACTCATGCATTTACACACCGCTTCCAACATCCCACTTGAAGGATTCCGAGCCGCAAGTAGGATAGGTGACCACCATGCTGCTTTCCGACCCTGGCCGTGCCATCCCGCTATGGGGATCAAATCGAGCGTGTCGGCGGATGAAGTATCGTAGTCTTTTTTCACCTTGAGCCAGGAATCGAGTCTCTTATCTGGTTCGTATGTTGCTAGCAGAGGTTTTCTTCGACTATTCTTTGGTTGCTGCTGGTCTTTATTAGATTTATTATTATTGCCATTGGACTTGCTGGGGGGTTCAGTTGTGGTTGCTGTTAGAAGCTGTTCGTCGACGCAGCCCACCGCTGCTGGTATCATCGATTCGGAATCCAACACCTTGACCATAATCCCCTCGCATTTCGCTTCGGTTGCGCTCTTGAAGAACTCCAACACCGTCTCGGATTCAGCGGAGGTGGCATCGACGCTCTTCACCCATGTGAAATGCCGTGGGATTTCCACAAACATACTTCTCAACAACTCTCTTCGTTCTCGGAATGGGCGTCCCAGCAATTCTTCTCCGACTGATCATCGAAGCCGATCCCGACAGTTTATTATCAGCAGTAAGCTCTCTTTTTCCATCTTCTTCTTCTCGGAATGGGCGTCCCAGCAATTCTTCTCCGTTCAGATACATCAGATCGAACGCGAATAGACATACATCCACTTCGACGCTGGACATGACCACATCTTTCCTCCCTCTTCCTGCTAACGTCTGGAAGGTCAGTAGATCGCCAGTCTGACGATCAATGGCGACTACTTCCCCTTCCATGATGAAGCTGGATACCCCCTCCCCGCGAATCTTCGGGACGAGCTGTACCAAATCGGGATATTTATCGGTCATGTTCTCCAGGTGGCGCGAGAAGATGGAGACTTTGCCGCGGTCGTCGCAGTGGATTTGCGCTCTCTGGCCATCGTATTTGTATTCGCATGTGAATGAGCGGCTTTGGAGCTTCGTGAGCATCTCGGTCAAGTCCCGCGTGATGCTCCCCAGCATGGGAAGTAACGGGATGTGAAGACCTAGAGAACAGCGCAGACGGAGCTCAGGACACACCCCCACTTCGAGCAGACAGGGGACGAGGGTGTTGTAGTCGGGTCGACGCGCGTAGCATGCTTTGACGGTTTCTTCGGCGGGGGAATATACTTCTGCCAGGGCGTCTTTTTTGAGACTAGCCAGCTCGGAAATGGATCGTGTGGAAAAGACAGCGCCGGGGGGTTTGGACAACGTGAATGCTCGGGATAGGGCGATCAACATGGTCGTCTTCACGGCGCCGATTCGTAGCTTGGATGGCATCAGTGATTGAATGGGGTAATAAATGATATATGATAGCATACATGCTGCGCCAATGTCCGCATGATATATCGACTCTCCTCTGGCCCTCTTGCATCCTGCAATAATCTCTCCACAATCCGCTGCTTGGTCTCCTGACTTCCGTGTCCTTTACTGTTCGCGACTTTGACCAATGCTTGATACACCCCCTTGATGGTCAACGGCTGTGGTTTTCGGAGCGTGTACGATTGTCGCTTCTTGGCTTCGAATGCGACATCCCCTGGATCGCCATATTTGTTGTACAGCGTTTTGAGAGAGTGCGAGTCAAGACCGCAGACTTGTTTGAGTGCTTTCGAGATGGCCGAGCCACCGATCCCGAGCTCCATCGAAATAAATGGAGGCGCGATCGAGTTGGTTGCCAGCCACACCTGGGATGATAATAAGATGGTGAGAAGAAGAAGATGGAAAAAGAGAGCTTACTGCTGATAATAAACTGTCGGGATCGGCTTCGATGATCAGTCGGAGAAAATTGACCAGCGTATCGACTATCTTGATCCGGCTTTGGGTGCTGTTGACCAGCACGAAACATCGGGTTAAGAGTGCGTAGGATGCGTCGTTGCCGTGGGATTTCCAGTGCGCTTGAAGCGCTGGGATGTACTTGGCGGGATCAAAGACGAGGGCACTCTCGTCAAAGGGGATCGTCAAGGTGATTTCGTCTTCGGTTGAGGATGTTGATTGAAGAGCTAATGAGGATGTTTTTGTTGCTGGAGGATGATTCTTTTTCATCGCTTGGCCTTCATCGTCGACTTTATCCTTATCTTTTTGATGTTGACCTTGGTCTGTATCCGCCAGTTGATCTTGTTCTTGAACATACAGCTCCTCTTCAGCCTCCTGGGCCTCAACAGGGAAACTATCATTGCGCTTCGTGGTCTGCGCAAATGAGCTAGAGTCGCTGATGCCCGGCCCAGCGTCTTCCTTGTTCCATTCTTCTTGTAGACTCCGTGCAAGCTCTTCATCGGTCAAGGTCGCTGTCTCCTTGGGATCTTGACTAGTTCCTGGTTCAACGAGAACCGGACTAGACACCGTAGCTGCGCTAGCTCTGTCCGCTGGGCCGTTGGTCCGTTGCTTCCCAAAGAAATCGTCGAGATTGCGAACCGGAGCCGCGGTGGCTGACTTGCTGGCTCCAGGCTTGCCAAAGAAGTGGTCAAGGTTGCGCACCGTTGACGATGGCGCCTTGTAGTCATTCTTCTTTCGTCGCTTGTTCGGGGTTGACATTACAAGATTGAGATAGAAAGCTGGTCGTGTAGGTTACTGGAAGCAATTCAAAGCTAAGTTACACCGACTTGCCAAGGATGTCGTAGAGCTGGAGCTATGCATTCATAGCTTTAGCTCTGGGATAGGGATGGATGCGGGATGATGTCGTTGGATTGCTCGCAAAGTTTCTTTGCGATGCTGGAGGAGCTATGACATCGACCAACCCGCATCAACTTCGACATCTTCATCTATCTAGAAACACCATGGCAGCCACAATGGGCGGCGCTGCTACAGTCGACGATATCTCAACCAAAGTAGAAGATTATCTGAACGACAAGCTGCAGACGCCAGCAGATCTGGACGGGATCGAATCGTTATTGTCAAGCGTCAAGGATCAGCACTCCTTGCTTCAACGACAAGTACGTAATCTTGGTTCCAGCTTACATGGAATTAACTACTAATACAAGTGCAGCTACTGGAAACAGAACAAGCGGTTGATCAGGCTCGAAAATCGTCAAAGAGTCATGAGATCTTGATCACGCAGAGAGTGCAGGAATTCCAAGAAAAACAAGCCGATATTGATAATCGGCTACGAAAGATCACGGATTCAGACAACAGCGATGAAACTGTGGAGCGGTTTGAAGAGAGTATGCAGAAATTGCGCAACTTAGATATTGCCAAAGGATACTTTGAGCTGCTGCAGGAAGTGGACAACTTGAGGTATTGGCATCGAATCAAACATAAAATTGGCCAACTCTAATATTGACGGACTGGGACAGTTCCGATGCTCGGAAGCAGATCAGAGTGTCTCCTGAGCATGCTCTCAAACCATATACACGACTACAGGGTATTAGCAATGCTTTGAAAACATTGCAGCCTGCAGCGGAAGATGCTGCTCCGCATCTGGTTGATCACGTTGATAAAACATGCGGTGTGCTGTGGAGACACATGAAGGATACCCTAAGCGTCGAGTTCGAGCAAACGCTAAAGCGAATGGGATGGCCTAGCAAGAACATGAAACTCTCCGATGAGCTTCTTCGGGAATGGGAAGCTGGAGCGAAGAAGCTGCTACGACTCCAGGAACCGTAAGTGGAGCAATACCGCCTTTTCTGGGAGTGGCAGCTGAGCAAACTTCAATATCAAGGGAGCTACTGTCTCAGGTCAAGGCCGTTAGCAATCAGTCGACGCCATATCAGCCAATTGTTCTTCTGCCGCTGGAGGTGATGGTGAAACCGCTGGAATTGCGCTTTACTTATCACTTTGAAGGCGACAGACCAACCAATCGTCTTGATAAGGTATGACACTCAGCTTATATTGTCCTCAACATGCATCGCTAATTCCTCTAGCCCGAGTACTTCATGACCCATGTTCTTGAACTGTTGGCGACTTACACTCCATTCTTCACGACTCATCTGCAGCCAGTCTTTCGGGAGCAGCTCCATGGTACTGAACTGGAGACTATACCAGCCTACTCCGACGCCGTGTCTGCCTTCATTACCGCCCTACTGCCCATGCTACGTCGCAAGATCTTCAATCTCTTGCCGAAAATTGCCCATCAGCCACAACTCCTAAGCCACTTTGTGCATGAGCTGATCACGTTCGACACCGCCTTAAGAGACCAATGGGGTTATAAGCCAATCCCCCAGCAAAAGCTCTGGAAAGGACTGACGTGGGAAGTGCTGGTCGAGAAGAACTGGTTCGGAAGGTGGCTACAAGTTGAGAAAGACTGTGAGTAAAATAGATCTGGTGTCCATTTTTAACCCAAAGCTAATGTGACACTGCGTACAAGTCGCCTTTTCGAGATACGAGAGTATCATCGACGCAAAAGACGCTGGAGAGTTGGACTACGACAGCGTTGACCCGGGTCGGACCAAGCCGACCAAAGCAGCAGTACGAGTCAATGACCTGCTGGAGTCGATCACCGGTGCGTTTAACGCTGTCATAATTGGGAGATATGCTAACCGTTCTCTCAGACCGCTATCGGCCACTCCAATCGTTCTCTCAGAAGTTACGTTTCCTGATCGATATCCAATTGGCAATCTTCGATCGATTCCACACACGGCTGCAGACCGCCTTGGAAGCCTATCTCGCGGCCACCTCGGCGGTCGTTCGAGCCATGCAGGGTGGTATCAGTGAGGATCGATCGAATGTGGAAGGAGTGAAGGGTCTGGAGAGACTATGTCGAGTGCATGGAAGTGCCGACTATATTGCTCAAGCATTAGAAGATTGGAGCGATGACGTGGTATGTGACGCCTAGCTCATCGTGCCCCGCCCCTGTTAACAATGACAGTTTTTTCTCGAATTATGGGACGAGTTGCAGAACCGAGCCCGTCGACATACAGGCGAGAATATTGCCGGGCCTTTGACGGCAGAGCAAGTCGCCGAACGGACTTCCAGCGCGGTTGGAACAGCCGACGAATCTGGGGCATTATTTGACGAAACGGCCGAGGCATATCGAAAACTACGCACCAGAGGAGAAGAGATGATGATCGACTTACTGAACAAGACTGTCAGGGATGCCTTGAGGCCGTACTCCAGGATGTGAGTTTAGTCTATTCAACGCAAGGACAACTGCTAACACTCGCCAAGAAACCCCTGGCCCCTGGTCGATCTAAGTTCATCCAGCTCGACAGAGACCATCTCTGCCGAGCTCGAAGGCGTACTCCAGCCCCTCGACTCGTGTCTCGGTTTCCTGTCTCGAGCGCTCAGTCGAGGCACGTTACGACATGTTGGCCGACAAGTCTCGCTATTTATTCAGACGTACCTCTGGGACTATATCCTCATGCGACACACTTTCTCCGAAAACGGAGCTGCACAGTTCTGTCAGGATCTTGCTGCCCTCTGGCGTGTGCTTGACAGTCACCTCGGCGCCGGCCAGGGCGAGCGGGGCATGAAGAAGTTGAAGGAAGCCGCCACTCTTTTGAGCTTGGCCAAGGAAGCTGAAGGGGAGGGTGGCATCGGATTCTACGAGGCGGAAGAGGAGATTTTTGCGAGTAATGAACAAGCGAGGGCTGCGTTGGAGAGGTTGGGATTGTCGGTGTTGAGCGAAACGGACGCAAGGAGCGTGCTGGAGCATCGGGTTGATGTGGCTGCTTGATGAACATTACTGAATCTTAACGATGGGGTGGATGTTGTACGACCGAGGCTATCTCAATTTGAACGAAGCCCTTTTTTCAATATACTGTATGGAAGATTATATAGCTGGCGTGTACAAAGGCTCTAAGTTATCGAGGGAATCAGCCCTAATCGAGGTTGTAGGTTACTTGACCCGGGATCTGGGGTGTTTGTAGGATGGCCTGGCCGAACCACTATCAATGCCATTCTCAGACCAATGATTGGAGGAAGGTCGTCAGGCATTAGTTGGATATCAACGACTGATTCTACCCGATTGTTACTCGCGGGAAGAGGCATTGCTATACCAATTGGGTGGAGTCTCATAGAGCTTACTAGCATTCCTCTCCTGCGCGCCGGAGTTTACCCCGCGTAAATAGCTTCCCCTCCACCCCACCAATGTTCCAGAGCTCATCGCGATCCGAATACTCACGTGTCAACACCGAATCTATCTCCCATTCAACTTGATTATCATTGATTTTCTACCATGCATACCCGCCGATAACCAATAGCAATTGAAAAGAAAGATGGAGGACGTTCTCGAGGCGGAGACGGGGAGCCTCAGCCGGACCCTGAAAGACCTGTTCGCCGGTGCGGCCGGTGGGGTTGCTCAAGTGCTATTAGGTCGGTACTACATCTTGAGCAATGCTTTCCAGCACTTTCTAGCAACATGGTCATAGGCCATTCTCAATCATTCGGGGATTAATTATCGTCTTTCTCCGATCGTCCTCCCTTTCTCACCTTCGCACTATGCTTGCTGTTGCATGGATGAATGCCCAAGATCACGGGCATCTTGCAGAAAAAAATGCATGTTAAACCTGTGGAAACTGGGCTGACTATATTACAGGACAGCCTTTTGGTATGCTGCCATGACTTGATGCAGAAATGTTCACGTGGCATTGTTCTTACACATATCTAGATATCGTCAAGGTGCGGTTGCAGACGTCCGATCAGTACCGTAATGCACTCGAGTGCGCCACCAGGATCGCCAAGGATGAAGGCCCTTTGGCGTTTTACAAGGTATGCCCCCTAACATTGGGAATCCATGAACTTCCCCAAAATGTGGACCGTAGAGGACGACATGTTCGTGCGAATGGGGGCTGTCAAGCTGACCATCTGTGCGTTTAGGGTACTCTAACGCCTCTGATTGGCATTGGCGCCTGTGTAAGTCGATTCCTCTTCAATTGTCCATTGAAAGAGCTCCTAGCCTCTTTCAATGATTTCAATATCTCTTTGGTTCATCTCAAGAACTCCCAACAAATTTCTGGTCATCCTTTGGTCCAGCAGTCACCGCAAGCCGTCATACTACGCCTCTCCATTCCCTTCATCACCCTGATTTCCTCTTTCCCAACCAGGTTTCCGTCCAATTCGGCGCCTTCCATGAAGCCCGTCGCCGTTTCGAGGCCTACAATGCCCGGACCCGGCCATCTCAATCCACTCAACTCTCCTACGGACAATACTACGCTTCCGGAGCCATGGCTGGACTCGCCAACACCTTCCTCTCCTCGCCCATCGAGCACGTCCGTATCCGGCTGCAAACACAACCCCACAACCCTGCTCAACGCCTATATCACGGTCCAATCGACTGCATCCGAAAACTCTCCCTACAACATGGTTTCCTGAAGGGCGTGTACAGAGGCACATCCGTCACGCTCCTGCGTGAAGCGCAAGCGTACGGAGTCTGGTTCTTGACATTCGAGTATCTGATGCAGAACGATGCAAAACGTAACAATGTCCGTCGTGAGGAGATACCGACCTGGAAAATCGCAACGTATGGTGGTCTTGCTGGCGAGGCTCTCTGGATCGCGAGTTATCCCTTTGATGTCGTCAAGAGTAAAATGCAGAGTGATGGGTTTGGGGATAAGATGCGGTATGTGACTATGCGGGATGGATTCAGGAAGACTTGGCAAGCGGAGGGCCTGAGGGGGTTTTGGAAAGGCATTGGTCCGACGCTGTTGAGGGCGATGCCCGTCTCGGCGGGCACTTTTGCGGTGTAAGTCATTGTTTTTTGTCTTCTCTATATTGAACTCATTTCGCTTCACCCGTACGTGGGCGGTGGATTGTGTGGTAGGTACGCAGGATCAAGCTGATTATGTATGATGGATAGGGTCGAGATGACGATGCGAGCTATCAATTGATTCAGTGGATTGGCAATCGACTGTTGTTCATGCATTAACATTGAAAGAAACTATTAGACGTCTTGGATATCAACTATCGCTCACAGGGAGATGGGTTAAGGGTTTAGCTACTCGTACTTTTTAAGATTTCAGCATGGGCCCACAAGCTTTTTCCAGTAACTCTATAGGCGCTAGAGAGCAAATCCAGTTCACATATCTAGAACAGAATCATCTTACTAGCGTAGCAATGCAGCATGCAAGACATATATGTACATATATTTCAAAGTAAAGTCACAAAGAGTTGGGAAAAGAGATTACATCTCCATAATTCTACCTGAAATAGGATCCATCCTGGCCATAGTCGGTTGCATCCTCGAGTTCTCTTTCAGATCCTTCTTCTCCTCCGCCATCTGTCGTCGAAGGAACTGTCCTTCCTCCCCGGCTTTGCCCAAGACACCTGCAATGACCTGCACACACCGCATACTGAATTGCAATCATCATTAGCCCATCATGCATTCCCAACCAATTACACACAGATATTCCCCCCAAAAAGATATTAAAGAGGAACCCACCTATCATCATTCGCCGGAATCGGATACGTAACCCAAGTAGGATTACAATCCGTATCCACAATCCCAATGGTCGGGATATGATTCATGCCGCATTCTCTGAGCAAAATGAAATTCTCAAGGGGATTCAAACAGACGACCAAATCGGGTTTCAAAACCGGTTGATCTTGCAAGTACCCCTGCATATCAGGGATCTCGTGATCGAATTCATCGACGACTTTCATCTTGCAGGTTCCTAGAATCTGTTGTCCGTTCGTGATACTTCCTGGTACCCAGCGTTGGAACAAGTGACATGCGCCTGCGAGTCGGGCCGCGTTGACGACGCAGCGTTGTTGACCTTCCCTTGTTCCTACGAAGAGGACGAGTCCGCCTTGGGCACATACGGCTTTCACGATCTTGGCGGCCCGTCGCAGGTACGCTGCTGTGATTTCGAGAGAAATGATGTGGATCCCTTGTCGGATGCCGAAGATGTACCGCTGGTTCGCGGGGTGCCAGAGCGAGGTCGCGTGGCCAAGGTGCGCTTGGGAGGCCATGAGGAGCTCGAGCGTCACGTCTTCTGGACCGGGTGGGTTTGAGAGGAGCTTGTGGGGTTCATAATGAGGGGCGATGGTGCTGCCGAGGTGTTGAGTTTGGCGTTCTGTATGGGATGGATATGCCATGATTAGCTGTGAATCTGGGTGGATATTAAGGAAGAGACGGACTAATTCGATTCGTGGCGTGATAGTTGCGCATGATCTTCTTGGGGTCCGGGTCGATGCCAGCGGAGGGGGCAACGAGTGGTTTGTCTGTGGGAAGGAGACTGTTGAGAAAGCTGTCGATGGAGTGCATCTCCTTTTCGCTGTTCGCGAGGGAGGCTGCGGTGCTTTCGATGCCCGTGCCGGGGACGGTGCTGGTCATTCGGCGACATGTTGATTGAAGAGAGCAATGTAGCAGCTTGTGCCCTGTAATAGGTAAGCAACAGTGTGGGAATGATGGTCAAGTGTCATACCTCGTCGGAGGACTGAGTGTCGAAGGATCATGGCTGGGCGTGAAGTAGATGCGAACGAGGCAGCGTGACGGATGAAGTTCACCTTTGCAGAACGCATGACTTTTGATCCTCGGCATGGATTACATAAGCCTTCTTCGGAAGAACGCTCGGTCCGAAGCCCGCACCGCTCGGCAGAATTATGACTTTTCGAGGTAGTGAAGGAGGCAGTTGGACACACAACCTCCTTGGAAGAGCTTCTTTCGATGTCCGTTGAGTGCTCGGATCAGTAAATCGACGGCGTAAATTCTGGCAAGAATACCAGAATTTGCTCTTTCAGGTTGTACGTCGAGTTCTGACAGGGTCGTTGAATAGCTATTTTGGTGAGCTGATTAATGTTGTGGGCCGTGGATCGCAGAGCCGCGCAGAGCCTCATGCCACAGAGCCTCAATGCCCGCAAAGCCTCTCCGGGCAACTGGTGGTCACTTTTTCGTCGACTACCTGTCTTGGCTGCCAGTACACTTTTTAATCCGTTGGCTCTAGGAGGCAATTTGCCCTCCTCAGAATCTGCTCATTCGCGTTGTAGATCGAGTTCTAGCAGGGTGGTTGAGCAGCCATTTTGGTGGCGCGGCGGAATGGAGGAGGTTGTGGGCCCGCTCGGGCAGAGCCTCGCAGAGCCTCAAACAGCCTCAAACAGCCCTCAAATGTCGGCAGAGCCCCACTGGAAAGGGATTGGCCCAGCGCACAACTAGAACAAGACAGCTTCAACAGTTGTCAAGAGACCTCAATCCACCTAAACTCATTGTGCGGCGTCTAGAAAATTGATCGATAGAAAGAATGCATCGCAAGCTCAATCATGTCTGTCAGAAAAGAAACCCCAATTTACCCCCCCGGCCTCACGCCCGTCCCAGAGAGCGCAAAACTGCCATCCAAAGCGGCGTCCAAACCAGCCAAGAAACCTGCGTTGAGCAAGGAGATCGTAATCGATTCAGATAGCCAGTCTGGGGACTCGTCAACGTCGGCTAGTAGCTCGGAGGATGAAGACAGTGAAGCAGAGCGTGCAGCTCAGCCATCAGGTTCGAGAAACGGGACGAGCATGTAGGCGTTCCTACACTGCTTATTAGATTCTATTACTGATATATTCGATGTATTCTTGAAGATCACCTGGGTCACCTGTACAAAATTCTGTGCAGGCTCGCCCTACGGTTGTCTTTAATCCTCCGGTTGACTTTCAACCTGTGTCGATAGTCTCGTCAGGCTCTTCTGCACTTTCGAACCTGTTCTCTGAGTCGAATCTGGGCGGAAAACAGGTATGGCATATTACAGTGCCTGGTTCAATACCAGTGGAGTCGATCTCAGAGCTACTACTTGAAGATGTATCAAATGGCCGAGCAACAATCGCGCATTCGGGGGTGAACTTTCGTCTTGCATTAGAAGCACCGCAGACTCAGACTGTGCAAGTTCTGTTGCCTGCTACTGACGGATACCGTGCGAGTACGTTAATCGTCAAATCTGAACATCACCGAATTTCACGGATCTCGCTCGCTGACAGATCAGGGACAGCCTCTGCACCATTCACGAAGACTCTTCAGTTTTGGCGTGTCCCAGGCGGGACGCCCTTCACCCAAGGAGCAACGCGGCAGAATGGATCTCACAGACCCCAAGCTGTATCGGTGCCAACACGACCAGTTAGAGCACAGCCAAATGGGCTAAAGATGCGCTACAGGCCTTTCGGTTGTCGAAAGTCAGATGCGGGAGCCGAGGTGCTCCAGAATGGCCAGCCTAGCCCGGAGCCCAATAGCCAGTTTCGGGTTCCAAGAGGTTTTGAAGGGACGCAAGCCTCAGCGCAAGTATCATTCACGGATGCCAGCGGAGCAAGTCAAGGAACGAATACAGGATCTCAAGCGAAGATGGACGAGGCGCATCCGCCTCAGAAAAGGAAGAAGCGTCATCACGACGAAGACGACACCATGGAAGCCAGCCAGGAGCGGACTGGGCTGGACATGCAGCTAGAGTCACTTGAAGAACGAGGCCGACGGAGGGAGACTAGCGCCGAGCACGCTGAGCGCAAGAGGAAGAAGCACGAGAGGAAAGAGAAGAGAAGAGAGCGGGAGTCTCGGGGTATTGCTGAGGTGTAGGGCGATCTCAGTAACATTTCGAAAAAAAACGAAATGGTGGAAGTTTCAGGACTGTGGATATTGCTCTGGTTGAGCCTGAAGATATTCTGCTTCGAGTCACACGAGGCATCAAGGACTTATACCCTATCGTTCAAAATGAAAGATCTCATAAGCGTCGGAGTTGCATTCAAGGACGTTATTGCTGTTCAGCCATCTATATCGTCGGCCATAGACGATATAAAGTGTGTTAACAACAAAATCGCCGTCACGATTCCTTCATTTCTTAAATTCCAGGACTGGTTGTGGGCTCGCCTGGTCTTCACCAAGCGGGTCTCACGTTTATTGGGCGGTGAAGAGGTCATACTCCGGTCTGCCAGAAGTCACCGCTCCCAGCTCTGTAATAATTCGCTGCTTCTAATTTCAAGATATTTGGCTGCCCGGAGTAACGTCATTCCCGGTCCAGATGCCCCACCTTGACCCGGATCCCCCCACAAACACAAAACTCGCCACCACATCTTCAAGCTCCATCTTTTCTTCACCAGATCGCTTCAATACCACTACCTACGAAAGATAGAAAAAGGGATTTCACGCATTGGACAGCCCTCGCAATCAAATGGGAGTCTGAATGTTGCGCCGAGCCATCACAGGAAGGATTCCATCATTCCGAACGTTCTCTGTTGATCAGCCACTCTCAGCATCAACGTCAATAGTAAAAGCTGCTCATCCAAGACCTCTCAT
>QQTW01003036.1_pt1 | contig 12338 bp, 7 predicted proteins | sample 1904831 | NCBI WGS metagenome assembly QQTW01 (sample SAMN09435610, study PRJNA476489) | Subsurface metagenome, whole genome shotgun sequencing project. | reverse complement strand
ACCGCGAAGAAGAGGCCGGCCAGGACACTGACCAAGGCAAGGCCACCGGAATCGGCTCCGAGATTGCCCACACGAAGCGATTCGGCCGCAGATACCGGCATCAACGCCAAAGTCCATGTTCGCAGACCCCCTCCTGGAATACAACATTGGTTTGACGCGCTTGCGGATGACACTGAGTCTGATTTGGATTTGGCCGAGACTGGAGGTGTTGTTGGTTTCAACACAAGCATCGACCGGGGCGTGATGATACCGATCAATATCGAAGCCTATTCAGTCAAGGGCAGCGATTGCGGGAACGGATCGAGAGAACGGTTTTCCAATCCACCAGTGGCCGCGAAGGCACGGGATTCCGAAAACCGCCACGGATCGACAATTGGCTGGCAACACGAGAGTGTTCGCTCCGCTATGAGTGAAGGCACCGACGCATCTCTAGTTGCAGACAGCATCTTCACGAGTTCGAACCGACAAGACTCTAGTGTCCTCTCACTCAGCTCCTCGGACGAGGACGATAACGATGACGCCGTTTTCGGCCAGCCAAAGCAAGAGTATCTGGCAAGCACGGCTCAGGTTCGAGGAGGCCCTCAAATCGTTACGGTGAACTCCCCAACGAGACCGAAGCGGACCCCTGGTGCTCGTAAGAGGACCTCGGCCGATTTGAGCGCGGGTTTGCGAGGCTCAGAGGGAGCTACGGACGTGAGACATAGTGCCCGCCCGGGCTACCCGCAGCACACCCAGCGGCAACGTACCAAAATGGCCTATGTTCGGAAATCGTCCTTTGCAAGGGAGTACGACGTGGGAGCGCGCTCCTCGAACGAGACTCTGATCGGACCTAACTCGACCTGGAATCATCCTTCCCTTGTGGCCAAACCTTCGCTTCCAGATATGTACCCTGCTCGCAGTGAAGCAGCAATCAACATTGACAAGCGGAGGCTGATGGCCGTCACTGAGGAGGAGGAAGCCTTGCTGGAAATGATGCGCCGGAAGCGAGAGTCAATGGCTAAACATAGCTTCGTCGAAGGCTATAGGCTTGCAACGGAGCAGGAGAAGGCTCCAAGACAGGCGAAGCGGCGGAATGGGGGTGCAGCATCTGCAAGACGTCGCAGTCCGGATCTTTCGTCTCTGCAGACCAACTCCTTGTTCCCTAATTCATCAGGCCTATACCGCTCCTTGACAGATTCCTCTGGGCCATCCGGTGGCCAAGCCCTCTCAAAAGTGAGGGACGAGGCACTTGTTCAGCACTCTTCCGACGCACCCCCGCTACCACCTACATCTTTTTCGCTGCCTCGTCGGAGGCATCCCGACACCGGAGAACAGCCATCAATGCCTGACGTCGGCGCCTCTTCAAGTTCAGCAGACTTCGCTCCTTCTACATCAACGTCGACTTCAAGTGCCTCCCGCCAACGCAAGGACTCGGCGACTCAACCTTACCCTTATAACCTCACTCTCTCACCTGTACCCTCCTTTGGACATATTGACGGCTACCCCTCCCCCACAACCGCAACCTTTAACTCCCCACGAACCCCAACCTTCCCCGCTTCCGTCAGCGACGGCCACATCGCAGTCATCGGCGGAGAGCCCACCGATCCCGCCATGCTTTTCGGCAACAGATTCTCCGCCCACCACGACCGCCGCCGCACCGCCAGCTCCAGCATGATCGTCCTCGACGCCGAAGAAGACAGCGGCAGTGCCGGCGTGAGCGCCGGTTCTGCACCGCCTGCAAAAGAAGATGAGGACGTCGGACCACTACCGACAACCATGCCACGTCGTTCGTCCACGGCTAGGGGCCGCGGACGCAAGAGCAGCGCTGACACCGCGCCCGTACCGGGCCTGCCCAAGTCGGACGACAACGTCGTGTATGCTGTCCCGCATAGCGCGCGGAGCAGCGTCGGTGACGATGTCTTGGCGGCTTGGGGAGCTTTGGGTGGGTGGCGAGATATCGAGAGGATGGCGGTTGGTTAAAGCTTGCAGCATTGCCGTTCCTAACTTGGCCTTGGTTACTTCTCGTTGGCTTCTTTTCCTCTGACTCTCTAATCTGGTCAATGGGAGTTGCTGGGCAACCGGGCCTGGGTCGTTTCATTATGTGATTTGATAGCGCATCGCATTTATACCCCTGTATGAGGCCTGTCGGCCGTGGCTTTTCTTTTGTGGATACTGTTGGGCCCTACAATCCCGGATTATGAGGCTGCTGGCGTCAGTCCGCCTTACTGCTTGTTGGTGTACGCCAGATATAGTTTTGGCGTCAACCACCTTCGTTTCCGTTTCCATGTGGGCATGATAAGGGCAGGGTGATGGAAGCTAAGGTACTGTTGACTACTCTTCCAAATTGTGCCATCAAGACTGCGAGCGAGCTATGTGTAAGTATATGTGTACCAGTTCTAATCTTCCGGGATTCCGCTCAGAGTCACATTGCTATTGGATCTCTCTTTGGGTCCAGCCATGATGCACGAAGTCTCTGGAGCATTATCTCCATCAGAGCCTCGGATTTATCATGAAAAGCCGCCACCATTAGTTCGGTCTTTTGCAACCAGTTGATGTCATGTCATCGAACGTCTATTGTGCAGGCTATGACTTCAACAACGTTCCAGCCCTGGATATCTCTCGGCGTGACTTCGTCATGTTTGTCGACCTGAGTATCCGAGTTTATATTCAATGCCGGTCAAGTCTCCTCAACGTCTCCAACCCTATTCCTCCACGCCTTGACGCCTTTATCCATTTCAGCTATACTCAAGCCGCGGGGAACATGCCACATGACCACGCCGAGACTTTCGACGTCCCTGTTGCGCATCTCGTCGTCGAAGAAGAGCATTTGTGCGTATGGGATATCAGTTGCCTTGTGCAGAGCACGGAAGTGGCTCTTCTTAGACCCTGGGTATATCTGCGGGTGGATGAAGAGGTCCAAGGGAAGCATTGTGGATGCGGTGCTAGAGTGAGCAGGCTTTGTAGACCTGTCCTCAGCATCATGCTCCAACAAGGGGATCCGAAGCAGTCGCAGCATCTGTCGTGCTAGATCGGGATCTTGTGTGCGCGAAGCGCAGCTCATGCTGATGCCTTGCTTCGAGGCCTGCTCGCGGGTTAATGTCTTAGTCCCAGCCGCTTTATGTAGGGAACGCTATTTCCATCTTGACAAGCCGTCGTGAAGAGAGTGTCAAGATGGAAGGCAGCACAGCGTATGTCATTGCCATACTCAGACTTCGTAGACAGTTGAGAGGCAGGACTCACTGCCCCGAGAATCGCAGCCACATCAGCGTAGAACGTGAACTTGTCACCGCCGCGATCCTGCACTGCCAGGCCGCCATCGACGGCGCGTAGCGGTGGCGCGACATGTGTGTCGACCCAGAAGGGCCAGAGTGTGTAGTCGAGGTCGAATACTAGTAGCTGAGGCAAGGGCAGACCGTCTGAAAAGGTCTTTGGCCGGTTGGCAGACGGTTTCAGCGTTGCGGTCGACGATTGTGGAGGATGAGCCATTACGCAGGGTTGATGAGCGAAAGCCGATTGGAGATATTGTATATTTTACAGGAATTGCTAACACTGTAGCCTGGTGTTCGCTGCATCAACCGCCTTTGCTCCACCCTGGCCAAGTAAACCCAACCAAAGAATTCTGTAGGAGAAATGGGTCTTAACCTGACACTCATCCAAACAAGAGCAGTTTAATCAGGATTTATCGTCACCGCCCGGGGCACAATATCTATACCGATACAGCTACACCTTTTAGGAGGAACGACCCAAGCTCCACATAGTGCATGAGCGCAGGATGATCATAGAGCTTGCTAGATTCTGCCACTTTGTCTCAACAGGAAGGCTGTCACAGTCAAGTGCTTATCTTCGTTTTTCATCTCTAATTGCACCTGGGCATGAGTCCGAAATCGGGCCGGTCCTCGGGTATGGACATATCCATGATATATCATCCCGTCTTGTCTTCCCTGGAGATGATACTCCATACTTGTTATGAGAGCCTTGCATTGCGGCTGCGAAAACTCCTAGGTTCACGTCAGCATGACACTAAAGCTTAGAAATCTGGCTCTTGTTGTGGCTTCATTCTTGCTAGGCTTGCACGCTCTAGACATGGAATCGGAAGTCAAACTACTTTCGCCACACTCTCTTTTGATCCGACAACCTCAGCAACTCGCTACTTGCACTTACACGGCTTTGAAATCCGCACGACCTGGGAAAAAAGAACCTTCCTTTCCTTACAGGCTACATACGTACACCTTCTCAATCGACTTACCTGGAGTTGCGTGGGAAACACTTTGCGCTGAAAAGATGGTTGTGGAGAAGATGTTGAGAAGAATCGGGAGTAGGTGTCGCCGAAAATGGACAACTAAGGGTATTTCAAGAGAAATGGAAGAGCTTAATGCAACACCAGAGGAGGGCCTGTGTCGTATCACATTCAAAGTGACACAGTACCTGAGAAAGTCTGCGACTCATCCACATTATCAAGATGATTGCATATTGAATCCAAAACCAGTGCCATGTGAGCTTGAACCCCAGGACCTACCGTGGCCTTTGAGCTGTTCCTTGACAGTGAATCCTGGATACACACCGGAGGAGGACGAGCGCCTGATAGCGTTAGTAAGAAAAGGCATGAAGTGGAAAGATATTGCCAAGGAATTCCCAGGACGAAACGAGGGGGGGTTGACGCATCGGTACTGGAAGTTGAGAGCAGAATTAGAAGCTCCGCCCGCGGAAGACGGGTAGCGCCTAGATTACGCGCCCGAGGAAGACGAGCGCCGGATAGCGTTATAAGAAGAAAGCGAGCTGTTGAAAGATACCGCCAGGGGATTCCCAGAACGAAGCGTGGAAGCGTTGAAGACTCGGTGCCTGGCCAAGTCGAATCCACGCTTAGGCTTTCAGTCTGCGACAGCGGAGAACCCAGATTACAGGTTTGAGGATGACGAGTGCCTAACAAGGATGATGGAGGAAGACTTTTAAAGGCCAGAAATGGGAGAGGTCTTCCTAGGACGAAGCCACGAGGCGTTGAAGAGTTGGTACTAAAATATGGGACCAGCCCACCTTCTGCCCACCGACGGCAGGGCAAGATGGCTCTAGATGAACACCCAAGGAGGAGAAGCACCTGGAAGCGATGATAAAGACAGGCTCGTCGTGGCAAAAAAGATCGCTAAGGCCTTCCCGGGACGAGGCCGGGAGAGATTAGTGGAGCGCTGCAGAGCGGGTTGACACTGTCAAGATGTGGTGGAAACTCTTCTATGATATCTTCAAATCCATTAATACCCATGTCCCCTCGTTGAGCTTGTGCAGTTTTCCAACAGCTGCTATGAAATCTGCTCTTACAGGTTAAAAGGGGGTAAACCGTGCCTCTCTTCTACGAATTCACTGAGGATGCTGAGCGCCTCGAGATTCCGCAGTGGCGCCTGGTTTCTGATGGTATGAAGCCCTTGATAATAACAACACAGGAGCGTGCTACAAATCAGACAGCGTCTTCTGACGCGGCCATGTGAGAAAGACAACCCACCCAATAACGGACACAAGACAACAGTTTAAACTGCTTTCCTGTTCGAAGAAACCCTTCATCTCTTTTGCCGGGAAACGGTGATGAGATGGCCGAAATGGCAGCGCAAAAAAGCATAGTATAGACTATCGACAGAGAGAGCATTTATTATATTCTTAGTTTCTGAACATCATTGGATTTACCTGGCACTTTACTCCGTAGTAGAATTGAAGCGTCCAAATCATAGCTGACCTCACTGCCGCCAAGGAATGAGGCCGTACGGCCGTACCGTGCGTGCACAACGAGACTAGCTTATTTCCTGTTGCATCGCCGTTGCTCCGCCCTGGTGCCTGGCCAATAATCATCTTGGAAGTTTGATCCTTCTGAAGGATCGGAAGGATGAGCCCCATGCTTATTTTTGAATCTGTCAAACACATCATGCATGCTTCATTTCCTGTTTTTGGGGCTCCTTCAGCCTTAAGGGCACTTCGTCCGCCTTGAGTTCGCGCATTGATCGCTTCGTTCAATCGCAGCAACAATGAGGGAGGGCAATCTCCTGAACTTTACGGGCGCCTATCGCCGTATCTTGCAGGAAGAGAATACCTCTGGCAATCCGAGAGGGCGGCATTCGAGGTTCGTACACCGAGGCACTTGTCGCGTGTGAGCAAAGTCAAGTTGACGCGCCCATAGTTTCTCTTCCTCACCTATTCCTCTCAAGGACTTTGACAGTCGCGACGCTCGATCAACTGAGGACCTGCCTCTCGTTAGTGGGAAGCCGCGAGGAGCCTTTGCCCATAAATGGAGGACGGCCGTTTACATCTCTACGATCCCAGTACTTCTTGTCTTACTTGTCAACCTCGTCGCCACAATCTGGGCAGCCGCCAGTTTTGGGACCAGCGAAGGCCTTGGAACCCTCTACTCTGGAAGCTGTGATGTGACTGCCGCGTGGGCACGCTGGTTGCATATCTTCATAAACATACTTGGCTCTATCCTCTTGTCGTGCTCAAATTACGCCATGCAACTATTGGTATCACCGACCCGTCGCGAGGTGGATCAGGCCCATTCCAACAAATCCTGGGTGGATATTGGTGTGCCAAGTGTGCGTAACCTCAGGTTCATATCTTTCAAAAGGGTCGTTCTCTGGAGTCTGCTAGCCCTGAGCAGCATCCCATTGCATCTACTGTGGGAGCATCACCCTTTCCTTGGTGATGTCCATCAATGCTAATATTTGATAGATACAATTCCGCCGTATTCCAGACTCTTGCCGCTGTGCAGTATTACAATGTCACTGTTGCCAATGAAGGGTTTCTTGAGGCCGCTGAATGGATCCCGAGTCCTTATATTCAGAACACAAGCATGGCGGACATTGTGTCTCTCCAACGATCCCTCGCAAGCGGCGCTGCGAGAGATCCACAGATCTACCAGAATTTGACTAATGCAGACTGCATCCGGCGCTATAGCGCCGAACTCAAGACTGATCGGAAGGATATAATCGCCATCACATCAGCAACCAACACTGCCAATAATAGTTTGTTTTTGCAGAGTGCTGGCTTTTACTTCTACGCATACACTGACGATTTCACTAACGGCACTGAGGATTATTCAGGGGCGCGCATGAACAAATATACAGACATGTTCCTTTGTTCTAACTTCGTCACTTATTGCAGTTTCTGTTCATACCACGCCCCAAAGTGCCAGATGATCTGTTCTTACAAAAACCCAAACTGCCTGCGCTGTTCCAATGAAACATGTTCACTGAATAAAAACGATCTGCCCGGGGAAGTGCCAGACTATGTTAAGTGTCAGGTGAGGAACTGCGACCCAAGTACAGCGCGCGCCGAGGATTGGGAAATAGGAGGATATCCCATCTCCTATTGCTTGAGCCAGCGCATTCCTGAGGAGTGCGAACTTCAATTCAGCCAATCGATCCTCATCGTCGTGATCATTTGCAATCTGATCAAAGCGGTATGTCTATTCTTTTGCGCTAAAATCACAAGCGACCAGCCACTGGTTACATTGGGCGATGCTATAGCGTCCTTTCTGGAGGTTCCAGATACCGTCACGACTGGCTTGTGTCTCGTGCAGAAGAACCTGTTTTACGGCAAGCGGTGTCCTACACAAGAGCCACGATCATGGCGCTCTCAAAAGCGCCGATGGTTCAATCTTGTTTCAAAAAAACGTTGGGCGCTCACAATATCTATGTGAGTGGCCTACGAAGTCTTTTGTTATGTGACATGATGCGGTGCATGATTCTGGAAAGCATATGGGCACCAAAACCAAAAACGAAAAACGCCAATGCTTACATCTCATAGGTGTCTCGTGATGCTTGTTATAGCAACTATCCTCTTGAGCCATGGCGTCAACGAACTCTCATATGAGCATGACGATGTCAGCCTGGCCGCACTCTTTCGTTTCGGTCTCGGCACGGTTAGGGGCGATTCAACGGTTACCGGACTTGGTAAAAACCTCAGCGTAACTATAGCTGTCTTGGTTGCCAATTTACCTCAAGTCCTCGTCTCATTCATCTACCTTTTCTACAATGCACTTTTCACATGTTTGCTCTTGGGTAGCGAGTGGGCTTCCCTTAGTCGGCAAAGGAAACCTCTGCGCGTGAGCTTACCGCAAGGTGAGCAGAGGTCAACCTACTGGCTGCAACTACCGTACCGCTACGCGGTCCCCATGATTGTGGCGATGACAACGCTCCACTGGCTCATTTCTCAGTCAATCTTCCTTGTGCGCATCAACTACTATGACGAGGGCAAATTTTCCTCCGTCGAAACCAGCCTAGGATATTCAGCCATTGCTATTTTCTTCTCCATCATTCTCGGTTTGCTCATGGTCCTTGCCTGTATCGCGTCAGGGTTTCCCAAACTGCAAGGCGATCTTCCGCTCGCTGGGAGCTGCAGCCTGGCGATCAGTGCAGCCTGTCATCGTCCGGAGGACGATGTAGATGCCGCGAGGCTCCCGGTCATGTGGGGTGAGGTGGAGAAGGAGGATCAAAGCGCCGACGTCGGTCACTGTTGCATCACGAGCAAGCACGTCATTCCGCCTACTGAAGGCCGTTTGTACGCTGGATGGATGGAGAAGGACAGAGGCTTGTGTGACAAAAAGACAAGCTCGGGGATCGCTGGTTGATCGAGCTGCATGATTCTGATGAACAGCGTCTGGTTTCCGAATTTTAGATTTTTAGAGTTTCTGAGGCACATGGCATGATGTTGCTGGAAATTTCAACATATAGCATAGTTTCTCGGTTAGAGAGGGGTTATTGCTTCTCTGGATGATCCTTCTCACTAAGAATTATTCATACTCCCATCATGTGGAGGGTCAGATCAGAGAGAGAGCGTTCATGGACAACCTTGCAGAGTACTTTACGCGAAGTAGTCCTTCACTTCTTCATAAGTTTTCTACCCAGCAGCTTCTCCGCTGTTAATAGTCATCATTACTATTACTGTACCAGAAAGCGGTCAACAAGTAGAGGCATCTTAAACGGCATTACAGCACGCGCTGAAAGCGAAATCCTGCAATCTACCACCGTCAAACCTGATGTCAGCCACCAAAAGCCCTAGACAAAGGCGGCGGGCTCAATCCGCTCACCAAAAAAGGCTCATGTCGTTCAACAGTATTTGGCCGAGCTGACGAGCAATCGGTTCTAAATGCAATGGGTGGCCGGACCTCAAGTGCTGATCATCATTTTCCTAGAGAGGAAACTTGCAACAAGATGGAGTCGGCACCTTTGTTACAGATTCGGACAGCAGATATTCTAAGCCCCAACGATGACTTTTGAAACACGCCTTACGCCTTGCGCTGTTCGCGACTTTAAGAAGTGCAAGTAAAATGTCCGATATAAAGAGACCTGCCTTTGTCATGTCCTTTCAGTATATCCGTCTAGTCTTCGCATTCGTTCTACTTCATTTCATTGGAACGATCTTTGGTCCAGACTTCAATCATATCTACCGTCTATCAATCATCCAGTATGAGGATAACCGGTCGAAAGAGCCTTCTCTGGAGGTCAGCAATTGTAATAGCTCACATTTTCGCCTTCATGATCCAGTACGGTTCGTGTGACTTGCACGGAAGAGTGGGACCCAAATCATCAAGACTTCAACTCGCGCCGCGAGCACCCGAGCCGCTTCCAGAGCTCGAAGGTGTCCAGGTCGATTGCGCGTGGTTCCAGAAACCCGATGGGCCTTGGACAGTACTCGTGCAATTCCCTCTCACGGGTGGAGGAGACCAACTCTGTACTCGAAAGCTTGGAGACGTCTACAACATGTGGGCGAAGATGAAGACGGATTTAACCGGCATCCCTATGGCGACAGGCACCATCGAACGGAACGATATCGACGGCAGCTGCAGAGCAGTATTCACTGCTGCACATCCTGATATCCTTCACCGGGGGTTGAGGTGCCAACTAGGAGATGAATTCCATGATTTTCAGAAGCGCTGCGTACGTGTTTCGGCGTGCAACTTTTTTTCGACAACTTTGCTGACAAGAAAAAGCGCAAATGGCCAGCGAATAAGCCTTACCCGGATATTCCTCAGGGTGACGGACAAAGATAGACCATATCGCACTCCCTCGATATCACCATGTAAACGCATAGACACGCTTCTCAAGTTGTCTCAATCCGTGGCTTTGTATAGCTGCCGATATTCTTCTAAGGCCCTCATGTCGTCCACTGATCCTGTTGACTTCAGGCCTCCAATGGTATCATCTAGCGTGAGAATCGAAATCACCGGTATACCATGCTCCTTTCTGATTTGACCGATGGCGCTCAGTCTCTAGGGGAGATATATACCCAAATCGCACAATATGGCAGAGGGCGCAGGGCTGCTACTGCTTCATTATCATATTGGCTCGGCTACTATTTACTTCATGCCGTGTAACTATAGCATGGTTCACATAGCAGAGCGACCTCATTAAACGAAGTTAGTTCTCGATTAACACGCGTAGCACACAAATGAGAGTGCAGGACGCTTAAAGTCTTCTCACTTGAGCATGCCCACAAAGGACGTCTGCAGCCCAAAAATTTGCTTCATAGGGATGAACTGGCCTCGTGATAGAGACCTTCGCTTGCGCTGGTGTTTGAGCTAAGCGGTAAGTTTGCTACGTTCGTTGAGCGCCTCAGATCTTGATATCATATGCCAGGCATCCCATGCTCTCCAGCACTTTCCATATCTGTACGCTATCCGGCTTTCCCAGGGTCTCCCTCTCCGATGCAAGCGTACTTCTGTCCATTCCCCAAAACATCACTCTCATATGTTGCTCCTCATTCAGGCACGCACTCGGGTCAACAGCACAACTGATGACGCGTTGCCAAATGTGCAGCGGAAAACTGCAAGGTAGGTTTGAGTCACAGTACGAGCCTGAATCGTCTCTCTTCTTCTCTTTTGTATTGCTCTGTCCGTAACTTCCTATCTGTTGATTCGCCAGCTGAAGAAGTGATGGTTGCTGGGAAGAACCGCTCACAGGATATTTTTGGCCAAAGTCGATAACTTGCGAAGCAGAAAGAGGGTCCTTGGGCTCCACAATAGCAAGAGTATGCTTTGCTTTACCCCAAGGTCCCTCTGAAGCAGCGCTGTGCGAAGACTGAGAATCGTGACGTGCCCGAGGGGGCTCTTGTTCGAAGGTGTGCGGACCCGCGTGTGCATGGTAGCCAAGGAGGATAGCTCGAGTGCACACTAATGTCTTAAGAGCAGCTGACCAGAGTTGCACTTTGCCGGCACCCAGGACTTCGATAGTGGTTCGCTGTATCTTCTTCCGGAAGCTCTCCAGCTCTACTGTTGCCGATGCTGCGGTATTTGTGTAGGAGTCGGACCTACTGACACCGGATGACAAGGTGCTGGAACGGCGACGATGGAAGTCAGATGACTGTAGATTGTGCCTGTGATTGTCAGATGCGTTGCCGATGCGCACTGGAACAAATGAGCACTAACCTCTGCGCAGGACTGGATTGCATTGCGTTGACCACTTCGTAAGAGGAGGGGAATGATTCGAGCGGAACATCTTCATTGATACCCAGAAGCTCTTGTCGCACTACCTCGGCGTTCTCGAGTAGCCTTTGGCCCAGGCTAGTGACTCTTTCGTTGGGAAGGTATACTAACCCCCAACAATGCGAAGCATGATGGGACTCTTCAAGCTGCAATGCACCATTTCCGTTCGATGTGGGGCACATGAGCTGCTGAGGATAGTAGTGATTGGCCAAGATGTAGGAGAGGAAGAGGGCGCCAGAGTCGGTCAGCATGCTGTTTGAGATTGTGATGTACGGAACAGAGCGAAGGCCACGTCTCCTCTTGAGGATCAGGGGGTCGGACATCGATACCTGACTTGTGCTGGGGTATGATGGCACGTTTCGGTCCTTGATACTCATCGCTCGAGTTCTCTTGACCAGATCGGTCGTTTCTTTTTCAACATCTGTCACTGTTATGTCTTGAAGACCGATATCTCCAAGCTCCGTAGGATCAACAGCGAGGTGTTGTGCATAGACTCGGACGAAGATCTCGAAGGGCTGAGGTCCGCTAAAGTCGTTGCCGCCGATATCCAGCTTCCGGAGCGCCCTGCAGTCCCTGAAGTCATCCAGAAATGTCTGCCACGCCGCCGCTTCCTCCGAGTCGGACGCAGTGATCCGGTTTCCAGAAAGGTCGAGGTTCTTCAAGTCGTAGGACGCGGCGGCAACGACGCGTCCGAGGGACCTCAGCGATCTCCATGTCATGCCATTGCTGGCCACATTGAGCTCCTCCAACTTGTAGCAGCAGACACCGTCCACGTCAGAGGTGAGGACCTCAATGAGCGCGCCGGCGATCTCGTCGAATCCTTCATCTGTCAGGTTCTTTCCCTGAAGGTTAAGCTCGAGAGAGGTTGTTTCTGTAGGTTTCACAAGAAATTGTGCGGCCCGTT
>QQTW01003035.1_pt1 | contig 12340 bp, 12 predicted proteins | sample 1904831 | NCBI WGS metagenome assembly QQTW01 (sample SAMN09435610, study PRJNA476489) | Subsurface metagenome, whole genome shotgun sequencing project. | reverse complement strand
ACCCGTTTTACACTGCGCTTTTCCTTTTACCGCTCATTACCTTGATGCGATCCCGTTAATGGCATAACCACTCTCTATTGCAGAGACTGGAACATATCTTTCTACAAAGAATGAGATAAACCAACACGCCGTTTCGATACATCGGGTGTACAATATTAACGCAAATACCATTCAACCCATGTCATTAGCGAAGATTCATGTATCATATATATAAGATGGAAACGATAATGAAGGGTTTCGTGTCTCAGACAAGTGAGTCTTGATTAATTTCAGCGACGATTGATGATGATGGCGAGGATCAGAGTGTAACATGGATGTATATGGTCATCGTTGATGTTTGGGTATGGGAGGGGATGAGCAGCTACGTACCCTTTAGAGATGTTGATATTTATCCACTGCAGGGGTCTGGAGATGTTAGCGCTATTTTGTATCAAAACTATTGGGAAAAGGGGTTGCAGGAGGGTGCGGGTCTCAGACAAGGATTTTAGAGTTATTTCAGCGCCGATGGTGAGGGCGAGATCAGAGTATAGGAGATAGAGAGTGGTTATGCCATTAACGGGATCGCATCAAGGTAATGAGCGGTAAAAGGAAAAGCGCAGTGTAAAACGGGTAGGATTCACACAGACGAAAGAGACGGAGTAATATAGAGGCACACGATTTCAGTAGAACATAATCCTAGCAATACTCCTCCCACCTCATCATCCCATCTCCCTCACCCTCTCCTTTCCCCCTTTCCTCAACTCACATTCACTCACCCCCCACATAAAATTTCCACCTCCAACCTCACCAACCTCACCTCCCCCCACCCATCCTCGAAACCCATATCTGCCTCCTCATCATCCGCACCCCTTCTCCACTCTCCATCCCCCTCCTCCCCATCCTCCTCAACCCCAGAAGCATACCCCTCATCCTCAACCTCGACCTCAATCTCAACCTCAATCTCAACCTCAATCTCCCGCTGCTCAACATGCCCCAAATCCCTCATCTCAATATCATTAGTCTCATCCTCCACCACACGGACCGGCAACTCATGTCTATCAAGCGACAGAAAACCCGTATACTCAAGATCCGTCTCAAGATCCGTGAACAAGGCCTTGGACCGAACAGAATCATCATCCAGGAAGGGTGCGAAATCCCTTATCCTCGTACCCGTATCCGCCAATCCCATATCTAAGATCGTTCCATCAACACCAACAGATTTCTCCAGCGGATTTCTGGCCGGGCACCGTCTCATCTGATACACCTGCGCTGGATGAGTGGTTGAGAACGCATGAATCGTGACCTCTCCATTCGATGTATCAATAGCAAGCTCCACAAGATCAGGAAGTGTTCCAATCTCAACACCACGCACGACGACCATTCCATCCTTGTTGTATTCAACCTTGCCCTGCAAAGAACCTTGCGGTGAACCCATAAGCCAGTCGGGCGGGACGCAGTAGAGCCAGATATCGTTCCCAAAAGCCACAACGACTCTGGCGCCCCATCGAAGGTCTATGCCGGCTTTGTAGCACAGAGGCCACCTTGACTGCTCAGGGTTCTGGAATACGAACTTCTTGATGGGCTTAGGACCTCCAAAAGGATGATGAAGGCCAGCGCCAAGGTAGAGATTGCCGTCGTCAGGATCCGTGTACAGAAGGTGTTGACCATCGCTCAAGGGTACAGCGTGTAAGTACTTACACCGTTCGTAATCCCATGCTTCGTTCAGCGTGATAGGATCATGGTAATAAGTCGGACCCGCACGAGAGACGGTAAGTCTTAGGGTCTTGGATAGATGTTTCTCGTCTTCCTTTCGCGGCGGCAAGAAGTGAATATACTCAGCGGGCCCGATAAGTTCCATCCATCGACTGAGCTCAAAGCCCGTCGTCGCATCTTGCCAATGAAGCTCAATCCCGGCAGAGGAGCCGAAAGCCACACAGCGGCGGTGAGGAGCTATTGCAACAGTGAGAGGCGGCGATGTTTTGGAGCATAGGTTGCGGTACAACGTGTGAGGAATGAATTGAAATGGCACAGGCGATGGCTGCACGAATTCGTGTGAAGGACCGACCGGCGAAGTATGATAGACATCGGTGTAAACTGGAAGTCTGGGCCGCTGGCTTGTCGTCGGCGTTGCCGTCGGGGAAGCCTTCGCATTCCAATCTTCTGTGACATTGCGGGTATCGCGTTCAGAATGGGGACTTGACGAGCCAGACCTTCTAGCCATGAGACTGAGCTCAGGTACATCAATGACAAGACCCTTACGATCTTCCAACAAAACGGCAATGGAGTAGCGATCCTGTGATGTATCCATGCTGAGCGCAAGAACCGTACCAGGGCACGCAATGCGGATGAGCGATTCCAGATGCCCACCATGCTCGTACCGCGCGTTCGAGGACCCCAGATCACGGATGCAATAGACATTGACAATGGAAGCGTCCAGCACGAAAAGGAATCTGCAACAATTGCTCACGACAAAACGAAGCGCTGGCGTCTGATTTCCAGATGCCGACTGTAGGAGTTTCGTGAAGTCGATTGTCGAGCTAAGAAAGAGGCTATTCGGGCTGCATAAAGAGCACTCCGTTGCCAATCGTTTGCTGAGACGCCATTCACCACCCACGGGATGGCCGAGCTGTTCATTGCGTGCCGTGTCAGCTTCAACTGCACTCCAATAGCCCACCCGCTTCATCACCTGAGCGAGCAGCCGATATTCGAGGCTCGCAGTCATGTACTTTCTGCATGTATGCCGCACTGCATTCATTGCCAAGGGTGAAAGGTAGGAGTACACATGTTTGATGATTTCGGCAGGTAAAGCGTAGACGGGTGGTAGACGTAAGGGGCGAATGTAGGTAAATGCGGCTGACCAGCAGCGACAGGTAAGGCGTATGGATTTATAGGACTGAAAGTCGAGGAAACGAAGGAGGCGCGCATAGATTTCAATCGGCAGGTCTATCGAGTGCTTCACACGGCGAAGAGTCAACGTAGCTAGGGTGTCACGATGACCCCGAAAGCTCGTTAGATCCATCTCGTTGAAGGTTGCGGACGAGGCCAGCATGCCGAACAAATTGGTATGGGCTCGTGACAGGGATCGGCTCGACTGGTGGGGAAACATGGCACTGCTTCCATCCTGGCGATGGTATCCAAAAGGAAGTCTTAAACCAACACGGGCAGTATCCCCCGATGAGCGGCCTCGCATCCAACACTCCGATTCGCTGTCAGAGTCGGAGGATGCATAGTCTGGCGGAGACAGGAAAGGAGGACTGTCGATGGTTTCAGGAGGGGATCCTCGCGTTGAAGCCCTCGGTCTCAACGGGGCATCAAAGTGAACACTTCCTGGGCGAAGCCGTTCGATGTTGGTGTTAAGGTGTAGAGCAGGCTTTGGTGCCGAGCGTGGTGAGACCATGTTAGGTGATCCTAGGAAGCCCCGGCAGTATTTATAGGGGTAAACGTTTCCGCCAACGAGCGCTCGCAAGTACAGACTAGAAAAGCTTGAATAAGATGATGTAGAGTATCAGCTATAGGAGGCAGGCATACCGTATTGCTGGGCAGGAACATGAAAATTATGCTTGGAAAGAATGTTGAAAGGAGAGACAAAGATGAGTCGCTTGCGAGATGGAAGAAAGGAGCAAGGCATCAAAGAAGTGCTTGAAGGGCGCCTCGACCACAAATATTAAGCAATACTAGGAAGGGGCGAACGGGATGCTGAGTCGATATACAACCATGGCAGAGGCATTGAGCTGTGTTGTAGTTTTCTGTTCTGCTATCGATGTATCGATTCCGTGTAACCTGGCACATAGACTCACCCTTCAAAGAGTCAAGGTATGTATGCGGCAACATGCGCAATGAAATACATACACCAGCCCCCGTACCACCTGACCAATGCTCGCTATGAATGCTAGCAAGAGAATCGACATGGTATCACGACCACCAATCTATACATCATGTTCTTCTATGGCTTCGTCCCTGTGACTTGTGCCATTCGCGCGGCTCTTCGCAAGCCATACCTCTTCCAAAGGGATGATCAAACTCGGGTTGATGTATCGTAGACCAGTCTCATCATCTTCATCCACTGCCCGGCCGCGGTCGGTCTCGTGCTCATATCTAGTTTCGCCTGGTGGGACATCGCCAAAAGGTGGTTTGCTGCCGAGGCTTCGCAAGGCGATGAACTTCATCAACGGGTCAAATGTCCGCCTGAAGACGATGTTAAACCATACCGTGCCGGCAAGGAGCGGGATGATCAGTATCGACCGGTAGAATGCCGTCCGCAATGCTAAAAGGCCCGTCATGGCGATCTGGAAAAAGAGCAAGCCAACCACGACACAATTGCAGATTATGAGCCAAGCTTGACCTGTTGAGTGCTGTCGATGGTCCATAGCGTAGAGCAGCTGGTATTTGTAGATGAAGCTTCCAATGAGAAAGTAGACCAGACCGAAGAAAAGAATCAGCCACGAGCTCTGCAGCACGCTGTACACGGTGCAGATGACAAAGATGAGCAGTGTTTGTGGCAGATAGAAGCCGTAACTGAAGACTGGTGGCTGGACAAGCTCCGCATAGTCTGGTTCAAGATTAGCACCACATTAGATCAATCATCTGGGACCAAAGCTTACCCCGTGGCGTTTTTGCTCCGATCAGGTTAATGGGATACAGCGCAACACTTCCGAATTCCAACAAACGGAAGGGAAACAAGCCTAAAGCCTGGAGGATGATTAGATTGATGTAGAAGTAATCCAAATCTTGTAGGGAGGTAGCTAGCTTTCGTGCTATCTCACTGGCGTCTTTGCTGGCGCCCGCGAGCGTATCATTGACCTTTGAGAAGGTGATAGACCAGGTCCCAAAGATGGTGAACAGGACAAAAAGGTTGAAGAAGGTAAAGAAGAAGTTCTTGGATATAAGAGACATCTCCACTTCACCCTGCGACAGCATGCCTTGTTGCGTCGAAAGCCAGTAGTACAGGAAAGGCACCAGAACGGTCAGCAAGGAGATCAGCGCTGTGGGCAAGCCGGTAGCGACTAGAGACTGGCTGATAGGATTGCTGTCCAAGGCGAAGGCAAGTTGCGGCCAGACCGAGCATATGGACTTCAAGCTCACCAAACCCGCTATAGGCACCAAAAGGGCCGTCCAGAATATTGTCAATATCAGGATGATCAGAGTAACTGACCAGGCCCGAGTAATTCTGCTTGATCGAGTAACGTAGGTATTCTGCCAGATCACATCAGACGGAGCAGGCGCCGGATTGGCAAGTAGTTGCATCGGCTTTGGATCCACTGTCGCTTGCACAGCCATCTGGCATGCAGCTACAGAATCCAGCGTGACGAACGCCAACGGCATGGGAGCGAACTCTTTGTCTCTAGCGGTCCTGATCTTTTCGTCCAGCCTCCGGAGCCTTTCTTCAAAGTAATCAATGGCATCTACACTACGGCTTTGTAGACCAAGAAAGCCATACCAAATCCTCGTCTTAGGTCGGTCTTGGCCATAAGGTGCGACGTGACTTTGCTCGTGTTGTTCGCCGTCCTCCAAGAGTGGCGCGTCTTCCCTAGCAGCGGCGCGAGAATGAGCACGCTCCCTCGATGCTTGGGTAGAGCCCGCCCGAGTGTGACCCAAGTGGACAGTCCATGCCTCTTCCAACTTTCTCAGGATGGTGAGCCTTTGAGCCATCAAGTCATCCAACTCCTTCCAATCACGGCAAAGAAGCACACTTTCCACCTTGCCAATCTCAAGCTCCTCAATTGTCTCTTTGATCTTTGCCTCATCCCTCAGACCCAGAGGGATGCCAGAAAGCCGTATGGTGCGGTCGGTGATGGTCGTCTGGCTGCCGAGATACTCCTGGCGGATGCTGATAATCTTCTGGGTCGTCGTAACAAGGAGGTACATAGCTAACGCTGAGAACAAGTACGTAAAGACGACGTACATCCAGAGTATGTTTGATGGATCGCTCCTGCTGCCGTCTTGGGCCACGAATGGCGCGTCAGGCCGCAAGTCGTGGATAGATCTTGTCGGAAATGAGACGTTAAGATTTGGGGAATAGTCCAAAACGCTAAGGGCTTTTCCCGGAGGAAAGCTGTATTGCATATAGTGTACGTTGATTGGCAGGATGACGACCAAGGCGAAGAAGAAGGTGACCGCAAGAAACTTGATGGCCATCTTGAAGAAAGACAAGAACTGTATCACAGATGAGCATATCTACTGAACGGTTAAGCGCTCGCAGCTGTCACGAACCACATAAGCATCTAAGCCAGCGGATGCAAGGACTTGCTCTTCGGATATCCTGTACAAAACCGGAATCCAACCAAGAAAGGTATCTGGTAGGGGCGGTAACTTGGACGCAGCATTCTTCTGCCTTTTGCGAGCAGCATATAGTTCCTTCCATCTTGGCCGTAATGTCTGATGACGGCAGCCGTTAGTCGTGACCGATTGCGATAGCTTACGAAAGAATTCTTACACAGAAAGTAATAAAGGCAACTGTCCCTAGAGCTATCGAGATGACCAGCTGTGTGTAAAGGGCTGTCTGATCTTGGCGGCGCTGATGCTGTTGGGCGTTTTCCTCTCCATTACTCAGGAGGGAACAGTTATACTCACCCATATTTGCGTGCACTGACTATATGACACCAAGAATCATGTTCTGAACGACAATGTATTCATGGAGCGGCAAGGCGCAGCGCGACATGCATGGTTTCATCATTCGAGAGACAGACTTGACAGGGTTCATGTAAGGGAGGGGTATATTGTTCGTCAATACCGCCAAGACGCAAGGGTATTCAGGGCATCTCACACTGAATTATATTCACTATGTCGAAATGCGAGGGATACTTTAAAGTGCTGATGTTCGGGACAATCAGCAGCAGGAGAGCGCTAAGTAGCAGGTACAGTAATCCAGCATCCGTTGTAACCAGCAGAAGCAGGGATGAGCATGCAACGCAAACCGACACTTGTGATCGAATGTCGTGTTACCGATCGCCATTCCGCACAACCAACGGTATGTACGACCGTCTTAACGTCATATAGCACCTGCGCTGAAACCCATATCATAAGCTTAAGAGAGATGTCGAGCAATACCTCAGAGAAGAGTATACCGTCCTACAGATTGGACAAGATATTCGCTTGCCTGGTAAGTTAGCTTGAAACCAGAACGAATCCTTAGCATAGCATTCGAGAGACATTGATCGCAAAGGGAACCTTGCCGATGTTCAAAGTTTGCAGGTAGTGGACCTGATAACGGTCGACAATGATCCGGCGTCCCAGGAACCAATGCTGGTAGACATGTCCCTTGCAATACACATTTTTCATCTTCACATTCGACCTAGAACGGATCTGGTAGTCCCTAAAGCGTCTACAAACGAGGATGCGGATACGGATGACGCAGAAGAAAAGGAGCAGCTCCGAGCCCATATGAATTTGGTGCCTCATGTTGAGTTGCAGGGACTTTGGGAATCGTAAGGGACTCAGATTACATTCCGCTTCAAAGCTGAAAACAAAAAGACTCGTGTTTGATGAGCCTCTACATACCAAGCTTCTTAGCTTCCTCTTACGCATGGGTAAGCCCTTCAAGGGAAGGACGTGAGACAACCCATTAACATCAGGATAGTCGCATTTGCCAAGTCTAGAACGAGGGCCTTCAACCGGATTGTGTTACTCTATGGGCCGCCGGGCACAGGGAAGACAACCCTCTGTCGTGGTCTAGCCCAGAAGTTGGCTATACGACTGGGACAAGAATACGAAGCAACTAAGCTTATCGAACTTGATGCAGGAGCTCTGTTCTCCAAATTTTTCGGCGAAAGCAGCAAGATTGTGACCAGATTGTTTGACACGATCGAAAGCCTGCTTGTACAGGCGCCGAATGTATTCGTATGCGTCTTCGTCGACGAGATCGAAAGCGTAGCCGGCGCCCGCCAACAATCTGCTGATGGAAACGAGCCGAAGGATTCTATGAGAGTAAGTGGGCTCTGAGTATGACCCACCGAGTGGAAACAAGCAGCTCAAGATGTTATAAGGCTGTCAATGCTTTACTTATAGCGCTCGACCGGCTCAGTAGGCATTCCAACGTCATCGTTTTATGCACCAGCAACGTTATACAGACAATGGTTGTGTTTCAGCCTGGATCTTCCCACGGTGCTTTAGCTGACCGGTCACTAGGACTCCGCGGTTTTAGATCGTATCGACGTCAAGCAATACATACCAGTGCCAAGTGTGCGGATACGATACGAGATTTTTAGGAGAAGTTACCTGGATCTCCTTGCATGCAAGGTTATTGCGCCACTAGGGCAAATCAATGAAATGGATGAGGACCTCCTAGACTATTCTAGCGATCATACGTCGCTTGGCGGCGGGGACTTTGCTACTCAACCTTCTGAAGCTTTACCAACGTGGGACGCGATGCAAGACGTGATGGGATTGAATTCTCGGGCTATGGAGAGTTCAGTTCCTTATAGGTTATGGAAGCTTGCTGAGAAGTGTGCGGTATGTTAGCGCGCCAACTTGTTCTAGAGTCACTGACTTAAAGGGAAAAGGGGCTCAGCGGAAGAGTCTTGCAGCGCCTGCCTATGCAAGCTATCGCGATGCACACCAAATTCGATCCGTGCTCGCACGAAGAAGCGTTGCATGCACTTTCTCGATTTGTGGAGGAACAGCAGATCGTGATTGATAAGTAAAGTAATGTCGACAACTTGTCTATACTCGCAGAAGCTGGGGGTTGTTTCCGTATAACGAGACGTGCTCATCAATGAATGGGATGGCGGCATGAAGGAATTGTTCTGGCGAATACGTATTGGAGAAGTAGAGGGGGGCAAGGGGGGGTACTGAATTCCATAATGCGTGCAGGCGCCAAACGCGGCAAGACATGTGTAAACACGTCTAGCAAGAATATTATCTTTGTGGGCGTTCTCACCCAGTCCGGACCATATCTAAATCGAGCTAAGCGACGATGGTAGAATGTCCTCGTGATCTATGAAGCCAACGTTAACGTAATCTCAGGGTTCCTTCAATCCTACCCAAATATTCGCCGACGATGTCACAGAAGAGAAGGGAGAGAATGCCCGTCTTTCTGCCTTTGTGGGAGCAATAGCGGTGGGCGACCTTGTGAAGAGCACACTCGGGCCCAAAGGGATGGACAAAATCTTACAATCAGCGTATGCGATTTGAATGCATGAGCGGGAAAATTAAGTCTTTGCTGAAATTCAAGTCAGATCAACGGGCGAGATCATGGTCACGAATGACGGAGCTACGATCCTCAAGTCAATCGCTCTGGATAATGCTGCTGCAAAAGTCCTGGTTAATATCTCAAAAGTTCAGGATGACGAAGTGGGAGACGGCACTACCTCAGTCACAGTACTCGCAGCGGAGCTACTGCGAGAGGCTGAGAAGCTCGTGGAGAGGAAAATACACCCACAAACAATCATCGAAGGATACCGAATAGCAAGTAATGTTGCGCTGGAAGCATTGGCAAAGACTGCGCAAGACCACAGCAAGAACAAGGACGCTTTCCGGAAAGACTTGATGGCCATCGCAAGGACAACCCTGAGCTCCAAGGTGCTAAGTCAAGACCGAGACCATTTTGCCACTCTTGCGTGTGATGCAGTCCTGCGCTTACAAGGCTCCACGGATCTGAGTCACATTCAACTCATCAAGAAAGCCGGTGGGAAACTCAGCGACTCATATTTGGATCAAGGCTTTATCCTAGACAAACGAATTGGTGTGAACCAACCTAAACGGCTGGAGAATGCAAAGATCCTAGTCGCCAACACCGCCATGGACACGGACAAAGTCAAGATCTTCGGTGCGCGCGTCAAGGTGGACTCGACCGGCGGCCTGGCTAAACTCGAGGAAGCTGAGCGAGAGAAGATGAAGCAAAAGGTGGAGAATATCAAAGCGCACGGCATCAACTGTTTTGTTAACCGACAGCTCATCTACAACCGACCAGAACAACTCTTCTCCGACGCCGGCATCGTATCAATAGAGCATGCAGACTTTGACGGTATTGAACGGTTAGCGCTGGTCACGGGAGGCGAGATTGCTTCGACATTTGACCATCCAGAACTGGTGAAACTAGGGCACTGTGATCTGATCGAGGAGGTCATCATCGGCGAGGATACATTGATTAGGTTCTCTGGCGTAGCCGCTGGGCAAGCATGCACGATTGTATTGCGAGGGGCAACGGAGCAACTTTTGGACGAGGCCGAACGATCACTGCATGACGCCTTGGCCATTCTCTCACAGACGGTGCGGGAACCCAAAACAACGCTGGGTGGCGGGTGCGCAGAGATGGTCATGGCCAAGGCGGTGGAACAGGAGTCTCCCAACGTTGCGGGGAAGAAGGCGATAGCAGTGGATGCCTTCGCCACGGCACTGCGGCAACTTCCCACTATCCTGGCTGACAATGCTGGCTTCGATTCGAGTGACCTGGTAGCGCGTCTAAAAAAGGAGATATACATTGGGAAAACAAGCTCAGGGTTAGACTTGTTAATACCAGGCGGAGGCATTGCAAATATGAGGGAGAAGGGGGTCATCGAGAGCTACAAGCTCAAGCGGGCGGTAGTCTCATCAGCGGCCGAAGCGGCAGAGCTTCTGCTACGGGTCGACTCAATTGTACGATGCGCTCCACGGAAGCGAGAAAGAATGTAGGCGGTACGACGCATGGCTAGTGGGACCCAATAATGATGTTAAAGCATATTGAAGGCGTTTGAGCGAAAATTGAATGGATCCGGAAGAGGTAACGGATGTCTCGGAAGGCAGACTGATGTTCATTCGTCCGACGTGCATTGTGTTACCGCCGCCTGTCCAGCTATTGACGCCGTTGGTAAGGATCATGGGAGGCCTTGACCCTAACGTTGTATGCTATTCTGAAACTCTGGTGGGGAAAACTGGATGGCTGAGTTCACGTCTCTCCATGTCAATCATCGCGGAGATATCAAGGAGAACTGCTTTCTCCCCCTTTTGAGCTGTCGTAAATTAACTTTCAGCTCCTTTTCAATAACATACATGTCTCACCGACCTCCGCAACAGCCGCATGTTCTCCAGATGTTGTTCGAGAAACGTTGACATGAGGACACTAAAGGCGGAGGCGGATGGCTTGGCACACTACTCATCCGCTCCTGTAACAACAGTGCCGCTCTGATTGGTAGGCTAGCATGACTACTAGGATGAATATGGTCTAGTCTGGTACATCGTGTCGCAACCTTGAGAAGACGGCTGAGCTGAGATGCCTTTCCAACGTTGTATTTCTTGCCTTGTATTGCTGTGCCTACCTTTACCTTATGTCTTCTATCCAACCTTTCGGCATCCATATCTATTATCGCATTTGCTAATCCTGCTGCACTGCCTTTGAATTCCCAGCTCCTCGAACATGCTTGACCCGGTCTCAAATCTGAGCCGGTCACAAATATCTCCATTCATCTCTGTTCACGTACAAAATTCAGCTGCCTACTGGGGCTGAAATACTCCAAGATCATGCGCCAAAGATCCGGCGCTGGCCTGATTGCCATTTCGGCTTTGTCGGCAACACTTCTTGTCCTACCTGTGCTTACTGCCTCTCATCAGCATGAGCAGCTCCACCATCACAAATCATCGCACGCGGCTGCTACTCAAGACCATCAATATCCATCCTCCCAGAACCTCCCGCTACATCAAGACCATGGATCATCAGATCCATTGAACCACAAACACCTTAAAAATACACTTTCGAACCCTGAAAAAGTGAGCGCTATTGCAACAACCGTAGCTCCGGCCGGCGATAACCGTGCTGTTCGAGTTGCCCGCCCTGCACGAGACTCCAGCCACTCCGCTGGGATTACATCGCCGCACATTGCGCGGTCTCTACAGGACTGGGAGGTTGAGGACTTCATACTCCTGGCGACCGTTGATGGGTCAATTCATGCAAGAGATAGGAAGACTGGGAAAGCAAGATGGGAATTGCAAGTCGATAGGCCAATGGTAGAGACCATCTATCATCCCAAGCCCAAGAACGAGTCGGCTGTAGATTCAGCTCGGACAGAGCATGACCTGCTTTGGATCGTAGAGCCCAGCAAAGACGGCGACATCTACTACTACAACCAAGCTCGCAATGACGGCTTACAGAAAATGCATATCACCGTCAAGGACTTGGTGGAACACTGGTCACCATATGAAAGCGTGGACTCACATTCTTCCTCATCAAGCCCGGCGAAGGCAGGGTTCCGCGGGCAGCTTTGTTCATTACTGCTGGGGGTTCCGCCAGGTCCAAAGTTTTTAATGATGCTGCCTGTCGCTGCATCAATGGTGTATAGTCTTGTTTTCTTCTCGGCGTTGTAAACCACTGCAGGGTCCACGCTTTCATATGGTGACCAGTGTTCCACCAAGTCCTTGACGGTGATATGCATTTTCTGTAAGCCGTCATTGC
>QQTW01003034.1_pt1 | contig 12345 bp, 12 predicted proteins | sample 1904831 | NCBI WGS metagenome assembly QQTW01 (sample SAMN09435610, study PRJNA476489) | Subsurface metagenome, whole genome shotgun sequencing project. | reverse complement strand
ACGATCGAACGTCGCCTTCATCTTCTCGACAGTTCCAGCTGGAAAGACCCTTTGTAGAGCATCTGCACAAGCAAAGACAATCAGATTTTGTCCATGACAAGGACAACATCTTTCCCTAAGACGGGTATGCATGTCGACTCATCGGCAACAGCTGCTTTCAAGCACGCGAATTGCTGACACTGATCTTTCAAGACCCTCTTGAAATTCTTCTTGACGTCTAAACGGGAGGCTACGAAAGTCCTATTGGCGCTGCCTTCCCTCAACTCAGCTAAGTCTTTTACGCGGTGAGCTATTTTCAGCCACAGACGTTCGTGTGCGATAGCTCGGAGGTTAAACCACTTCTCGTTTTCCCTCCTTTGACCATGCCGTTCTTTGCTTGCAATCCTTTTACCATGTACCACTGCATAAGCTCAAGGCTCGGAGGTGGTGCGACCAGATTATTCATTTTCTATTTGTTTCTCTTCGCGAGAGCTGAAGTGGCATAAGGTTGCTTGGCCTCGTAGTCCAGTTTGGTGTACTTGATGCGGCAAACTGATAAGTCATAGAAACAATAATCTTCGGTGATACGATCGCTTCGTTCGTCAATTTCAACGTGGCAATGCTTCCTTCGGCAAAGCAGCCGCGCTCCGAGAAGCCAGCTTGGTGAGGAGGTGACGAAGATCCTGAACTTTTTTCGTTCTTAGCACCTGGACCCCTTTTACGTCTGCCAGCGACTATGGAATCGTGAGTGATGTACCATCATCGAATTGACATGTTCATGATCAAGAGGTGGACCACGAGCTATTCTGGAACCATCCAAATGTGCTGCATTCCTTGCCCATTGATATTAATAACCCTTCTGTCTTCCCTACCCGAATATTTTGGGCTAGCCAGCTGACTGGATTTCATCTGAACTCTCCTCGAGATGATCATCTTCGACAGAAGAGTACCTGCTGTCACTGCTATGCTCACTGGTGGTCGTATCATCTTTGTGTGAATTTCCTGTCCTGCTTTTGTCGTGAGGTTTGTTGCTTCTGCCTCTGGATCCATTACCGAATTGACCTGTTTTTGGTTTGGACCGTCCCCCCTGAAATGGCCTGTCATGGGAACTTCTCACTGAGGTTGCCAAAGAGTTCACAGATACTGATCAAGGTCTCCACCTAAAATCACCAAATCCAATAGTAAGAAGGATCGCTTGCGTGCATGCAACGCAAGGAAGCAGATCTGCGCGCACCAAGAACTACTTCAACTGCTTCCGTCCGCAGCCCACGAAAGTGTTCCGCGAGGAGATTTGTTTCGATCTATTCCATCTTTCCAGATCCTGAGCTAGAGCCGCTGCGGATGAACGGATGTATGCGTCCTGACTAAGGTTTGTGCACCAGATCGGGAGACATGTCCGCGACTATATGCTCTGAGGCAGCTCATGGCGATTACCGTCGAATGAATCTCAATACCATGGTCCTCTCCACAGTGTGAGCCAAGCTCCAATACATACGTCCGATGTGACGTATCATTGGCGAATCATCATCCTTTCCACATGATTTCCAAGTCTCAACACAACTATTCTCCACCACTCCTCCAATCTCAGCTGCTAGCCTAGCACACAGCACCATCCAAACAAACTGCCTCCCATACACCGCACAAATCACCTCCTCCTCACCTTCCCTGGCAACCCCTCCTTCGGCTTCGCAGTGCCCTTCAATATCTGATAACAGCGATGCCCGTCCACTTCCGCCCCGCCATCAGGATACACGGCCTCGAAGTCAAACTCCCGCGCCACCACCGCCACCACGACGCGAATCTCCATCATGGCCAACTCCATGCCGATGCAATGCCGGGGCCCCTTCTCGAACGGCCGCAACGCATCGCGATGCGACTTGGCGTCTGGGAAGGGCGATGACTCCCCAAGGTCGAGGTGGCGCTCCGGCACGAAGGCGGTCGGGTCCGGAAAGTAGGCAGTGTTGCGGTGGATGGCGTGCGCGACGGGCCAGACGTGGAAATGGGCGGTGGGGTAGCGGGTTGTGGACTGGTCGGAGGGGTCAGTGATGGTCACGCTTGGGGAACCGAAGCGAATAGTGGAGGCTAGCGGGAAAAGGCGGAGGGTTTCTTTGATCACCGCGGTGGTGTAGGGGAGGCGGTTGAGGAGGTGCGGGTCTGTGCGGATTTTGGAGGCGGTGGAGGATGAGGAAGCGGGGGTGTCGCGGCCGAAGACGGTGTTTAGTTCCTCGACGACTTTGGCGTGGACGCCTGGGTGGCGGTGCAGGAGGTAGAAGAGCCAGGAGATGGTGGACGAGCTGGTGTCGTGGCCGGCGAAGATGAATGTCTTGAACTGGTCGATGGCAGACCGGCGGAAGGTCGGGTCGAGACGATCGTCCATGCTGGCGGTCTTTTTGCCCGGGTCCTGGAATTGCTTCTCATAGGTGTCCAGGGCCAGATCGATGGAATACCGCGTCTTCTTCCTCGTGCCCGCGCCTTCTCCGGCGGGTCGGGACTTCTCGTCCGCGGTGCGCTTGGCGTAGCGTTGGTCAAGGGCCTCGCCGACATGTTGGTCGAGTTGGCGGCCGGTGTACCAGAGCATTAGAGAGATGATGGGCCAGCGGGTCAGGCTCTCCCACCGGCCGGTAGAGGGGCCTGGCAAGAGGCCCACCTGCCGGCGGAAGAGAGTCAAGATCGGGTGCTCGGAACGTTGCGTGTTCAGCTCGAAATCCAGCGTCACCTTGCCGATGATGTCGACCGTCAGTCTGGTCGCAAGCTCCTCCATCTCAAACACCTCCCCACTCTCCGCCTTCTCCGCCAACACTTCCCCAAAGACCACCGTCGCATCAACCACGTACGGCACGAGCGTCATGAGATGTCCGCTCGCGAAGCCCGGGTTGAACATGGCCCTGACGGCCTTCCACGCCGCGCCTTCCAGGCAGATCATGTTCTGATCGCCGAGCAGCTTGGTGATGTAGTCTACCTCGAGCGGGCTCTTGGGCAGGGTGCTCCCGGTGGTGATCTGATTCGCGACCTCCGGGTCGGTGATGATCAGGAATTGGCCGTCGGCGGGCCAGTAGTCGAGGTAGAAGAACTTGCCTAGGTTGTATTTCTGGCGCAGGAAGTCCATGTGCACGTGCGGATGGGTGTCGGGCGGGAAGTGCTCGACGCAGTCCTTCGCAATGAGGAGGTGGCCCCAGATGGGATGGTGAGGGGGGCATGGCTGGAGGGAGGAAAAAGGGGGGGGGGGATCCGTCAGCATGATGGCAGAGAAAGGGGGTGGGAGGGTTTAGGTCAAGAGGCTTGATCCATAACAAGTATTGCCATTGACGGAACTCATCATGAAAAGGTTGACTCACTAGCCCTCGCATCCTTCGCCGCATAACATAAAGTCTCCATGTGAACCATAACAAAAGTCCTGCCACCAACCCCAGGAGAACCGAAGCAATCGACCGCATGATGTTGGAGTACGCGCACAAGCAGGTATGCCCAACGACGGCGAACAGCACAGAGACAAGAACAGTAAAACGCGACCAGAAGAGACGCTCTATCTATATTTTGATAAGAAGACGGGAGCTTGATTAGAATATGCACGAGATGCTGTATGTACTCTTTCAGATGGAATGAACGGCCATTTGCTATCTTCTCGCTGCACCACGACAGATCAGTAGCCGAGATGGGAACAAGTCAGAGCCAGAGCCACCCCACGAACAAGATAAACACACAGTGGGAAAGAGGAGAAAGGGAATAAGGACGAGGAGGAATAGTAGTAGGAAGAGGAGGAGAAGGACGAGGAGGAAAGAGAATCGGTCAACATCGCCATGCATTACTTCCCAGTAAAACGGGGGCGATCTGAGCCAGCCAGCCACCCGGGGGCATAGGCTTAGGTACATAGATCACGCTATCCCGGGTCTGAAGGTTCCATTCATTAGCTCTCTGTTAATCAATCAACTACGTTAGCTAGCTAGTCAGAGAGAGCGGGTGCCGCAATTGAACGCCCGTTGGGGGCCAGATCCAGATTGTGCAAAAGGTCGAAACCACGCCGAGGCGGTGGATATCAGTTCTACCGAGGGGAAAACAGCTGGGTTTGGGAAAACAGCGAACTCGATATTTAGTGATAGTATGCTTGAGACAGTACAAGACTGGACTCTCTCTCTCTCTCTCTCTCTCTCTCTCTCTCTCTCACGCACACACGCACAGACGGCTATGCAAGGGGAATTTTTTGGTTCCCCTGAGCTGAAGGTTGATATGGGAGGCATGGGCGGGGGAGGCATGGGTTGAGATCCTTCGGGTAAAAAAGAAAAAAGAACATTAGATGCACCGACGAATCAGAAGCCGAGTCAATCAACAGTTTTAGTCTTGGGCACCAGGGTCTGGGTCACGTTATCTGGGGGGGAACACAGAGCTCGATCGACCGAGCACGAAAAAAAAAACTCAATGTAATTGCACTCGTCTCTCGTCTCTCGACTCTCGTCTCCCTCGCTTCTCTCCGGGGTCAAAGCCTTGGCTGATTTCCTCAAGCCGGGTACGGAGCCAGATGGGGAGGAGCAGGCAAGACCGAAGAGCGCATTCCCTCTCAAGAGTCCCACATGATCTCGCCCAACCATAACAGGCTATCCTGCATGCCCTTCTTCGCCTTCAGCATCTCCTCCCTCTCCCTCGACCTCAAGCCCTCGGAGTAGCAGAGCTCGACGAGCACTTTCAGATCATCGTACGAGAAGCCGACCGGCTCACCTTTGCTCTTCGTCGCCTTGGCGTACTCGACGACTTTCCCGGGCCCCTGGAGGAAGAGGTGGTAGAACTGCGCGGATCTCTCCAGGAGGACCTCGGCGTCTTCTCGCGCGTCGCGGTCGACGGAGATCAGGTCGGACCCGGGGTCCGGCGAGGCAGTGATGGCGATGTTGCGCAGGTTCTGCTGGAGGACCAGGATGTCCAAGCCCATGCGCTGAGCCCCGTACGCGTTCATGACCTCGATTCGGTCTGCATCCGCCACGAGGATGCGGTCGATCAACCCGCCTAGGCCTCGGGTGATGAATTTGCGTTCTCTGGCCCCTAGATAGGAGCTCACGGTTGTGTCGAACGAGATGAGGTCGTTGTTCAGCTCCAAGATCAGAGGACTGGCAGCCACTGGTGGCTGTGACAGGATCCAGTGGTACGATCCAGAGTCCGTGCTTGGCAGTGATGCTGAGTCGCGGGGGGGAGGCGGCGGAGCTTGATCGACAGGTCGGGCGTTTGGCCCACGAAGAGATCGCGTCAGCTGGTATATCACACCGCATCGGATGTCGATATGCAGGGTCAGGAGAGCCGTTTTGGCCAGCGCTCGGAATTCCTGCAATGTCTTGTCGAACGGCACCACGCTTTCTGTCGTCATAGGCAGATAGGCAGGTGCAGCATTTCCGCCGCTGGACTTCGAGCGTCCATGCGTTGCTTTGAGAGAAGCTATTAGAGTCCAACGACGGACTTGAGACGACGAAGAGGAACGAGAGCCTGAAGTGGCCTCAACATGACGAAGACAGGCAAGTGAAGACGAAAGCCACTGCATGCTGTTGTAAAGCAGCGATAAGGACGCCACAGATTTTGGGTCTGAAATGATATCATAAGGTGAGAGAGGGTTTCCCCTCGTGGCAACGAGTAGATCTTGAATCTCCTTATCGACGAGCGCTGACCGCGCTACAGTATCGCCACCGCCGTCGAATAGCTTGGTCGTGGTTTCACGGATTTCTCCATCCTGTGCAAATGCAGCGGCAGCCTTGGTCGAGGGAGCGTTCAACCCCGAGCCGGAAAGTCGAGAGGTAAGAGCCTTGTACCAGCCGAGGCACTTATCGAGATAGGTGACGAGCTGGCTGATGATCAATTGGCTGAACATCGGGTCTTGCGGGATGGAGTCGAGCATGCACGAGAAGGCTCGGATCAGAGACATGAATGCAATGGTTCCCTGTCAATTATTAGCCAAAAGCGACCTGGAGTCGAACATGGTCGACTCACCTTGAAAACGGGTCGCCGAGAGTGTTTCGACCAGTGCGCATCTTCTGTGAAAGCCTCGAGGTCTATGATGCATTTGGTGCAGAGCTCAGAAACCGTGTCTTCCAGCTGCGGATGAAAAACGTTGATCAGGAAATCGTCCAAGAATGAGGTCAACGTGCTTATTGGGATATCAGCATTCGAAGGGACAATGTCTCTCAGCCGTTGCAAGAAGGACAATGAGGGTGGGAGCAGCAGCGTGACATTGAAGACATTGGGCTCGATAAGCAATTTATGGCCTGCGGCAGTGCTCTCTTGGACAGGCCTGGGAGTCTCGCTAGACATTCCAGCTGTGCCGCGAGTCTTGGATACCAGACCAGGCACAGAAGATTTCAGAATCTCGTCCAGATCTTCCTGCTCACTTTGCATGTCTGGCGACTTTTGATCCATTTCATTCAGCCTGAACATGCGTTTGTTTTTGTCCCTCTTTCGGCCAAAGACGTCTCCACTATCCGTAGTCGAGAATCCGGAATGAAGTGTGGTGTCGCCGTCTGTGGCCAAGTAGTCATGTAGTAGGGAACGAATCTCACTCTGATAGAGCTTCCATAGCTCTTTGAACCCTCCACTATAGCTGCCAGGTTTGGGCAACTTTTCTCTGGCGACGATACCGGAAACAACATCATGAACCACGCGATGGCCTTCGGCGATGGCCTCGAATTTGGCAAACACAGTCCACAGAAATTCAGAGAGTACAGCACCTCGACCAAACCGAGCATCCATCGGCGTAACGCCCCAGTGCTTTTCTGCATTACCTCGGCCTCGAGCTTCGCCCGGATGTCGCGCATCGATGTCATTGTTGGTTTTTTCAACGACCTTAAACAGCTCTACTGGTAGCCTCTGCTCGATACGATGAACAGCGTCATCCAGACGACCCAATTTGTTCAATGTCTCGATGATCATGTGGATGTAATAAAAAGTGTCGGCCTCTGGGTTCCGGGACGCGTCCTCAATCATCGGCGTCGAGATGTTGAGTGACGCAAGATAGTGATATACGGGCTTGTCCCATGAATTAACAACGTTGGCGGTCATGACAGCCTGGGAATCTTTCTCCTCACCCTCGATTGCCCTGCTTTTCCAGCGGTCATGGCAGTAGGGCGATTTGAGGTATAAATGATCATGAAGCTCCTCAATTAGAATGTCTGTCAATGACTGCTCCTGGTTCGTGAAGTAAGTTCGCAGGTCGGTCATGGCTCCGATACCGTCAAACTCCGACTTTCGCACTAGCCGAAGTGCTTCTTGCAACACATCCACAGCTGTCAGGAAGCGCTTTTCCGTGATCCGACCCTCGAGCTTCTCGGGAACAGCCTGAAGGCTCTCGATTTGAGTGAAGAGTTGTAATGAATCATCGAATGCCTGAGAAGACGTGGCGAGGCCTTTCAGCTCGGGCTTTGTCGTAAGTAGACCCCCTTTGGCCTCTCCCAGCGCATTTTTCAGGTATCTTACTCGTGACTGAGAATTCTGTATGCTTGCTTGGATCTTGTGATACGTGCCGATGGAGCTGTTGAAGTCCTGGTGGTGCTCTTGGTGGAATCAGCTTCGCTTCCTGGAGACGGGGGAAAAGGTCGCCTACCGTTCACGATCGACTTGAGTGCCTTCTGTAGATCGGTATGGGCCTGTTGGAATTCTGATTTACGAGTAGCAAGACCAAGTGTGCTCGGATCGGACAGTTGTAGAGCGACTTGCACTGGGATGCACTGCTCTCCATCCATGAATGACCAGTCTGATCGAATGTACTTGAGAATATCTGATGGTGTTACGAGTCAGCCACTCCCGTCAAGCCCCAATTTCCAATACCCCATCGTACAACCATGAGCGAACTCACCTTCCATGCTCCTCTGGTCCCTGCTGCTTGAATATCCTGCCGCAGCGCGAACTCCATTTGTCCTTGGGGCTCCTCTGTCCCTGCTCCTGCTCGAGTCACTGTATTCCCTGCCGAAGTCTTCTCGTGCAGGTCGCCTCCTGGAACCACCACTCTCCTCGTCTCCATATCTCGTGCGGCTGGTAGGTGGTTGAGGACTCTCTTCGTTAGGATCAGCCCCTAGTCCGCCATAGCCTCCGGGACGTCGTTCACGCTCACGCGACGCATGGCCATTCCCAGAGCCTGTAAAGGAATTGTTCTCTTGTGCATACAATTCACCATAGCGCCCAGCTGTACCTGGAGTCGGATAGCCATTACTTGTCGCATATGGATTCCTGCTGCTCATGCCTGCGGGCGAAATCGAGGGGATCCGAGGACGATGGTGAGTCGCGACAATTGGCTGCGCACAAGCATCTTTTCTCAACAACCCTTCTTTTATGATTTCTTTACACCACAGAATATTGAGAGTTATCGATCCATCTCATACCATAATAGGAATGCAAAGACTGGGTTGCAAGGATCTAGTAGGCATCGTGGGAAAATGGTGCATGCAACGGCTTGGCAACATTGCAATTGGGCGCGCGAGGTTTACACACACAACCACGCATCGAGAGGTATTTTCCAAGATCATCAATCAACACAAAACGATGTAATGATTGACTTTTACTCTGGAACTATGTAGAAGCGCCGAGCTACTCGACGCGCCGAGTGGGCTTGATCAATCCGTGAGACCTCATATTTCCTCTGTTTCTCTCTCTAACCAGGCCGTCGTTCTCTCATCGTCTTTGAAGAAACCACTGGTCTTGTCCCAAACCTCCTTGTGATAGTCATTCAGCCACCTCTTCTCCTCCACCGCAAGCAGCGTGGGATCGATGAGCTTTCTGCACATGGGGACCATCGTAACATGCTCAAATCCAATCCACGGCTTATCACCAAAACTGTGGTTTGTGGATGTTTCGCGAGCCATTATCATGTTCTCTATGCGGATGCCAAATTTACCATCTTCGTAATAGCCAGGTTCTGATAGGTCAGCAAATATCGCTTCGGAGATGAAGATTACGCACCGTCTGATAGGACATTGCCGGCTGATAATTGTACTTCGGAATATGACACCCGAGTTCCGATCCCGATTGGCCCTTCGTGGACGTTCTGTAATGCCACTTAGAACAATCGTCCGCGAAAGAGTTCAGGAGCATACCAGAAAGGACCCAACGCCATGCCCTGTTCCATGTCTGTAATCCAGCCCTTCCCTCCAGAGGTGTTGTCGCGCGAAAGAATCGAGTGCAAATCCCGTAGTGCCTTTGGGAAAGATTGCTCGGTCAAGAGAAATGACGCCTTTCAATACCAGTGTATAGGCCTTCACTTCCATGTCTGTTGGAGTACCGAAGTGTAGAGTTCGCGTTGTATCCGTGGTGCCATCAAAGTATTGAGCCCCTGAATCGCAGAGATAGATTGCTTTAGGGTCTATCACGGAGCAATTGCCCTTCTCCGGCTTGTAGTGGATGACGGCTGCATTCGGCCCAGTCGAAGATATTGTGTCAAAAGACAGGCCAACAAAATGTTCTCCCTTGGAACGGATCTCTTCGAGTTTGTCTGCTGCCTGCACCTCGTCCAAACTTTCCGTCTTCTGCACTAGCATCTCTTCCAGCCAAGCAAAAAACTCGCTCAAAGCTGCGCCATCACGAACATGACATGATCGCATTCCTTCCAGTTCCGTGTCATTCTTGATAGCTTTCGCGTCTCCAACGGGGCTTCGGACTTCGTCGACTCGTTCTTCGCCACCAAGGCCGAGGCTCAATGCCCAAGACGCCTTGGTCGAAATCATGTACTTCTTCTTCGCCACTGGCTTTGACTCCGGCGTATTTAGTGCTGCCTCTTCTGTGACTGCTTCATTCATCGCCGTCAGATCCGACATGAGTGAATCATAAGGTCGAATCTGAACATCTACTCCGAGATGATCCTCAACTTCGCTGCTGAGCTTTTCAGAGTCGACGTATATTGTTGCAGTCGAGGGTGTAACCGCAGCGTATGAGAAGAAGACGGGATTGTAAGGGATATCGTTGCCCCTTAGATTGAATAACCACGCGACTTCGTCCAGCATAGAGATGACGATGCCTGCAGCTTTTTTCTTGTCAATTTCTTTCCGCAATTCTTCGATCTTGGATTGGAACTTCTTTCCAGAGTACTTCTCGGCCAAGACCCGAACCTTCTCTTTCGGCCTTGGTGGCCGTTCAGATCCCCAAACCTGATCGATGAGATTTTCTTTGACAGCGGCAAGCGAGCTACTAGCCTTTTTCTTCAGACTTTCCGAGAGTTTCCGAGCATCGTGGGCTGTAATGACCGTAGGATCAACACCGACAGTCTTTCCGCCCTCCGCTTGTTCTGTCGTCCTGGTTCAGCTCAGTTATTGCACTGCACTGTAGATGTAGGTCTTGACTGTACCACTCCTGCCAGGTCGGGACATCTTCAAGGCCTTGCTTCAGCAACATCCAATTGCTGTCTAATTGCTTGGATGCCTGGTTAAAATATCGGCCGTCTGTTGCCAATGCGGCTTTATCCAGTGTAATCACAGCGCAACCCGCTGAGCCTGAGAAACCAGAAATATGCTCTGACAGGTGTGAGAGCGAATCTGTGTGCAAGATCGGGGAACATACCTCTTCGAGCATCGCATGGGGCAATATATTCTGACTGATGACTATCCTCCGACGGCACAACTGCACTCTGTCAGGCAGGGCTGCAAAGTGGCTCACCGCAAAGTGCAGACATACTGTAAACATCAAGCCTATGCTGCTTCATCAGATCTCGTAGGTGCGCCAACCTCTTACTGGTGTTCACTTGTTCCATGTCAACCAATTGTGAAGCACGGGAGCTAGAGAAGAGTCGAAGACAAGATGAAGCGGAAGAAGATTTGAAAGACGCAGAGCTTCGTACGATAGCGAGAACCCTTGAAAAGGATCGCAAAGCAAGCATCAGAGACCAATAGAGGTTGAAGCACGCTCCGTTCCGAACCTGAAAAGTAGAGAATGATGGTGATTGGAAGTACAAAGAGAGTTACAATTGCCAATTGGCTGTCACAAGACGCCGCTTTTCCGCTCTTCTTCTCACGCATCGTACTGGTACGCAGTAACCAATCTAATCATAAAATTACTACATCGATTGAGCCACGCACAGTCCATTGCGGTCCGCTGAAACATTCATCAAATTATCCTCTATCTTTCTACAAAGATGCGCCTTTAGTTCTGGTCGCTGAGCGTTCAATAAAGTCTACAAGTTTACATGTACCTTGAAGTATCACCACCATGATGTTCATCAGCTAGCTGCGCGATATTGAGAAGCGCTGTCAACCCAGTAATTACCCTCAGACAGGAGGTAGTAATTAGAGCTTAGCTTTCTAGTCATGTGGGATTTTTGATGCTTGTTGTGGCTTGCACTCAATCATATCCGCAATGCATAACTCTCTGCTCGTGCAGCCCAAATGCAATCCTGGCCTCTTTGAGAGACTTCGGCAGATGTTTAAGAGACTATGACCTTAAGCCTGTCGTCCTCAATCTTCCAGGACGATACCGTGTGTTCTACAAGTAATTATAAAAGATGCTCTCTCTTCTCGGGGTCTGCAGCTCCATGCTAATATGTACGTTAGCGCCCAACTCTACTCACCAATCAGCGTTCCGTTATCGGACTGGCTCCACTGATTTTCACTCCAAGTGTCTGAGACTGTTCGATTCGTTCCTATTCAGACTTGAATCCATTTCATGTAAGACTCGCAACCGCACGATGACTGACGATACTCACGAGTCTCTGACATGGAACAGCTTATTGGCGAACTCATAACTCCGTCTCCTCGTCCTTCTCCTGGTCGGGTTCTCGAAATCCAAAAAGAAATCCAACGGCTTCAACGACAACCCACAGGATGGCATCTGGGCATAGAGCTGCTAAAGAAGAGCAGCAGCCAGTTGCGCTTCTACGGTGCTTTGACACTGACAATCAAGATCCAGACTGATTGGTGAGATCGGCTTCCCGTACATGCAGACATACCTGACCTATATTGTCAGGACTCTGCTTGAGAACGAGAAAAGCTTTCGAGATACCTTACTTAAAGAGCTCATGACGAGTTATGTAAACCTGACCAGTCAGTCAGAAGAGCATTTTGTACTGCGCAAAGTCTGCTCGACTCTTGTAACATTCTTTCTCCGTTCAAATTCTGCTTGGAGATTTCCCGTCCGACATATTTTGGCATCTCTTTGTGGCAGCCAGATCACTGAACCTGGGCACGTCCTTGGCTTTGACGAGGCGTGGAATCACGTACGACACATCCATCCGCAGCAGCTGCGCAGTGCATTATGGCTGAGTTCTTCTCTGGTAGAAGAGGTCACTAGAATAGAGGGGAAAGGCGCAGAAAGGTTGGTCGCTAACATACATCTGTAAGTCTCTAGCTGGCTAACAACTAAAGCGCTGAAAATGTGGAGAAGGTCAATGAGAATGGTCAAGATGTGTGGCAACTGATATACCCG
>QQTW01003033.1_pt1 | contig 12346 bp, 10 predicted proteins | sample 1904831 | NCBI WGS metagenome assembly QQTW01 (sample SAMN09435610, study PRJNA476489) | Subsurface metagenome, whole genome shotgun sequencing project. | reverse complement strand
CGTCACGTTACCCAAAACCAAACAACCCCACCATTGTCCAACAACAACCACTCCCCTCCCCTCCAACCCCCAACGAACGCCCTACAACCCCAGCGGATTCTCCCCCGTCTGTTCCTTCCCCCCCAACCCGGCCTTCAAATCCTCCTGCTCCTTCCTCTTCGCAACCTCCTCCTGCCACCCCTCCTTCATGCCCTCCGTATCCATCCCGCCCGCTCCCACCCCCGTCACTCCACCCGCTGCCCGCCCGGCTTTCATGATCCCGCCGTCAACGACCGAGCCGAGAACGGCACCGACGGGTTTGCCGGCTTTTTCCAGACCGGCGCCGAGGGGCTTGCCGACGGGGCTGAGCGCGGATTGGATTTTGTCGCCGGCGGCGGCGCCTTGGTTGGAGAGGAGGAAGCCTGGTGGGAATTGTTAGGTTTTGGTTTTGGTGGGAGGGTGGTGTGGTTTGGCTGGGATGGGATGGGCTGGCTTGCCTTTGTCGTCGGATTTCTTGGAGTCGCCTTTCGCTTTGCCGTCGCTTGGAGCTTTGTCTGTGCCTTCGGTCTCGGTTGGGGGCTGCTCGGAGGCTTTGCTCTCGTCTTTGCTTGGGGTATCGTCGGCCATGTTATGTTATAACGCCAAAATGATGATGCTGCGCTGTGGTCTTAGGCAAGTGTCGCTGTGAAAACGTGTCTGTCAGATGGTGATACCAACTCTGATTGAGGTGGCTATCTTGAGGCAGGAGAACTCCCCCTCCAATGGAAGGTGGGGTGAAACAGGGAAGTGGGATGCGCTAGGAGGAACAATTGTATAGCTTAGTAAGCGCGATGAATTGAGCTTCAACACCCACGCTAATACAAAGTAAACAAAACACGTCCACCGAACTGCGTTCCAGCAGTCTTCTAGATCCTACAACTCACCATGACATCCTAATATCTCGATGCATTATATCATTTACATTAGCTTACAGCAGCTCTTTATGAGCTTTCTAATACAATGACGGAACACTACATTGAAACCCCACGCAGCGAAGCCAGCAATCTAACCTTCCTCAATAATGCCCACAAAATCGATGACCTCTCTATCGAGAATTCATTCCAAGCCCCCGCCGGCGCCGAAAATGACCTTCTCAAGCAATTGCGCAGCAACCGTCGCGGTCTCGACCTCCGTACGCCACGGTCTCGCGCGCCCTTCGCCGAGAGGCACAACCTGCCGACGGCACCAACGCAAAACGAGTTCACGCCCTTGATGAAGAGTGTTACGAAGAAAAACTTGCTGCGGAATGGATCGCGTAATGGTGTTCCGGACACGCCGTTGTTCTTGAAACCGGGCTTCAAGAGCATTGTGGAAAGCCCGGCGTTGCCTGCGCCCGAGATGTCTGGGATGTATGGGGATGAGACAGGGAGCTCACTTACGGAGCAGGCTCAGGGAACGCCGTTGCCGGAGGCACCGAGTAGCAGTGCGCAATCAACGCCGCTGGCCGCGCTGCCGAAACGGGACGGTGGGGGGCTGTTCGCGGACGGTGCTACATTGAAAGAGCAGGAGAATGTGAGCCTACACGTTCATATGGTTGTGTTGCGCATGGTGCTGACGTAGCTTGGTAGATTATTAACAAGGTCGAGAAAGAGAACTTCGGTCTGAAGCTCAAGATCCACTTTCTGGAAGAACAGCTGCGCAAGTCTGGGCCGGGGCTCAATGAGGCCGCACTCAGAGAGAATACGGAGCTCAAGGTCACTAGGATCACCATGCAAAAGGAACTTCATCGATACAGGAAAAGTCTTGGACAAGCGGAGCGTGACTTGGAGGCTTATCGGCTTCAGTTTACGGAGCTGCAGGAGAAAGCAAGGCAGAAACATGCTGATGCAAGCCTCCGCGAGGAACTTGAACAACTCAGGGCGACTGTGTCGGACAAGGAGAACGAGATCGAGGAGCTGAAGAAGAAATTGCACGACATGGGAGATGCAGGCGCAGAGGCAGGGAAGCTCCGAGAAGAAATTGAAGATTTGCAGGCGGATATGCGCGAGAAAGATCGCATCATTGAGGAAAGGGAGGATGAAATTGTACATGGTCTATGAGCTACTATTTTGTCTACCAACTAACTGTAAGCCAGGACGAGCTCAAGGAGCAAGCTAAGAAGGACTCGGCTACCATTGCAGAAGTGGAAGAAGAGTTGGAGTCCAGTCAAAAAGAAGCGGAGGATCTTCAAGACAAGCTTACGGCGGCGAAGGCTGAATTAGAAAAGGCTCAACAGGATCGACAGGAGGCAATTGAAGAGAAGCAGCAAGCGGAGGACGATCTGAACGAGGTAAGTAACCGGGTCCATGTATTGTGTGGTTTGTCATGCTAATTCATCCTTGGGTAGCTACGTGATGAGATGGCCAACAAATCCTTCCATACCAAAGGTCTAAGCCGCCAATTAGAGGAAAAAGCTGTCAAACTTCAAACCAGCTTGGACACGCTACGCGACGATCATACCAAACTTCAGGAGAAACACGACGATAGGGTTCGCCTGGCAAACAGATTGCAAGAGAAGGTGGATAATCTAGAGAAGGAGACTGGCATTAGAGAGCACCGACTTCAAGATCAACTTGAGCTGGCGCAACACGAGCGGGACTCAATCAAGGCTCGCCATGAACAGGCCACGGAGGAGCTTCACAACAAGAAAGAAGAGAAGGACCTCTTACAATCTCGCCACGATGCTTTGACCACGGAATCTCAGAGCCTACAGAAGGATCTACGGAAAGCACAGGCCACTGCGAAGGAGCTTGAAGCGAATCTTCAGGATCAACAGCAGCAAGCTGCGGCCCATGAAGAAACCCTGCGTAATCAAAGCAAGGATGACATGGAACGACTCATCGACGAGATTGATGATCTGCGAAGGGAGTCTGAAGACAAGGAAAGCCAATTTGCAGCCCAGCAAGATCTATGGGAGAGCTTGAAGCGAGGACTGGAGTCACAGCGCGACAAAGCCGAGGAACAAGCAGCTGGTCTACAACGGACTATACAGAAGCTGCAGGAGACTGAGGGCACTTTGTCCGGTCGAGAGATGAAACTCCAGCAAGCGCTTGAAAGCGAAAAAGAACGGCACCAAAGCGAAGAAGCTGTGCTCACCCGACAAATCCGAGAGTTGAATGATGAGATTGACACGAGGCGTCAGTCGTGCGAAGACATCAGGTCGGAGCTCTCTCGAATCAAAGAAGATCTGAGACTAAAGAAACGGGAGGAGGGTTCTCTGAACGAGAAGATACAAGGCCTCGAGGATGAGATCGTCATACTCCAGGGCAGTCTCGATGAGGAGGCAGATCGCGCGAAGGCAAACTTATCTGCGGCCAGACACGAGGCTGAAGGCTTACGACGTCAACTCCATGCCACCAAACACGACCTGGCGAAAGCTGAAGCCGCGTATGCCGACGCACGAGTTGAGATTGAAACCTTCCAAGGTGACCTTGACGCGGGACAAGGTTCGAAAGAACAACTTAATTCAAGACTCCGCGACGTAGAAGCGCAGCTACAAGCGGTCAGGACGGAGAAGCAACAAGTCCAGAGTACATTAGCAGACACGAAAGTAGAGTTGCACTCTTTACGTACTTCGGCTGATGAAATCGAGGTTGAGAGAGACGAGTTGCAGAGCCAGCTCAGGCAAGTACAAGAACAGTTGGACAGTGCTTACCGACATGATCACGAGAAGAATGACTTGCGTCAGACCAAACTTAGGCTGGAAGGTGAAGTTGCGAGACTTCGAGAAGAACGAAAGGCTCTGATCGAGAGGAATGAAGTTCTAGAACGGGATCTGGAAGCGGAAGTCGAGCGTGGAGGCTCGGAAGAAGGACGTCTTACCGCTGAAGCAGCTGCTCTGCAAAGCAAGTTGGCAGCCGCCTCTGAGGGAAGAGACAGAGAACTCCATGCCGCAAAGCAAAAGGCCCAGCGTCTGGAACTTCGAGTGGAGGAGCTAGAAAACCACATGCAAATTGACGCCGTTGATGAGGATGCTGCGGCCGAGCTCTCCATTATTCGAAAGGATCTTTCCTCTGTAAGGAAGAAAGAAACCGACTACCTCCAGCGTGAAGCAGCTCACAGAGAGATCGTCCGCGAACTGAAGCACAAGATCGCCGACCTCGAACGGCAACTCCACGACGTCGAAATCGAGAAACTCAAAGTCGATTCGCCACGGTCGTCAGCAGGCGCTTCCGCTCGCAAGAACGAGCTCATCGAAGTCCGAAGACAGCTCGCCGAAGCCCACCAACAAATGAAAGATCTTCGGTCGAAGATGCGCGAAACGGAGCGCGAAGCACAACGCAAGATCACCACCGCTGAGCACGAAACCCGCACACGATCCCACGCCATCGACCGCGACCGCGAGATCCTCCAGCTCAAAATCGAAGAATGCCGTCTGCAACAAGAAGAACAACACGCGAAAAAGTCCTCGGCCGAACAAGCCATCAACCGGCTGCGGACGAAAATCCACCGTCTAGAAAAAGACCTCACCGAAGCCCGCTCTTCCTCCACCCTGCTCGCCGACGACCGAACCATCGCCGACGAACGCAAAGACCTGCACGAAATGCTCAAAGACGCCAAACTCGAAGTCGAATCCCTGCACCTCCAAATCTCCGACCGCGACACACGCATCCACGCCTGCGCCACCCGCGAAAAAGACCTGCTCACCCAACTCAAACGGATCCGCGACGAACGCTCCTACGCGCGCGCGCGCGCCACCGCCCTGACGACCGAACTCGAGACGCTGCAGTCTCGGCACGAGCGCGTCGTCGAGGAAACGAGTCGGGCGCGAACGGCGTGGGACGATGAGCGACGGAACCTGACGCATCGGGTGCGGTTCCCGAATATGTCCGTCAGCAGCGTGCATGCGTCGTGTTGCAATTCGTCGCGGGTGGAGGAGGAGCGGGTTGAACGCGAGGAACGGCATGGGTTGGAGTTGCGTGGGTTGGGGAGGGTGATTGAGTATCTCAGGGCGAAGATCAGGAGGGAGGAGGCTAGGAGGGCGGATTGGGTGCTTGAGAAGGGGTATTATTTGTGGAGGATTGGCGTTTTTGATGCTTGGTATGTCTGACTGCGATTCGTGTTTTGTCTTCCCCCCATGTGGGAGGGTTTGTCTGGCTTGTGTTTAGCTGCTGACATTGGAAAACAGCAATAAATTGGATCTGAAAATCCTCGCCGAAATGGGCTACCCGCCTCGCCACCGGCCGCCGCCCCGGAAGAAACCGACCCTTCGCGTCGTCGGGCTTCTGGTTCTTGCCGGCGTCAAGATGAAGAGGAGACAGGAGGATTGGGCCGAGTGGAAGAAGGTGCATGCGCAGTTGGGGAAGAAGTTGCAGGAGGTGAGGGAGCAGAGGAAGAGGATCGCTAACGGGAAGGCATGAGGGAATGTGGGATGTGAGACTCGTGAGGATCTGCATGGTCGAGAGGCATGGAGTTTTAGTTTCATTGCATGTTTGGTTAAGGGGTCGGAACGGGTATTGGTATCATTAGGGTACTGGTAAAGGTATGAAATTGGTTTCTTAGGGGCAGCATTACCCAGGTAGCGTGTCTACCGTTCTGTCGCTTTGGTACCTTAGCCCTTGGAACAACACAATTAGAAGTCTTCCAGCGGGATGCTCGACTTCTCGTGTCTTGCGCTGCCCTTTCCGACCTAGCTTCAACGATAGAATCTCTTGCCCCACTTGTCACCGCCTCAGATCCTCCCACTGCACCCCAACCCACTCCTCCACATAGCCAACCCCGTCACCCAGCACTCCTTCGCGCTGACAATCCTTCTCGCAAACCCCCAGGATTATCGTCCCCCAATCCATACCCTCCAGACCCATCTCCTCAACTTCCAACTCCGCGATCGCGTGCGGCGTGAGTTGCAATTCGAAGACGCGCTGCGCGGAGCAATTTCCGCAGCGGGGGATTCTGTTATCTTGATCAGAGTGTGCGAGAGTGGTGATTTTCTGCGATGAAGGACTCTGCGATTGGGATGCTGGCGAGAACAGCTTGCCCACGGCGTCGGTTTTCGAGTAGAGGAGTGGTGTGCCGCGGAATTCGTAGCGCAGGGTCTGTAAAGGATTTTGCGCCAGTCGGTCCGAGAAACGGAGGAAGGTCTTGTCGAGGCTAGATTCAAAGGGTGAGGGGTCGATGTCTTGGCCGCTGTTCTTGGTGGTCGCAGGGGAGGGGTCGTCGATGTCTATTGTTTGCGTGGGGATCGGGGGCGTGGGCGGTTTGCTGATAGTCTCGTAGTCGGCGTCTAGGTGGTAGGTCGGGTAGGCGGGTGGGAAGGAGGTTTGTGGTGGCCATGGTTCGGGGTCGGGGTCTTGGGTCGTGGATGGGGCTGATGGTGGGGGAGTGGAGATGCGGGCTTTTGAGGCGAATGTTGCAGGAAGATCTTCGGTAGTGGGTCGTTGAGGGGGTTTGGATGCTAATGATGATGGAGGTGGGAGTGATGTTGGATTGCTTGAGAAAGGGTTGGGATTTGGAGGAGTCGAAAATGGATTCTGAGTCGCAGCGGAAGGGGAGAAGGGGTTCAGGTTGGTGTTCGTGGTTGGTGTTCCTTTGCTGCCGAACAGATTGTCGCCTATGCTCTGTTGCGGCTTACTGGGCTTTTGCTCGTTTTCCTTGCTAGCGTCGCTGCCCTGGTCCTTCGACTTGGTCTTCTCCTCGATACTGTTAACTCGTATCCCTCGGAAAGCTCTTACACTACCGTCCTTCCGACGGCACGTCCTCTTTCTGCAGCTGAACAGATATAGCCGGCGCTCGTGCCCTGGAAAGTGTTCGGGAAGGTCGCCGTTCAGTTGTAATAATAGTGTCATGAGGTTGTTGCAGACTTTGCACTTCGCGAGAGCACCAGGTGGGGGAGTTGACGGATCTAGCCATGTCTACTTCATCGTTAGTTTTGCCCAATGTACGGATGTGATGCTTGTACGGGATAGCCCCCGAGCTGGCTGATGGTGTCCTCTGTTGTTTCTTTGGAGGCGTATCCCAGCAAGACGCCAGTTTCCGTGTAATCCTCGTCTTCAGTATCAGACGAGTCGCTATCGTACTTTGCCATCGCAGTTTCGACTGAATTCGGACGTTCTGATGCTCAACGTTTGCGAGCTAAAACCTCACAAGTGAAGCAGCACAGAAAGACTTTGATAAGTTACTGCACTTCTGTGCTTTAACGATCCCCGTATCCTATTAGCGTCTCGGGTGTTAGAGCGACCGAGAAAGCTTGTTTCCGTTAGCGGGTTTACCCCACATTTAAGCGCCATTGCACTAGTTATAGATATAGTTTGGTCACAGATCCGTTCTATGCTTCAAGACCTCCCACCATGGAAATGCAATCGCGACCGGACAACGGGCAAAGGAGGCAGTCAACAGTTGCGAAGCTCGCAATCAAGTTTCGTCGAGCAAGTGCAACCCCTCAGGGAACTGAACAACATGAGGGAAGCGATGGACCCACCAGACCAAGCCTTGTCTCCGTAGTAAAGGATGGTCAATTGAAAAATGGAGCCTCATCTAGAGGCACGAAGTCGGGAGCAGATGGGATCCATGGAGCCAGCAAGATCAAACAGCTCTCTGTGTCGTGAGCGATTTCAACTATGGCGAACTCCATTACAAGAAGCTGATTTGAGCCAAGAAACAAGCTACTGGAGTTCTTCTTTGCACTGCCGGCCGAATTACAAGTCCAGATAATGTGCGAACTAGCCTTCGACGAACTGCTCGCACTCCGCCTGAGCAACTCCTCTTTCAATCAAGCCATACTCCAGAACGAATCGCACTTGGTACGGCACATCCTCAAACGGGATACACCCTCGCTGGTCCTGAATCTGTGGCCACCTCCAGAACCACCACAACCAACCACCATATCCTATCTCTCGGCGCTGAACCACCGAGATGCCGTCGCTTGGAAGATGGCGACGCATATCGCTGATTTCATAATGATCAAGATCTGTCGCCGCACAACCGGGCCCCAACAAGCCGCCTTCGCCTTTCCATTCCGCCGCATTCGATCACGGACCCAGCCTTTGATTCTGACGCTGTACCACTTCTTCGAATGCTGCCGTCGGGAAATCTTACTGACGCCCGTGACGAAGCAAGAGCCACGCTTGTTAGAGAGCCTCGCCCCGGACGGATCGCTAGCCCCTGACTCAGGCACTCCCTACAGACAATGTTATTTCGCTTTCATGCAGGCGACGATCATTGGCAGCTACGACCCGAAGCAACTGTTACAAGTGCACCAAATGTATCAGCTTATCCTCGCCGCTTTCGTGCGCAAGCTCCGGCCTCCTTCGTACGCCGGACGGTTCGAACGCACGTTACGCGGCTGGAGCAAGGCTCCTGCAACGCAGACCGATATTGCCAAGGTTTTGCTCCTAGGTGGTCTCGGAGAGGTGGAGCGGATTATCAAACACAAGACGTATGCAGCGAGGAGGACGGCTTTGGATGAGTTCATTGAGGGACTACCGCCTTCGAAGAAGATCAGACTGGGCACGAACGCTGTTGTGGCGGAAGCGCCAACTCAGGAAGAAGTTCTGTATGCGGACTTGATTCCCTTTCCGGACTTGGGTCACATATGGAATACGGCGGCAGATTACGTCCTTCTTGCGGAGGGCGTTATAAGGCGCGTTTCGGACATTGGCGGCATGCGGGTATTCGTCGAAGCGTTGATGAAAGACGATGATGATGATGGTCTTAGAGACGATGGATGGCAGGACGACATGGACAGGGCTTCGAGTGACGAAGAAGATCCCCTTGGCGAGGATGGTTGAACTGATCACTGGTAGTCGAGACGAACAGCAAACACCGGGCCAAATCCATTGTCACGCTCACCACCAGATCCGACGATCCTCCCGTATCGGACTGGTTCACGTTCATGGATCCCATAGAACAAGCAGGCTCACTCATCGATCTCAATATACGCACACATTGACAGGGGCTATGCATGCACAGGTGAAAGCAGTTTCTCCGAGCTACCTCCCACTCAAACCCAGTCTCACGTCTTGCACGAGAGCAGACCAAAGCATTCTCAGCAGAATGCGCCATTCACCGAAGAGTTCAACCGTAGCCTACAGCAAGGCATCAGTAGCGATGATCTAGGCTTCACGTTGATGCCAAAGTCGATGTCGAGAAATCGATATCCGGGAACGACACTCATAGCCATTTGTCACTCGACCTTGATAAATCAACCATCATGATCGAGACACTCCTACATAGTCAAACCCAGCAGGCGACGACCAACTGAAACAGACAAGAAAGGACTCTGTGTTTGCGCAAAAAACCATTCCATCTAACTAGATAAGACATTCAAATCAATCATATCAGCACCTCTTGCGAAAAATTGAGCCCCGTGATTTGGATTACAGAAAGCCAAGGAGGGTAGGTACGGGGATGAAGATGTTAGGCTCTCGAGAGATGCGCCATGGGTTGCGGGACCAGACTGAGGCAAATTCCGACGTAGGAGTTTCCCATGACTTATCGCGCGTACCGTTGCCAATCTGAATGAGTATGGCAATGAAGGGAACCGCGATACAAGGGTCAGGAGTCTGCGAGAGAGGGCGGCTGTGTGCTTGCTTGTGGAATGGCGCTATTACTTTACCTTTGAGAAACGGAGTGGTCGAACCATTATAGTTACAGCATGGTCAGGGTCGTTGCAAAGAAACATGGCGTTTTGTGTCGCTGTGCGATGGGGTCGTCCGTGGCGTAGAGGGCGGGAGGGACAGCTGGGTGTTGGTAATCTGGACCAGTTTTGGGACAGGGGTGTGGGTGGATGTGCTTTGGGTGTTTGGGGCAGGTAAGGTGTTGATAGGGCTGGGAGCGAAACTGCGTATGAAAGGAAGAAGTGCAGGTTGTGTGCGGACGGTGTTGCAGGTCAGATGGGCAGTCCTTAAAGTCATTTATCTTCGAGAGCTGTCGATACTTTCTTTTCAAAGCGCTTTCTATGAATCGGTACCACCCTTCTGAAACGCCGTAGGTGCTCCATATCCATTTTGGTAACAGGCACCGTTGAGAAGAAGCTCTTGTCCCGTAATACGCGCTATGCAGGCTGCTCGTACGCTCTCCTGATCATCCTCGAGAATTCTACAACACAAACGCCACCCGTCAGCTCAGATTCCCAAGTTCCACCCACCCACACACGTGTACATCCATCCTCTCCAATCCCACCCCACCCTACCCATTCCAACCCAACGCCAAAAAAAAATCCCCAAAGGAAAGACACCACTCACGATCAAACTTAACATTCTCCCTAACAACCGTCCCCTTAGCCTCATTCTCCTTATTAACCGGCACCCTAACAACCCCGCGTCCCCCCTCCTCCTCCACCGTCCCAACCCCCCACCCACAAACCTCCCCAACAAACCTCTCAAACTCCGCCCCCGTCAACGCCAACCACGCCTCTAACACACCCCTCTCCACCTCCCGACACGTCTGACTCACACTCACCGCTATCCTAACCCTCATCAACTCCTCGAACCCGCTGACGTCTGCGACCAAGTCGGCGTAGAGATCGTCGCTATCGAGGAGGGTCCAGAAACCTTTGTAGTCGGCGGCGCTGAGGAGGGTGTTTAAGGCGGAGAGTTTCTGAACGGCTTCGGTCAGGGGGGCGTCGGGGGCGGTGGTGGTGGTGGATGTGTTGGCCGTTGTTGGAGAGAGGATGTGTGGAGGCAGGAGGTGGAGGCAGAGGGAGAAATCGGGCGAGGGGAAGACGGTGAGGGCTTTGACGAGGATGTTGGTTGTTGTCTCGTCGCGGGTGAGGTGCGGGTTGAATTGGTAGCTGGTGGTCGAGAGAGATGAGGAAGGGTGGGTTAGCGCTGCTGAATGAATGGGGGGCTTTTTCTGGTGTCGGTGAGAGATTGGAGATGAGAGAAGAGAGGGTGTCTCAGATAGAGCTAATAAACTGTACTTCAGGCAGGGCGCGCCGTGTGGGAGACTGATTCATGGTCTGCCGCGTGTGCAGCCTGCGGTTCAGGTAATAGGAAACGTTGTGTTTCATCATCATTTTTTGTTCTCTTCCCCAGTGTGCTATGCAATGCAATGCAACTTCTTGCTTGCGGGAGTTCTTCGGACGGCGATGAGATGGTATGAGATGAGACTCACAGTTTCAGCAGAGCTAGATTTGCATAGCAGTCGTATGTTCGGTCTTCGCATTGCTGCGTCACGTAGTCTTGGAATACGGCAGTCGTTTCGGGGTTGTACCTATCCAGACCGTTGAGAATGGCGTCGATGTGTTCGGGCCGGTCGGGCGCGTAATCGAATGGAATGCCCATGGTGTGAGGGAAGTGCGGGAATTGGGTTGAGGGCTGTTGAGGTCGTTTGTTGCGGATTATAGAGGTGGAGGTTCCGGTGGGCGGAGGAGAGGATTTTGTGGCAGGGCTGAGTTAAGCGAGAGGGAAGGAGTTCCCGAGCTTACTAATATACTCCGCGACAGTGAGGTCGTCTCATCCAACTATTCGGGCTAATTCGTGAGCGCACCTACGAGCACGTTCCTTATCGACAATGGCGTTCATGTATAGAGTAAGGTTCACCGGTTACAACAGAAGCATACCAAGCCGTCACATGGGAATCCCAAACAGAGAGTAATGGAGAATTACGTTACTCATTACCTAGAAACACTGGTATGTCTCCTTCCTCCCCTCCGTCCGTCACAGGAAGCACAACACCATACTCGAAATCTCAGCCAACCTCCTCCTACGCATCCATGCCCAAGAAAAGTCCCTCCAACATGATGAGAAAAGAGCGGAAGCAACAGCAACATGCTAGATACGCTGGACACGCTGGCTGAATTGCTACACTGCAATCAATGCAAAGTGACGTGAAGTAAAGCGAGAAGTGTAATGCACCACACAACACTCTATGCCATGGCCGCCGTCCAGTCCCGTTTCAGATGCACCGAATGCGCTTCTTTCTTTCCATGACCCTGTCCTCCTCCGTCCCGGCCCGACCAGAACAGAGTGAGAACCTTACTGTACGATGCAGATGTGTATGACGTAGGAGACGTAATGGTATGTACAGTTCCCGAACGCGCCGTAGCCGTGACTCGAATTCGAATCCCAAGGCGAATGTACCTATGGACTCGGTGTTGATGGGAACCGGCGTCGAGCCGGGTGACGTATAGTTGTTTGATTGCTTTGTCTGTATGTTTAGTTCCTACCATTTACTGGCAGTAAGCCAATGTTATGATCTCAAGATCAAGTCGGACAACGAGCTCGCGCTGGCGGAGATGCAGTGGCAGGTTCGTGGACACGGCATTGGCTGCTATCAAAGTCATTGCGGACTTGTACGCCTGCGATGCGAATGGAGGATTGACAGGGTCATGGAAAGAAAGAAGCGCATTCGGTGCATCTGAAACGGGACTGGACGGCGGCCATGGCATAGAGTGTTGTGTGGTGCATTA